>Ga0196960_10000127_pt1 | contig 29532 bp, 21 predicted proteins | sample S3v_5metaG_FD_183187 | JGI IMG/M metagenome (GOLD analysis project Ga0196960, IMG submission 183187) | Soil microbial communities from Anza Borrego desert, Southern California, United States - S3+v_5 | ecosystem: Environmental > Terrestrial > Soil > Desert | place: USA: California | collected...
GCGGACAGCGGGGTCCGGGCGGCCGATCGGGAGCGGACCCGCGTCGTCCGGGTCGTACCGCCATGTCGTGGAGTTGATGGTGACCTCGGTCGGCCCGTAGGCGTTGAAGAGCGCTCTGCGGCCCTGGCCCCAGCGCCGCGCGAGCTCCGGGTCGAGGCGCTCGGCGCCGACGACGAAGAACACGTCGGGGTCGACGGTGCGGTCGTCCGGCATCGCGGCGAGGAACGACGGGAGCAGGTTCACCCCGGTCACCCGGTGCTCGGCGATGTAGTCGAGGAGTTCGTCACCGGGGACGCGCACCTCCTCGGGCGCGATCACGGACGTGCCGCCGGAGAGCAGGGGCACCATGGTCTGCCAGAACGCGACGTCGAAGCTGGTCGACGCGAAGTGCAGGTACCGGTCGTGCTCGGTGACGCCGACGACCTCCTCCTGGAGCGCGATCAGGTCCGGCACCCCCCGGTGGGTCACACCGACGCCCTTGGGCCGCCCGGTGGTGCCGGAGGTGTAGATGACGTAGGCGAGGGCGTCGTCGGTGAGGCCGGCGCGGGCCTCGGCCGGGTCGGTGTCCGGCATCGACGCGAGGGTGGCCGGGTCGTCCAGCCGCAGTACCGGGACGTCACGGTCGACGGGCAGTTCGGCGCCGGCCGTCACGGCGGCTGCCGGGGCGATGTCGTCGAACATGTAGGCCAGCCGCTCCCGGGGGTAGCTCGCGTCCATCGGCACGTACACCGCACCGGCCTTGGCCACCGCGAACAGCGCCACGGTCATCTCGATGTCGCGTCCGAGCAGGACCGCGACCGGGTCCTGGGGCCGTACCCCGCGTGCGATCAGCGCGTGGGCGAGCCGGTTGGCCCGGCGGTCCAGTTCCGCGTAGCCGAGGCTCCGGTGGCGGCAGACGAGTGCTTCGGCCTCGGGCTTGCGCCGCACCCAGGCGGCGAACTCGTCCAGCCAGTGGCCTCGGGTCTTCGCGGCGACGGTCCCGGTGCCGGCGCGCAGTATCCGCTCCCGCTCCTCGGGGCCGAGCGCGGGGAGCCGGACCGCCGGCCGGGCCGGGTCGTCGACGATCTCCCGGAGGAGGTTGTGCAGCCAGCGGCCGTAGTCACGCACGGCCGACCCGCTGAAGGCCCGGGGCTGGTAGCCGAGACCGATCGTGATCTCGTCGTCGGGGATGACGATGACGGTCAGCGCGTAGTGCGTGGCGTCGGTGATGTCCACCCCGGCCAGGTCGAGCCCGGGGGCGAGGGGCGTGCGCTTCCTGCTGGACAGCGGGAAGTTCTCCATCACCAGCATCGTGTCGAAGAGTTCACCGATGCCCGCGATCCGCTGGATCTCGGGCAGTCCGACATGGTGGTGCTCGGCCAGGGCGACGCTCTCGGCGTGCACCTGGACCATGAGGTCACGCGCCGTCATGTCCCGGGGGTGCCGGACGCGTACCGGGATGGTGGTGCCCAGCTGGCCGATCATCGACTCCACACCGTCGACCTCGGCGGGCCGTCCGGAGACCGGGCAGCCGAACACGACGTCGAGACGCCCGGTGAGCCTGCCCAGCAGCAGCCCCCACGCCGTCTGGAGCACGGTGGTCAGGGTGACGCCCTCGTCCCGGGCGAACGCGCGCAGCCGGTCGCTGAACTCGCGGCCCAGCCCGACGGTCTCGCGGCTCGGCCGCTCGATGCCGGCGCCGGTGCTCACGGGTGCCAGCCGGGTGGCCTCGTCGACACCGGCCAGTGCGTCGCGCCACGCGGCGAGTGACGCCTCCCGGTCCCGGCCGGCCAGCCACCGGAAGTACTCCGGCAGCGGCGGGGAGACGGGTGCGGCGGGGCCGCCGCCCAACTCGGCGTAGATGGCCAGCAGGGTGCGGCCGACCAGCGGCATCGACCAGCCGTCGAGCAGGGCGTGGTGGTTGGTGATCACCAGTTTGTGCTCGGCGGGTCCGACACGGGAGAGCAGGAAGCGGATCAGCGGCGGCCGTGCCGGGTCGAACGGCCGCTCCAGATCGGCGCGCGCGGCCTCGGGGAACCTGTCGTCCACGCGCCAGTCCAGAGTGACGTCGGCGGGCACCACCTGCACGACGTCGTCCCCGGCCGTGCCCAGGTGTACGCGCAGAGCGGCGTGGCGGCGCAGCAGTTCGCGTGCGGCATCGGCCATCCGGTCCGGATCCAGCCGGCCGGCCAGGGTGGTCACGGCCTGCACGACGTAGACGTCGGTCTCGTGGTCGTCGCGGACCAGGGTGTGGAAGGACAGCCCGACCTGGAGGGGGGTGGCGGGCAGTACGTCGGCGATACGGCCGGCGCGTTCGAGGGTGTCGATGGCCGTCTGGTCGAGACCGACCAGCGGGAGGTCGGACGGGGTGAGCCCGCCCGGGGTGTGGAGCGCGTGCTCGGCCAGCGCGTCCAGGGCGGCGGTCCAGGCCGCCTGGAGGGCCTCCACGGTTCCGGTGCTGAGCACCCCTGTCGCGGCGGTCCACTCCACGGCGAGCCGTGGCGCCCCTTCCTCGTGCACGAAGCAGTTGAGGGCCAGCACCTGCTCCAGGGCCTTGGCTCCGGGCTCGGTCACGGAGAAGGCGTCGTGCTCAGGCAGACGCCATCCGGGGGCGGACAACGGGGAGAAGCGGCCCAGGTAGTTCAGCAGGACGTCCGGGGGCGGGGTCGCCGAGAGCCCGGCGGCTGTCTCCGGATCGAGGTGACGCAGGACGCCGTATCCGACGCCGTTGCCGGGGACACCGCGCCTGGCCTCCTTGGCGGCGCGCAGCACCCGCCCCACGTCGTCGGACGCGGGAACACGCACCGGGTATTCGCTGGTGAACCAGCCGACCGTGCGGGCCAGGTCGAGGTGTTCGCGGCCGTGGCCCTCCATCGAGACGGTGATCTCGTCGCCGGACAGGCCCCAGCCCCGCAGGGCCAGCACGAGCGCGGCCAGCAGCACCTCGTCGGCTCCGGCGCGGTACGCCGCGGGCAGGGTCGTCAGCAGCGCCTCGGTGACCTCGGGCGAGGCCACGGTGACCGAACGGTGTGCGGTCGAGACCGTGTCGCGCGCCGGGTCCAGCGGCCGGGCGCCCAGCCGGGACGCGGAGGCGAGCGCGGCCCGCCAGTGGCCGAGTTCGTCCCGTCGCGCACCGGACGTCCCCTGGCCGGCGAGCAGCAGGGCGTGCCGCCGCCAGGACGTCCCGACCGGGGCGAGGGCGCCGCCCGTGCAGGCCGTGTGCAGGTCGGGCAGCAGAATGCGCCAGGACACGCCGTCCATGGCGAGGTGGTGCACGACGACCAGCAGCCGGTCCGGCGTGCCGTCACCGGTACGGAGCAGGGCCACCCGCAGCAGGTCACCGGAGCTCGGGTCGAGTTCACCCGCCAGCCGCTCGGCCAGAGCGGTCACGTCCTCGCCGCGGACCTCGCCGACGACGGCCCGCACCGCGCCGCGGGGCAGCACTTCGAGTCCGTCGTCCGCCCGCACCCGCAGGGCGTCGTGGTGGTCCAGCACGGCCTGCACGCCGGTGACCAGCGCGTCGTGGTCCAGGGTGTCGACGCTCAGGGCTGTCCACTGCGCGTACCCGGCGACGGTATCGACGTCCGGATGCGGGTCGAGCAGGCCCCGCACGATCGGCGGCGCGGGTACAGGGCCGATCGGGTCGTCCACCGGCTCGGGGGCCTCCTCCAGCAGCTCGGCGGAGGCGGCCAGCGCGGCGAAGCTGCGGCGTGCCAGGAGGTCGCGCGGCCGCAGTGCGAGGCCCGCGGCGCGCAGCCTGCTGCTGACGGTGATCGCGGTGATGCTGTCCCCGCCGAGGGCGAAGAAGTCGTCGTCCACGCCCACCCGCTCGGTCTCGAACGTTTCGGCGAGCACGGCGCAGAGCAGGCGCTCGCGCTCGGTGCGCGGCTCCCGGCCGCCGCCGGCCACCGCGGGCGCGGGCAGGGCGGCGCGGTCGAGCTTGCCGTTGGGCGTGAGCGGCAGCGCGTCCAGCACGACCACCGCCGCGGGCACCAGGTGGTCGGGCAGCCGCTCGGCGAGGTGTGCGCGCACCGCGTCACCGCTGACCGAGCCGGAGACGACGTAACCGATCAGCCGCGACGTCAGCACCCTGGAAGCCGCCGCGGTGACCCCGGGGACCGCGGCGAGGGCGGATTCGACCTCGCCGGTCTCCACCCGGTGCCCGCGGATCTTGACCTGTCCGTCGCCCCGTCCTCCGTACGCGAGGCCCCGGCCGGGCACCCACCGGGCCAGGTCACCGGTGCGGTACATCCGCTCGCCCGGTGCGCCGAACGGGTCGGCGACGAAGCGCTCGGCGGTGGCCCCCGGCCTGCCGAGGTAGCCGCGGGCCAGGTGCGGCCCGGCCAGGTACAGCTCGCCCGTCGTGCCGTGCGGTACCGGTTGCAGCGCGCTGTCCAGGACATAGGCCCTGGTGCCCGCGAGCGGGTGGCCGATCGTCGGCTCGCCGTCGTCGATCCGCGCGGTGGCGCTGTCCACGGTCGCCTCGGTCGGGCCGTACATGTTGCGTGCGGTCACCCCCGACTCCGCGACCCGCCGCCACAGCGCGGGCGGTGCGGCTTCCCCGCCGAGGACCAGCAGGGCCGGCCGCCGGTCCAGCAGGCCGCCCTCGACCAGCGGCGCGGCCATCGACGGCGTGGTGTCGACGATGTCGATGGCGTCGCGGGCGTACGCGGCGAGCAGGGCGTCGGCGTCGCGGATGGTCTCCGTGTCGTAGACGTGCAGTTCGTGCCCGCACAGCAGCCACACCAGGTGGTCGAAGGCGGAGTCGAAGGCGAACGAGTAGGTGTGGGCGGCGCGCAGGCGCCTGCCCGCCGACCGCTCGGCCTCCGCGACGACCGTGGACCGCTGGTGGTGCAGCAGGGCGGCCAGGCCCCCGGCCCGCCCCAGTACGCCCTTGGGGCGCCCGGTCGATCCGGAGGTGTGGATCACGTAGGCGAGGTGCTCGGGGTGCCGGGGCGCTGCCAGTTCACCGGCTGTCAACGGCGCGCCGGACAGGCCGGCCGCCTCGCCGAGCAGCGTCTCCCACGGCAGCCCTTCGACCGCGCCGGCGGTGACCACCAGCGCGGGACGCGTGTCCTCGATCAGCTCACGCAGCCGCTCGGGCGGGTACGCGGCGTCCAGGGGCAGGAACGCGGCGCCGGCGTCCAGCACCGCCAGCAGGGCGACCACCGAGTCGGCCGAGCGCGGCAGCGCGAGAGCGACGACGTCGTCGGGCCCGATCCCGCGGGCCCTCAGCGCACGGGCCAGCCGGTGCACCCGGCCCGCCAGGTCCTGTGCGCTCAGCCGTTCCTCGCCGCAGACCAGGGCCGTACGTTCGGGCCCGGCGTCGGCCATCGCGTCGAGGGCGGCGGGCACGTCCACCGGCGTTCCGGGCAGCGCGGGCGGGCACCAGGACGCCATCAGCCCGTCCACGTCGCCGGTCATGGCGATCCGTCCGACGGGCAGGCCGTCGACGAGCGCGGTCAGCAGGATCCGCAGTCCGGACAGCAGGCTGTCGACCGCGGCCTGGTCGTTGGTCCGCGCGTCGACCTCGAAGCCGAGCAGCAGTCCGCCGTCGCGGGTCGGCAGGACGCTCAGGCCCATGTCCTCCGGCGGTCCGCCCGCGACGTTGCGCATCACCCCGCCCGCCCCGGCGAAGTCGATCGCCAGGTCGAACGCCTTGAGGTTGATCCCACGCCCGTGCAGCAGGGCGCCGGCGCCGGGCACGCCGAGGTCCTGCGGCAGGTCCTCACCCCGGTAGCGCTGGTGGTCACGCATCTCGCGCATCGCGGAGGACACCCGCCGGCTCAGCTCGCCGAGCCGGTCGCCGCCCCGCACGGCGACCCGTAGCGGGAGCACGTTGACCGCCATGGCGGGGGTGCGCAGTTCGGCCGATCCCGTCCGGCACATCAGCGGCAGCGCGAAGACCACGTCGGTGCGGGCCAGCATGCGGTGCAGGAAGGCGGCGTACCCGGCGATCAGGGCCTCGCCCCAGGTGACGCCCTCCTCGTCGGCGAACGCGTGCAGCCTGGCCGTCTCCTCGGGTGTGAGGACGGCGCGGGCGGTCAGGGTGCGGTCGGGTGCTCCGGTGGTGGTCCCCGGATCGGAGGAGCCGAGTTCGGGCAGCGGGGTGAAGCGCTCGACCCAGTACGCGCGGTCCTCGGCGAACCGGTCGCTGTCCCGGTAGGCCCGGTCGGCCGCGACGAGGGCGGCGAAGCTGCCGAAGGTGGACCTCGGCGGTTCGCTCCCCCGCACCAGGGCGGTGTATCGGGCACCGGTGCGGCGGGCGAGCATGGCGGCGGTGTAGCCGTCGAAGACCAGGTGGTGGCCGAGCTGGGTGTACCAGACCTCCCGGTCGGAGAGCCGGATGACGGCCCGTGAGCAGAGCGGCCGGTCCACCATCTCCCGGCATTCCTCGGCCGTCCGGGCCCGCTCGGTGTCGACCAGCGCCTGGGCGGCGGCCACGGGATCGGGTGCTGCGCTGACGTCGAACACCCGGGGCGGCTCGACCGGCTCCTGACCGACCGCCTGGCGCGGGCCCTGCGGGGTGTCGTACACCCGCAGCCGCAGGGTCTCGGCCTCCTCCGTGGTCGCCCGGACCGCCTCGACCAGCGCGTCGACGTCGATCGGCTCGCTGCCGGTTATCTCCACCACGTCGCCGACCACGTAGTACGGCGAGTCCGGCTCCAGGCGTTGCGCGTTCCAGATGCCCAACTGGGCCCGGGTCAGGGGAAGGAGGCCGTCCGAGGACACGCTCGCGGTGCTCAACTTACTCTCCTTGAAGTGTGGGAACGATCATCGGTGTGCCGGTCACCGGGTCGGGGACGATGACGCTCGGCAGGTCGAAGACGTCCTTGATCAGCGTGGCGTCCACGACGTCTCCGGGTACGCCCTCGGCGACCACCCGGCCGTCCCTCATCGCGACCAGGTGGTCGGCGAACCGGCACGCCTGGTTGATGTCGTGCAGGACGGCGATCACCGTGCGGCCCTCGTCGCGCAACCGGGCCAGCAGGCCGAGCAGTTGGTACTGGTGGGTGATGTCCAGGAACGACGTGGGTTCGTCGAGCAGCAGGTAGGGCGTCCGCTGGGCCAGCACCATGGCGATCCACACCCGCTGGCGCTGTCCGCCGGACAGTTCCTGCACCGGCCGGTCCGCGAGGTCCTCGACCCCGGCGGCGGCCATCGCCCCGGTGACCGCCTCCTCGTCGTCCGCCGACCACAGTGCCAGCAGCGACTGGTGCGGGAACCGTCCACGGCCCACGAGTTGACGCACTTTGATGTCGTCCGGGGCCAGCGGGTCCTGCGGCAGGAAGCCGAGTTGCCTGGCCAGGGCCTTGGGCGCGTAGTCGCCGACGGCACGGCCGTCGAGTTCCACCTGCCCGGCCTCCGGGCGCATCAGGCGCACCAGCGCGCGCAGCAAGGTCGATTTGCCACAGGCGTTGGGGCCCACGATGGCGGTGAACGCGCCGTCGGGGACATCGAGGTTCAGCCGTGTGGACACGACTCTGTCTCCGTAGCGCAGGGTGATCTCCCGCGCGCTCAGGCGTGCGGTCACGCGCGCCTCACCTCCTTGGTCAGCAGCCAGATCAGATAGCAACCGCCGATCGCGGTGCTCACCACGCCCACGGGCAGCGCGACGGGCGCCAGCAGCATCTGGGCGAGCAGGTCGGCGCCCTGGAGCAGCACCGCCCCGGTCAGGGCGGCCGGGAGCAGCGGTACACCGGCCGATCCGGCGAGCCGGCGGCCGATCTGCGGGGCCGCCAGGGCGATGAAGGCGATCGGGCCGGCGACCGCGGTCACCGTGGCCGTGCAGCCGACGCCCACGAGCACCATCAGCAGCCGCAGCCGGTTGAGCCCGACGCCGGTGGCCGCCGCGACCGCGTCGCCGAGCGATGCCTGGTGCATGGCGTGCGCCCGCATGGTCATCAGGGCCAGCAGCACGGCGATGAGGGCGAACGGGATGGCCAGGTCGTCCCAGCTCACCCCGTTGAGTGAGCCCGCGCTCCAGCCGACGGCGGCGATCGCCACCTCCAGCTCGGCGCGCAGCACGATCCACGAGTTGACGGCGGTCATCATCGCGTTCACCGCGATACCGATCACGACCAACCGCAGTCCGGAGAAGCCCCGTTGGTACGCCAGCAGATAGATCGCCGCCGCGACGGCCAGCCCGCCGGCCACGGAGCCCGTGGCCAGTTGCGCGGACGTGCCGGACAGGACGGTGAGGGCGACCAGAGCACCGGTGTAGGCGCCCGCGTCGAGCCCGATGACGTCCGGGCTGCCCATCGGGTTGCGGGTGAGGTTCTGGAAGATCGCGCCCGCCACGCCGAGCGCGGCGCCGAAGACGAGTCCGGCCAGCACCCGCGGCATCCGCCAGTCCGAGATCACCACGGAGTGGTCCGCGCCGGTCAGGACGGCGAACACCTCGCCGGGAGAGGCCCATGACGCGCCGTAACAGAGCCCCAGGAGGCCCAGGCACAGCATCAGGGTCACCATGACCGCGGCAAGTACCGTCGTACGGCGTTCGACCTTCAGTCCGAATGCGTTCACAGTGATCCCGCCCCGTAGCGGCGAACCGCCCAGATCAGCATGGGGCCGCCCAGGAACGCCGTCACGATGCCCACCGGCACCTCACCGGTGGGCAGCAGCACCCGCGACCCGATGTCGGCGACCAGCAGCAGGACGGGCCCCAGCACCATCGCGTAGAGAATCAGCCAGGGCACCGAACCCGCCGCCGGCTTACGGACCAGGTGCGGCACGATCAGGCCGACGAACAGGATCGGCCCGGCCACCGCTGTCGCCGCCCCGCAGAGCACGGTGATCAGCACGAGCGCGGCGGCCCGCACCCGGCCCACTCCCGCACCCAGGGTCTGCGCCACGTTCTCGCCCAGCGCGAGAGCGTTGAGCGCCCTGCTCAGCAGCAGCGCCCCGGACAAGGAGACCACGATCGCGGCCACCGGCAGGGCCAGCGGCGCCTGTTCGCGGGCCGCCAGCGACCCGACCGACCAGAACCGGTACATGTCGAAGACGTCGGGGAGCATCAGCCGCAGGCCGAGCGCGACACCGCTCAGCACCGCGGTCAGGGCGACGCCGGTGAGGACCAGGCGCAGCGGCGAGCGGCGCCCGACGGCGGCGACCAGCAGCGCGGTGATCACGGAGCCGACGACCGCGAAGCCGAGTTCGCCGGCCTGCCCGACGGCCAGCCCGAGCGCCGAACCGATGGTGATGGCGAACCCGGCACCCGCGGTGACCCCGAGGATGCCGGGCTCGGCCAGCGGGTTGCGGGCCAGCGTCTGGATCAGCGCGCCCGCCACCGCGAGGGCGGCGCCCACCGCGACGGCCAGAAGCGCCCGGGGGCCCCGCACGTCACGCACGATCACGTGGTCGTCCGTGCCCTCGTAGTCCAGCAACGCGCGCACGACCTCGCCCGGCGAAACCGGGTGCGCGCCGACGCCCATGCTGAGCACGGCGACCGCCGTCAGCAGCACCAGACCGCCGACGAGCAGGCCGGCCTGCGGTGCGACGGCGCGCTCGGCCCCCGCCGGACCGGACGCTCGACCCGCGACGGTCATCGCTTGAGCAGCGGCGCGAGCGACGTGTCGATCGCGTCCAGGGTGTTCATGGCCGACCCGTAGGTCGCGGCCTCGGTGTAGCGGATCGGGAAGGTCTTGCCGGCCTTGACGGCGGGCAGGTTCTTCCACAGCTTGGAGTCGAGGACGTACTGGACCGCTTCGGAGACGCTGCCGTCGGCGTTGACGGAGTACGTCAGGGCATCGGCCTCGGCGAACGCGTCCGGGAGTTCCTCGATGGACGGGTACTCGCTGACCGCGGCGGAGCCGGGGCCGGCCTTCTTCACCTTGCCGTAATACGCCGCACCGATGTCCTCGGTGATGTTGGTCCCCCACGAGCCGCCGAACTCCCGGTGGAAGTTGCCCTTGGCGACCTCGCCGTACGCGCCGACGTGTCCCAGCTTCAGCTGGGGCAGCACGTCCGCGTACTTCGTCTTCAGCCCGGCGGCCTTCGCCTCGTACGTCTTCTGCCCGGCGTCGAACTTCTCGAGGGCGCCGGCCGCGTCGGCCTGCTTGCGGGACAGGTCGCGCCAGGCGGACGGCAGGGACGGGCCGATCGCCACCACGGGGGCGATCGACTCCAGCCGCTTGACGTCGATGTCGCCGAGCACGGGGGCGGGAACACCGATGACGATCAGGTCGGGCTCGGCCTCGGCGATGGCCTCGTAGTTGGTCTCGGCCGCCTGCTCACCCGCCACCTTGGTGAGCTTCTTGTACTCGGCCAGGTCCTCCTTGCTCATCATCGGCTCGCCGCGCTTCCACGACGAGATCCCGACCAGCGGAGCGTCGGCCTCGATGAGAGCGGGCACGGCGTAGCCGGTGGCCACCACACGCTTCGGGTCGGCGGGGATGGTGATCTTGCCGTTGTCAGCAGCGAACACCCGGGTCCCGGCCTTCTCCGAGGCCTCCGGCCCGCCACCCTCCGAAGAGGACCCGCATCCGGCCAGCATCAGGCTCAGCGACAGGACGCCGACGAGGCCGGAGGTTCTGCGTATGGACATGCAATGCTCCTCGAAATTTAGGTAAGGCTTACCTTATTTGATGATTCCGCGTCCGGACACCCCGAAGCGGCATCGAACCTGCTTCATGTCCGGCCGGGCCCGTCAGTGGTCGTCCTCGTCGAAGTCGGAGACGCCCCGCTTCCAGTAACCGGTGATGTCGTGGTCGGCCTTCTCCAGCCGCAGCTCGTCGCGGACCCAGCGGCGCAGCGGCTTGATCTGACCTGCCTCACCCGCAGCCCACACGTACACCCGCTCCCCCTCGGGCACCGTCACCTCGGTCACGGCCCGCGCCAGGGCGTCGCCGCCCCCCGCCGGGAGGCCGGCGCTGTGCAGCCACCGCACCTCGACGCCTTCGGGCGCGGACAGTTCGATCTCCTGTGTCACGTCCAAGACCTCGACGAACGCCCAGCCCTTCGCGCTCCTGGGCAGTTCCTCCAGCCGGCGCGCGATCGCAGGCAGGGCCGTGAGGTCGCCCGCGAGCAGGTAACGGTCGTAGGAATGCGGGACGATCAGCCCGCCGGGCGGGCCCGCGAGGTGCATGACGGCGCCCGGCCCGGTCCCACGCGCCCAGTCCGAGGCCAGGCCGCCGTCATGCAGGGCGACGTCGATGTCGATCTCTCCGGTGACAGGGTCGTAACGGCGTACCGTGTACTGGCGCGAGCGGAGCACCGACCCCGCCCAGCGCAGCATGGTCCCGTTCTGTTCGGGCAGCCTCAGCGAGCCGTCGGCAGCCGGGAAGAGCAGCTTCACGTGCTCGTCCGGCGCGTGGGCCTCGAATCCCGCGGTGCCCGCCCCGCCCAGGGTCACCCGCAGCAGGCCGGTCCCGACCATGGCGGTGCGCACGACCTCGGTCTCCCTGACGCCGATCGGGTATCCCACCTTCTCGGCACGCAGACCCGCCCGGACCTGCGCGATGCGCTCCAGGTGCCGGTCCCGGTGGTCGGCGAGGCTCACGCCGTCCTGCCCGTCAGGAGCTCGGTCCAGTGCGCCAGTTCGGGCTGTTCGGCGAGGTCGGGATACTCCAGCGTGGCCGCCCCTGCGGCACGCCAGCGCTCGATCAGGACCATGGTCCGTACGGAGTCCAGGCCGAGGTCGGTCAGATTCTCCTCCGGCTCGATCTCGGCGGGGTCGCAGCCGAGGAGTTCCGCGACGTCGGCGCGGACACGTTCGGGTGTCAAGGTCTGGTTCATCGAAGACTCCTGCGGGAACTGGTACCGGCAGCACGGTCGGCGCGTCGGTGATTCGCGTACGGCAAGACGGGCGGCCGCCAGGCCGGGGCTGCGCCGGGCGCGGTGCGCGCTCCGGAGCCCGGGGGCGGCACGTCGGCTGTGGGCGGTGAGGGACCCGGTCCTGCCGGCCACGCGGCGGCCGTCCCGTCGAATCCCACGTTCCAAGCCAACGGGATGCCTCCCTCCCCCACGTGAGCCCAGGCGAGGCTAACCTAACTTGACACCTGTTGGCGCTGGATATCCAAAAGTTGATCAGCTTCCGCGCTCTTTTCCGGTCCGCACGCCGGTCGGCCGCCCGGACTCCTCGGTCACGGGGACAGCGGTGGGCCGAACCGTAACCGAGGGCACATCAGGGGATTCCGCATCCCTCTGGCCGAAGCACTCAAGTGAGGTTACCCTCACCTAACATGCCGCAGAAAGGCCGGACGGCTGTCACCGGTCTGCCGTCCGCCCGCCTCTCCGGCACGCCACGGGGCCCGGTCGCAGGTCCCGGGCCCGCAAGGCAACTCCAGGCCGTCGACGGCGGCGTGACGCCGCGCTGAACCACCCTCAGCTCCGCCGCACACTCCGCATCCGTTCGGCGGAACCATCGAGAATGGAGTCCCCGTGCCGACGGCATCCCAGGTCGCTACGCACATGTCCCCGGCCGGCCCCGCTCACCCGGCCGTAGGCGCGGCCACCTCGCTCCTGGACGCCTACACGCCGGGCTCCCGGTTCCTCGCCACCTCCGGCCGCACCCTGCTGGCACACGGGGCGGTACGCCAAGTACCGCATGACGACAGGCCTTTGGTGGAGCGGGTGAACGCCACCCTGACCGAGGCCGGCGCCGCCGGACAGAGAAATCCCGTGGTCATCGGCGCCATCCCGTTCGACCACGGGGTGCCGGCCGCCCTGGGCGTACCGGCGACGCTGCGCGTCGCGCCGCCGCTCGCCTCCGACCCACTGATCACCCTCCCCGTCGGCGCGTCCGGCACGGCGGACTGGCGCATACGCCCCGTGCCCGAACCCGGGGTCTACGGAGCGGGCGTCGCCTCGGCCGTGGAGCGCATGATGCGCGGGGAGTTCAGCAAGGTCGTACTGGCCCGCACCCTCGAACTCACCTCCCGCGCCCCTCTCGACCTGCCGATGATGCTCCGGCGCCTGGCCCGCCGGGATCCCGCCGGTTACACCTTCGCGCTGCCGACCGGACCCGGCCGCACCCTGATCGGCGCCAGCCCCGAGCTGCTGGTCTCCCGGCAGGGGCGCCAGGTGACCGCCAATCCGCTCGCAGGGTCCGCCCCGCGCAGCACCGACCTCGCCGAGGACGTACGCCGGGCGGCGGCCCTGCTGGACTCGGCCAAGGACCTGCACGAGCACGCCGTCGTCGTGGACGCGGTCCACCGGTCACTCGCCCCGCACTGCACGGAGCTGACCGTTCCCACCCGGCCCACGCTCATCCGTACCGCCACCATGTGGCACCTGTCCACCACCGTCACCGGTACGCTCGCCGCCCCGGACACCTCTGCGCTGGCGCTCGCGTACGCCCTGCATCCCACCCCTGCCGTCTGCGGCACTCCGACCATGACGGCACGTCAGGTCATCGCGGAGACCGAGCCGTTCGACCGCGGTTTCTTCACCGGCATGGTGGGCTGGGGTGACGCGGAGGGCGACGGCGAATGGGTCGTCACGATCCGCTGCGCGGAGGCCGAGGAACACACGCTGCGGCTGTACGCGGGCGCGGGCGTCGTCGCCGCGTCCGACCCCGAGGCCGAGACCGCCGAGACCGCGGCCAAGTTCCGCACGTTCCTCAGCGCCGTGGGAGCCGAGCTGTGAGCACAGGACCGCACGGCGGCCCGGTTCGCCACCGGTCCGTGGCGAACCGGGCGGGACCCGGCCCGCGGACCACCTGGGAGCCCGTCTAACTGCCGGAGCCGGCGGAGGCCGCGTCGGTGGGGTCCGCGTCGGTGGGGTCCGCGTCGGTGGAGGCGAGGGGGAGGGTGAAGACGAAACGTGTGCCGGGAGTGTGGCCGGTGTCCAGGGTGATGGCCCCGCCGTGGTACTCGACGATCTTCTTGCAGAGGGCGAGGCCGATCCCGTTGCCCGGATAGGTGTCCCGGGTGTGGAGGCGCTGGAAGATCACGAAGATCCTCTCGGCGTACTCCTGGCCGATACCGATGCCGTTGTCGCTCACGGCGAATTCCCAGCGGGGACCGTCCCCCTCGGCACCGTCCGCGGGTTCGTGGGCGCTGATGTGGATCCGGGGCACGGCGCCCGGAGCACGGAACTTGACGGAGTTGGAGATCAGGTTCTGCAGCAGGACGCCGAGCTGGGTCGGGTCGCCGTGGACCACGGGCAGAGGATCATGGGTGAGGACCGCCCCGGCCTCCTCGATCACCATGCCCAGGGAGTTGAGCGTACGACGCAGCACGGTCTCGAGGCTGACGTCGACGTCCTCGGCATGCAGGCGGCCGACGCGGGAGAACGCGAGGAGATCACCGATGAGCGTCTGCATACGGTTGGCCCCGTCGACCGCGAAGTCGATGTACTGCTTGGCACGGTCGTCGAGCTGATCCGCGTAGCGCCGTTCCAGGAGCTGGCAGAAACTGGCGACCTTGCGCAGCGGCTCCTGCAGATCGTGGGAGGCCACGTAGGCGAACTGTTCGAGTTCCTCGTTGGAGCGGCGCAGATCCGTCGCCTGTTCGTCGAGCTGGGCCCGGGCACGATCGCTGAACTCCAGCTCCCCGGCCAGGCGCCGGCGCATCCCGTCCACGTCTGCCGCCAGTGCCCGCAGGTCGGCGGGACCGGAGAGGGCGATGGAATGCTCGAACCGGCCGTCCGCGATCTCCCGGACGTCCGCGCGCAACCGGTCCAGCGGGACCTGGACGCCCCGGCGCAGCCCGGCGAACGCGAGCGCGATGAGGGCGAGGACCACACAGGCGATGGCGGTGAAGACCATGTTGCGCAGATCGCGCGCCGCATCCAGGTCGTCACGCGCCTGGTCCCGCTCGGCCTCGATGTGGGTCTGCTGTTCGGTCAGTGCGGCACGGACGGCGTCGAATGCGGCCTTGCCGCTCTCGGTGTGCTGCTGGGCGGAGCCGACGGGGTCGGCTGCCTCGCTGACGGGCCGGGCCGTGGTGGCCTGCCACCGCCCGGAGTGCGCGCGCACCCGGGCCAGGTCGGCCGCCGCCCGCTCGTCGCCCTCCGCCAGGCGCGCCAGTTCCCCGTCCGCGGCCTTCTCCTGGGCGACACCGTCCCGGTAGGGCTCCAGGAACCCGCGCTTGCCCGTCATGCCGTATCCACGGATGCCCGTCTCCTGATTGATCAGGGCGCTCTCCATCCGCACGGAGGCGATCAGGGCCGGCGACCAGCGCTCGGTGAGCCGCTCATTGACGTCGGTGGCATGGCCGAGGACCCAGACGCCGCAGCCGATCAGGACGAGCAGGAGCACCAGCGCCGCCGCGGAGCCGGCCCCCAGCCAGCCCCGGGTGGTCCATCCGCCCTGGACGGGCCGCGGCGGCAGGGGTGCCGGGGCCTGCTGAGGGGTGTCGATCTGCACGTCGGGTCCATCCTCCCTGGGCCCGGCGGCGCACCGGGCGGGCGCCACCCTACCCGTGGGGACAACCACGGTTGTCGACGGGGCGCCTCGGCGTCTACGGTGCACTCATGGCAGCAGAGACGCAGATGAGCTCCGAACAGGAGGAACTGGCCGTACGGGCGCGCCAGGCCGTCGCCGAAGCCGCCCGGCAGCTCGTCCTCCGCGCTCCGGTGCCGGATGCCGGCACGCAGGGCCCGGACGAGCCCCGCAAGGACGCCCTGGCATCTCTGCGCGCCCTGGCCTACCTCAGCCGGGCTGTGGAGGAGTGCGCGGCACTGGCCGCGCGGACCGCCGCCCAGGAAGGCGCCGGCTACCCCCAGCTGGGGCGGGCCTGGGGCGTCAGCCGCCAAGGGGCCCGCAAACGCTGGCCCGGACTCGTCTTCACCAGCCGTCCCGCATCACGCCCGCTACCCCATCACCAGACCCGGAGCTCGCTCATGAACGGCCTCGTCCCCCGCACGTACACCGTCCTGCTCGTCGAGGACGACATGGCCGACGCCATGCTGATCGAGGAGGCCCTGACCGAACACGGCATGGCGCGCGGCATCCAGCGGGCCGACGACGGGGTCGCGGCTCTGGAGTACCTGCGCGACCCTCACACGGACCGGCCGGACCTGATCGTGCTCGATCTGAACATGCCCCGCATGAACGGCCGCGAGCTGCTGAACGTCCTCAAGAACGACAGCGATCTGTCAGGCATCCCCATCGTCGTACTGACCACGTCCGCCGCACCGGACGACATCGAGGACGCCTACCGCCAGCACGCCAACGCCTACGTCACCAAGCCGGTCAACCTCGACGACTTCATGCAGACCGTGCAGAGCATCGACTCCTTCTTCCTCGACACCGCCACCACTCTCCCGCCCCGCCCGGGCGACGAGGGCTGAAGAGGCGGGGCGGGAGGCGGGCAGCGTCTCAGATCGTCGCGGCGTCGATCACGAACCGGTACCGGACATCGCTGTTCAGCACTCGCTCGTACGCCTCGTTGATCCCGGACGCGCCGATCAGCTCGATCTCCGCGCCGAGTCCGTGCTCGGCGCAGAAGTCCAGCATCTCCTGGGTCTCCTGGATGCCGCCGATCCCGGACCCGGAGAGGGACTTGCGGCCGTCTATCAGGGAGAACAGGTCGACGGACACGGGCTCCTCGGGGGCGCCGACGTTCACCAGCGCACCGTCCGTCTTGAGGAGGGCGAGATAGGCGCCGAAGTCCAGCGGCGCCGACACCGTCGACAGGATGATGTCGAAGGTGCCGCGCAGGTCCTCGAAGGTCTTGGGGTCACTGGTCGCGTAGTAGTGGTCGGCGCCGAGCTTCAGCCCGTCCTCCTGCTTGCGCAGTGACTGCGAGAGAACGGTCACCTCCGCACCGAGCGCGTGCGCGATCTTGACGCCCATGTGGCCGAGGCCGCCCATGCCGAGGACCGCGACCTTCTTGCCGGGGCCGGCGTCCCAGTGCTTCAGCGGGGAGTACGTGGTGATCCCCGCGCAGAGCAGCGGCGCGGCCTCGTCGAGCGACAGGCCGTCGGGGATGCGAAGGGTGTAGTTCTCGTCCACGACGATGTGCGTGGAGTAGCCGCCGTACGTGGGGTCGCCGTTCTTGTCCAGGGCGTTGTACGTGCTGGTTCCGCCCTCTTCGCAGTACTGCTCGAGACCTGCCTTGCAGTTGTCGCACTCGCGGCAGGAGTCGACCATGCAGCCGACGCCCACACGGTCGCCCACGGCGAACTTGGTGACGCCGGAGCCGGTCTCGGTGACGACGCCGGCGATCTCGTGGCCGGGCACCATCGGGAAGGTGCCCTCGCCCCAGCCGTCGCGGGCCTGGTGGATGTCCGAGTGGCAGATACCGGCGAACTTGATGTCGATCAGGACGTCGAACTCACCGACGGCGCGACGCTCGATGGTGGTGCGCTCGAGCGGAGCCTTGGCTGAGGGGGCGGCGTAGGCAGCGACGGAAGTCATGCGGGGTTCTCCTAAGGAGTGGTCGTACGCCCGGCAGCCTTCGGTCCGGGCACGTGGTCCAGCCTGCCCCAGTACACAGATTCCGCCCAGGCCACGGTTATGCGTATGTCCACCGGTCCTATTACTGGCGGGGTCAGGATGGTGTGCGTACGACCGTGGATACTGGGCCTATGGATGAGCAGCCTGAATCCCGGCGGCGGCCCTCCGGTGCCCCCGGTGGCGGCGGCACGGGGCACGCCCTCGACCGGCGCGCCGAGCTCAGCGAGTTCCTGCGCAGCCGGCGGGCGCGGCTGAAGCCGGGGGATGTGGGACTTCCCGACTTCGGGCGGCGCCGCCGGGTGCCGGGATTGCGCCGGGAGGAGCTGGCGCAGCTGGCCGGGGTGTCCGTGGCGTATTACACACGCCTCGAACAGGACAACGGGCAGAACGTGTCCGGAGAGGTACTGGGTGCCATCGCGTCCGCGCTGAGACTGACGGACGCCGAACAGGCGCATCTCACGCACCTCGCGAAGCCCAAGCAGCACAGGAAGAAGCCGTCCGTGCGGCAGCAGCGGGTGCGTGGAACCCTCTGTCGGCTGCTCGACACGATGGAGGGCGTTCCCGCGTACGTCGTCGGGCGGCGCTCGGAGATCCTGGCCTGGAACCGGATGGCTGCGGCGGTCTTCGGTGACTGGTCACAGTTGCCGCCGCAGGAGCGGAACTGGGCGCGGCTGGTGTTCCTGAAGCCGGAGTACCGCGAGTTGTTCGTGGAGTGGGACCAGAAGGCGTCGGACATCGTCAGCTACCTGCGGATGGACGCCGGCTGCCACCCCGACGACCCCCGCCTTTCCGCGCTCGTCGGTGAGCTGTCCGTGAAGAGCGAGGAGTTCCGGCGGCTGTGGGCCAGGCACGACGTGAAGGAGAAGAACCACGGCGTCAAGCGGCTGCGTCATCCGCTGGTGGGTGAGCTGTCGCTCTGCTACGAGACGTTCGCTCTGCCCGACGATGCGGAGCAGTCGGTCGTCGCCTATCACGCCGAACCGGGTTCGGCGTCCGCCGAGACCCTTCGGCTGCTGGCGAGCTGGGGCACGGACGCCATGCGGGCAGGCGCCTCGGCCCCCGGGAGGCAGTAGGCCCAGCCGGGGTTCCAGCCCGCCGGTCCCGACGGCCGGGTGACATCTCACGGTCCGGGCACCCGGTGGCCGGCGCGCCGGTCCGGCCACCGGCCGGTTCGTCATCGGCCCCAGGAGGCCGGGATCGCTCCGTATACTCACGGGCATGGCATGCCGCATCAGTGAGCTGGTCATCGACGCAGCCGATCCCGAGCTGCTCGCCGCGTTCTGGAGCAAGGTCCTCGGCTACGTCGAACTCGGCCGGGAGGACGACGGAAGCATCGAGATCGGGCCGCCCGACGCCGGCTCCGGCGGTCCGCAGCCCACTCTCGTCCTCAGCCCGAGCAGCGACCCGCGGGCCGGCAAGGCGCGGCTTCACATCGACGTCAACGCCACCGACCGCGACCAGGACGCCGAGCTGGAGCGGCTGCTCGCCCTCGGCGCCAGGCCCGCCGACGTCGGCCAGAGCGGCACCGAGAGCTGGCACGTCCTGGCCGACCCGGAGGGCAACGAGTTCTGCCTCCTGCACACCCGGCTCCAGCCCGCCTGACCTGCTGCGCGCCTGATGGACAAGGGATCGTCCGGACCGCCTTCGTGACGAGTGCTTCCGTGTCGAGGACGTACTCCCCCGGCCCCGGGGCGACCGGCGCGCAGCCGGACAGCGGAGGACTTCTCGCTCGCCGGTCACGACAACACGGCCCTCGCCGCCCTGGCCCCCGCCCAGCCCACCGGCGTCGGCCAGGCCGGCTCCACCATGGGCTCCTGCGCCGTCCGCATGCCGATCGAGCGCGTGGAAGGCCGCAGGGCCAGGGCCATGCGGACCTCCATGACACCGCGACCGGTGGTACGCGGCACCACCAGCGCCCCGCGAGGCGGTCAGACATGGAGCGGCAGGAGCCCGCCGCGCCCTCCCGGAAGACCTTGGAGCAAAGGTGCACCCGGAGGACGCCGGCGGGCCCTGAGCCGCGGGCCCGACACCGGGCGGGCTCGAAGGACGTCGCACGTGAGGCGGACGTTTCTCCCGGCACCGTTTCCGAACTGAGGGATCGCCACTTGTCGAACCTATCGATTCTCGATAGATTCCTATCGTGGTTCGATTGAGGGAGAGATGATGGGAAGACTGACCGTGCTCGCACTGCGGGCCGTGCTCGTGCTGCTGCTGACCGGGGCGGTATTCGTGCAGACGGTGATGGTGCCGCTGCTGGCCATGGACCTGAGAGGGATGGACGCGGACATCGAGTACGTCCGGGCTCCGCTCCTCGCGTTCATCGTGCTGGGCATCGTGACGGTCGAGGTCGTCCTGATCTGCGTATGGCGACTGGTGACGATGGTGCGGCGCGGCACGGTGTTCTCCCCCGCCGCCTTCCGGTACGTGCATGTGGTGATCGGCGCGGTCGTGGCAGCCGCCTGCCTGGTCTTCGTGCTCGCGGCCTTCCTGGCACCGGGTGAAGCCGTCGCGCCGGGTGTGGTCCTCCTGGTGGGCGGGGCCGGACTGGCGGTCCTGGGGGTCGCGCTCGTCGTGCTCGTACTGCGCATGCTGCTCGCCCAGGCCGTCGAGCGCGATGTCGCGGCGGCGCAGATGGAGGCCGAGCTGGACGAGGTGATCTGATGCCGATCACGGTCGACATCGACGTCATGCTGGCGAAACGGAAGATGTCCGTGGGCGAGCTCGCGGACCGTGTCGGCATCACGCCCGCCAACCTGGCAGTGCTCAAGAACGGCCGCGCGAAGGCGGTCCGTTTCACGACGCTGGCCGCTCTGTGCGAAGTGCTCGAATGCCAGCCGGGAGACCTGTTGCGCTGGGAGGGTCCTCCCGGCTCACCCGTTGCCTGATCACCTGACGACAGCCCGTTCACCACAGGCCCGCCGCCGACGTCACGGCTCACCGGCGCAGGAGGTTCCCGGCGCCGAGGAAGCACGACGGGGGGCGCTTCGCCCTGCTGGGAGGAAGCACGACGGGGGCGCTGCACCCTGCTGGTAGGTCAGCCGCCCCTCGGCCACCGGCCTTTGCCACCTGGCCCGGTTCCGGATGGCCGCGGCTGGCCGTCAGCGCCGCGGCCTGATCGGCCCCTTCATCGGCGCTCTCGCCGACGCGGTCTCCCCGCGCACCGCCCTGGCACCTCTGAGCCTCATGCCGTTCCGAACCGGCTGCTGTTCCGCACCCTGCCCGAGCCCCGTCACATCGAAGCTCGTCACAGCGGCACAGCAGGCCGAGGACGGCACGGGGGCCGCACTTCCCCGGCGAACCCGGTGAGCGGCGCCCGGCCGGGGGGTGACCCATCGCTCCCGTCGCATCGAGGGAAGCCCTTCCCGACGGAGCGGGTGCCGGGGCGGTTGCGGGGTAGTCGAGCCGAGACACCGGCAAACACAGCTCAACGAGGAGGTTTCGTCATGACGGACTCGCTTCGAGCTCCGGCACCGGCCTCGTCCCGTCGGACGGGAGGGGGCAGCCGATGTTTCCGACAGATCGAGGAAGGCAAGGTGATCTGCCCATGAGCACGGCAGAGCGGCAGACCCACGCCACCGACGACTCGGTGAGCGTGCTGGTTTCGCGCGCCTCACAGCAGATTTCGGAGCTGGTCCGCGAGGAGATGCAGCTGGCCCGGGCGGAGATGACCCAGAAGGGCAAGCGCTACGGGAAGGGCGGCGGCCTCTTCGGCGCCGCGGGCTTCATCGGCATCCTGGCGGCCCAGGCTCTGATCGCGACCTGTATCGCGGCTCTCGCACTCGTACTGCCGGTGTGGGCGTCAGCCCTCATCGTCACGGCGGTGCTGGCGGCCGTGGCGGCCGCAGCCGCCCTGGCCGGGAAGAAGCAGATCGCCGAGGCAGGCTCCCCCACCCCTGAGCAGACCGTCGACAGCGTCAAGGCCGATCTGGCCGAGATCAAGGAAAAGGCACACCGATGAACGAAGAATCCCGGACCAACATAGGCACCCCCGTCCCCGACGCCTCCCACCCCGAGGAGTTGCGCGAGCAGGTCGAGCGCACCCGCGACGAGCTCGGGCGGACCGTCGAGGCGCTGGCGGCCAAGGCAGACGTCAAGGCGCAGGCGAAGGAGAAGACGGCCGCCGCGAAGGAACAGGCATCGGAAAGGGCGGCCCTGGTGGCCGACCAGATCCGCGCGAAGGCGGAGCAGGCCACACAGCTCGTCAAGGACAAGACCCCCGATCCCGTACTGGAGAAGACGGCCCAGGCCGCTGCGCAAGTCCGGGAGACCGCGAACCGGGCGGGACAGTACGCGGCGGAGAAGGCTCCTGACCCGCTGCGTGAAAAGGCCGGCCGGGCCGCGTCCTTCGCGCGGGCCAACCGGAATCCGCTTCTCGCGGGCGGTGCGCTGCTCGCCGCCGTCATGCTGGTGCGCCGAGGCAGGGGGCGCCGATGAGTGCGTCCAAGATCGCCTACAAGCCGGTCGGGCTGCTGCTCGGCGCGGCGAGCGGCATCATCGCGACCACCGCGTTCAAGCAGGCGTGGAAAATCATCGAAGGCCATGACGACGCCCCTGACGCCTTGGACGAGGACCGTTCCTGGCGGCAGATCCTGCTCGCCGCCGCCGTTCAGGGCGCCATCTTCTCCGTGGTCAGAGCTGCGGTCGATCGCTCGGGCGCGGTGGCCACGCGCCGTATGACGGGCATCTGGCCGGGCTGACCCGCCCCGGCGGCGCCGGCCCGTTCTCCCGACGGGCCGGCGCCGTACGGCAGTCGCCCGGTCGACGGGCACCCTCGTTTCACGCGCGGACCGTGGCGACGCGGCACCGCGCACAGGCCGCCTCGGCACAGCCCGGCACAGCCCGGCAGCGCGACGGTACGGGACAGCCGGCCGCCGAACTCTTCGCCCGGACACAGTCGGGGTCGAGCCCCGAGCCCTCACCTCCGCGGATCTGCTCGGCGCCCATATCCGCAGGAGCTCGGCGCGAGCCGGTGACGCCATGCCCGGCACCCTGAACGCGTTCCCGAAATCCCGCCGGTGATCAGCACCTCGCACCGGGTGGCTCCACCCGTCGCCGAGGCCCTCTCTCCTGCCCTGCGTGCAGACCCGCGGCCCCGCCCCCTTGACGCAATGAGACACATCGAGCATCTATGTATCTCCAGGGGAACACAACCAAGACTGCGGCGCCAGGGGCTTCACGGAAGTCGGACAGGCGGTCGCGAGACCCGCGGCTTTCCGATCCGAAGGCACAGCAGGCCATCTGTTGGCTTGGTGTCAACAACAGGCAGACAGCACAACCAGCCCTTTGGAGCTCCTCCTTGCACAGAACCTGCGCAGGAGGCCATACCACCGAGTTCGGTGTGACGGCCACTGTTGACACCAGGCCAACAGTGGGTCCAATGTGAGGGCCGCTCGTTGTCCCCGCTCAGCGAGTCCGTTCATGGTCCGCGAGGGAGGGAGCACAAAGCATGGGCGTTCAGCGCCACGCCCAACGACGCCGGATGGAGCCGGACGCCCGGCGTGCCGAGATTCTCGGCGTCGCACGCAGGCTCTTCGGAGCGAAGAGTTACGCCATGGTGTCCGTCTCCGACATCGCGGCCGAGGCCGAAGTGGCTCGCGCTCTGGTCAGCCACTACTTCGGCAGCAAGCGGCAGCTCTACCTGGAGGTGGTACGGCAGATGATGGTCGTCCCGGCCTCCGTGTCGCAGCGGCTGCCTCCGACGACCCCCGAGGAGCGCCTCTCGATCTGTGTCGACCGGTGGCTCGAAGTCGTGGAGCGCAACCGGGAGATGTGGTTGTCGGCGATCGGCCTGGAAGCACTCGGCAACGATCCTGAGGTCGACCGGATCATGCTCGAGGCCGACGAGATCGCCACCGACCGTGTGCTGGAGGCGGCGATGATGGCCGACGTCATCGAGGGCCGGGAGAAACTCCGGGCGATGATCCGCGCGCACAGCTGCATGCTCAAGGCCGCCTCGCGGGAGTGGCTGGTGCGCGGCACCCTCAGCCGCAGCGACCTGCACGTGATGCTGACACGCACCGTGCTCCACCTGCTGGACACGGTCTTCCCCGCCCTGCGGGACGACTGAGCACACCTTGCCCCTCTTGCCTGAGGAGAGATGTACACCATGCCCCGAGTCCTCACAGACGAACGCCGTGATCTGGTCAAGGCGATAGCCGATTTCTGCCGCCGTGAGTGCGGATCGAAGGAGCAGAGGGACCGGCTGACCGCGAACGGCCAAGAAAAACACAACCAGAAGCTCTACGAGAAAATGGCGGACCTCGGCTGGCTGGGCATCGCCGTCCCCGAGGCCTACGGCGGCGCGGGCCAGGGCATGACCGACCTCTGCCTCTTCCTGCAGCACACCTCCTACGGACTCGCTCCCATCGGTGGTTTCGGGCCTACGATCATCGCCGCCGCCGGATATGAGAAGTTCGGCAGCGAGGAGCAGAAGCGTGTGGTGCTCGAAGGAGTGACGAAGGGCCGTGTGGAGGCCATCTCGATGTCCGAGCCCGGAGCGGGTTCGGATGTGGGCGCGCTGACCTGCCGCGCGGAACGCACCGACGGCGGTTACCTGATCAACGGGCAGAAGACCTGGTGTTCCAACGCGCACTTCGCCGACCACATCCTGCTCATCGCCCGTACGTCACAAGGAGGGACGAAGCATCAGGGACTCACCCAGTTCATGGTGCCCACGGACGCCGCCGGCCTGCAGATCAGGGGCATCGACACGATGGGCGGGCGGGAGGTGAACGACCTGTACTTCACCGACACCTTCGTACCGGACTCCGCGGTCCTCGGTACGCCCGGAGAGGCATGGAAACAGCTGATGACCGGGCTCAACCTCGAGCGGATGATCCTTGCCGCGATGATGCTGGGCGTCGCCCGGCGCGCGTTCGACGACACCCTCGCATACGTGCGGCAGCGCGAACAGTTCGGCCGGCCGATCGGCTCGTTCCAAGCGCTCAAGCACCGGATCGCGGACATGGCCACGGAGCTGGAGTGCGCTCAGCTCCTGCTGGACGACGTCGCCGCAGCGATCGACAGCGAACCTGACCGCGTGTTCGCCCGTCAGGCCTCCATGGCCAAACTCAAGTGCACCGAACTGGCCAAGCACGTCACCCTGGAGGGCATGCAGATGATGGGCGGTTACGGATACGCGACGGAGTACGGCATGGAGGCCCTGCTCCGCTCGACGGTCGTGTCCACGGTCTACGGGGGAACGAGCGAGATCCAGCGGGACATCATCGGAAAGACGTACGGCCTGTAGGAGATCGAGGTACCGGCCCTTGCCGGAGAGCGCACCGGTGGGCCGAGCAGGGACTCGGCGTCTTCGTGTACGACTGGCCCGGCCACCGGTGGGCGTCCCGGCCGTCCGGACGCGGCTCTCCCCGAACGCCGCGAGGGCGGCGTCGGGGAAGACCGGCGCGGTACGGCCCGGCCGAACGGGGTGAGGAGCTCGGCCACCGGTGGCGCCCGGCCGACGGGCATCGCACCGCTCCAGGACGTCGGGGCGGCATCCTGTCCTGCCTGTGCGGATGGATGACGGATCGTTTGCGCCCCTCCCCTGCCTTCCGCGGGTACCCGCCCGGTCGGACGGCGCGTCACGCCGGGTCCACCAGGCCTTCCGCAGTCATTTTCAGGTGTGCGAGCCCCGCCGGGCCTCCTCCACCTCGCCGCCGTCCTCATCCGGACGCGACAGCCCTCACCCCGTCGCTTTGTCCCGCTACTAGAGAAAGTTGTGGCTCAGTACGTCAAAGGACTATCTGACAGGTGTGAAAGCCATTACCTTCCTGATTTGAACCGGACAACAAGGACCGGGTGCCCTCCCCTCCCCCTGCGGGCGCCCGTCTCCCTGGCGCGGCGGCGCGCGCCTGTGCTTCACCCCGACCCCGTCACCACACGGAGGACTCGCGTGCACAGGAGACCCACCCGGCCCCTCGCGGCGCTCGTCTGCACCTTGCTCGTCGCCGTCGGCGCCCTCACCGCTGAGCAGAGACCGGCCGAGGCGGCACCGGTGGCCGCCGAGGAGTTCCAGCAGGTCACCCTAGCCAAAGGGGTGGCCGAGACCGGTGAGCCGATGACGCTCGCCGTCCTGCCCGACAGGTCCGTCCTGCACACCTCCCGGGACGGCACCCTCCGCCTCACGGACGCTTCCGGCACCACCGAGGTCGCCGGGAAGCTGGATGTCTACTCGCACGACGAGGAAGGCCTCCAGGGCGTCGGAGTGGACCCGGGCTTCAGCACCAACCGCTTCGTCTACCTCTATTACGCCCCGAAGCTCTCGACTCCCGCGGGAGATGCCCCGGCGAACGGGTCGGCGGCCGACTTCGCGCCGTTCGACGGTGTCAACCGGCTCTCACGGTTCGTCCTCAGGACGGACGGCACTCTGGACACAACCACCGAGAAGAAGATTCTCGACGTCCCCGCGAGCCGCGGCCTGTGCTGTCATGTGGGCGGAGACATCGACTTCGACGCCCAGGGCAACCTGTACCTCTCCACGGGGGACGACAGCAACCCCTTCGCCTCCGACGGCTACGCCCCCCTCGACGAGCGGTCGAACCGCAACCCGGCCTACGACGCCCAGCGCTCCTCGGGCAACACCAACGACCTGCGCGGCAAGATACTGCGCATCAAGGTCGGCGCGGACGGCGGCTACTCCATCCCGCCGGGCAACCTCTTCGCCCCCGGCACCGCGAGGACCAGGCCCGAGATCTACGCGATGGGCTTCCGCAACCCGTTCCGGATGAGCGTCGACAAGCCCACCGGCATCGTCCATGTCGGTGACTACGGTCCCGACGCGGGCACGGCGAACGCCTCCCGGGGACCCGCGGGGCAGGTCGAGTTCAACCGCATCACCAAGGCCGGCAACTTCGGCTGGCCGTACTGCACCGGTAAGAACAGCGCCTACGTCGACTACGACTTCGCCACCTCGGCGTCCGGCTCCGCCTTCTCCTGCACCGCCCCCCGGAACACCTCACCGAACAACACGGGCCTGACCGATCTGCCCCCGGCACAGCCCGCCTGGATCCCGTACGACGGGGGCTCGGTACCCGAGTTCGGCACCGGTTCCGAGTCGCCCATGGGCGGCCCGGTGTACCGCTACGACGCGGCGTCGTCCTCCACCGTCAAGTTCCCCGAGACCTTCGACGGCGACCTCTTCGCCGGTGAGTTCGGCCGCAAGTGGATCAAGCGCATCGAACAGGGCTCCGACGGAGCCGTACAGTCGATCAACGCCTTCCCCTGGCAGGGCACCCAGGTCATGGACATGGCCTTCGGCCCGGACGGCGCGCTGTACGTCCTCGATTACGGCACCGGTTACTTCAACGGCGACGCCAACAGTGCGCTGTACCGGATCGAGAACGTCACCGGGGGACGCGCGCCGCTCGCCAGGGCCACCGCGGACCGGACCTCGGGGAAGGCCCCGCTCACGGTCCGGTTCTCCTCGGCCGGGAGTTCCGACCCCGACGGCGACCCCCTGAGCTATGCCTGGAAGTTCGGCGACGGCGCCACCTCGACGGCGGCCGGCCCCTCGCACACCTACAGCGCCAACGGCCGCTACACCGCGGAACTGACCCTCTCCGACGGGACGGGGAACACCGCGACCGCCTCGGTCATCGTCACCGTGGGCAACACCGCGCCGACCGTCAGCCTGGAGCTCCCGGCCGACGGCTCCATCATCGACCCGGGCGCCGCCGTTCCCTTCCGGGTGACCGTCACCGATCCCGAGGACGGTGCGATCGACTGTTCCAAGGTCAAGGTCACGTTCATCATCGGCCACGACAGCCATGGTCACCCCCAGACATCCGCCACCGGCTGCTCCGGCACCGTGCAGACCATCGCCGACGGAGAACACGACCCCAACGCGAACATCTTCGGCGTCTGGGACGCCGAGTACACCGACAAGGGCGCGAACGGGCAGCCCGCCCTGACGACCCACGACCAGAACATCAGCCAGGGCAGCAAGCGCCAGGCCGAGCACCACGGCGGCTCCGCAGGCGTGACCGTCATCGACAAGGCGGCGGCCAACGGCGGGAGGACGGTCGGGAACATCGACAACGGTGACTGGATCTCCTTCGAACCGTACATCCTCGCCGACGCCACCTCACTGACCGCGAGGGTCTCCTCCGGTGGCAGTGGAGGCACCCTGGAAGTGCGTTCCGGTTCCCCCACCGGCACCCTGCTCGGCTCCGCGGCCGTTCCCGTCACCGGAGGCTGGGACACCTTCCAGAACGTGTCCGCGAACCTCACGGACCGCCCCGCCGGCACCACCACCCTGTACCTCGTCTTCAAGGGCGGCGGCGGAGCCCTCTTCGACCTCGACGACTTCACGTTCACCACCACCGGTGGGACGCCCGCCCGCAGCGGCCCGATCACGGGGATCGGCGGCAAGTGTGTGGACGTCGCGAACGGGGCGAGCGCGGACGGGACACAGATCCAGCTGTGGACCTGCAACCAGTCGGCGGCCCAGAAATGGACGGTCGGCACGGACGGCACACTGCGCGCACTGGGCAAGTGCATGGACATCAGCGGCGGCGGCACGGCCGACGGCACGAAGGTCCAGCTCTACGGCTGCAACGACACCGGCGCCCAGAAATGGGTGCCCCAGACCGACGGCACCCTGAAGAACCCGCAATCCGGCAAGTGCCTCGACGCCTCCGGCGTCTCCTCCACCGACGGCACCAGACTCCACCTGTGGACCTGCCTAGCCGCCACCAACCAGAAGTGGAACCTGCCATGAGCCGACCACTCGTACGCCTCGCCTCCTGGGCAGCCTGCGGCCTGCTCGGTGCCACCGCTCTCCCCGCAGCGGTCTCCACGGCCGCCGGACCCGACATCGCTCCCCCCACCCGCCCGGCGGCAGCGGCAGCCGACCCCTCGTACGACGTGCTGGTCTTCTCCAGGACCGCCGGCTTCCGCCACTCCTCCATCGACGAGGGCACAGCCGCCCTGCGTGAACTGGGCGCCGCCGGCAACTTCACCGTCACCGCCACCGAGGACGCCACCGCCTTCACCCCGGCGAACCTGGCCGGTTACGAGAGCGTCGTCTTCCTCTCCACCACCGGCGACATCCTGAACTCCGCACAGCAGAGCGCCTTCGAGGGGTACATCGCGGCGGGCGGCGGCTACGTCGGCATCCACGCCGCAGCCGACACCGAGTACGACTGGGGCTGGTACGCGGGGCTGGCCGGCGCCCTGTTCCGGTCGCACCCGGCGATCCAGCCGGCCACGGTGAAGGTGGAGGACCGCGCCCACGACGCCACCGCCCACCTCGGCCCGGCCTGGCAGCGGACCGACGAGTGGTACGACTACCGCACCAACCCGCGCACCACCGCTCATGTGCTGGCCTCGCTCGACGAGTCCAGCTACAGCGGCGGCTCCATGGGCGGCGACCACCCCATCGCCTGGTGCAAGGACTACCAGGGCGGCCGCGCCTTCTACACCGGGGGCGGCCACACCGAGGAGTCCTACGCCGACGCGGCCTTCCGCCGCCATCTGCTCGGCGGCATCCGCTGGTCCGCCGGCATGACCGAAGCCGACTGCCGGCCGGAGACCGGCTACACCACGCTCTTCGGCACCTCGGGTACGTCCGGCTGGAAGCAGGCCGGTCCGGGCACCTTCACGAACGCCGACTCGACCCTCACCACGCAGGGCGGCCTCGGCCTGCTCTGGTACCAGGCCAAGGAGTACAAGTCCTATTCACTGAAGCTCGACTGGCGGCAGGCCGGTGACGACAACTCCGGCGTCTTCGTGGGCTTCCCCGCCTCCGACGACCCGTGGTCGGCCGTCGACAACGGCTACGAGATCCAGATCGACGCCACGGACGCCACGGACCGCACCACGGGTTCCGTGTACGGGTTCAAGTCCGCCGACCTGGGGGCCCGTGACAGGGCCCTGAATCCTCCCGGCGAATGGAACACCTACGAGATCCGGGTCGAGGGTGAACGCCTGCGGGTGTACCTCAACGGAGTCCAGATCAACGACTTCACCAACACCGTCCCCGCCCGCAGCCTCCAGCAGGGCCACATCGGCCTGCAGAACCACGGCGACGGCGACGACGTGTCCTTCCGCAATATCCGCATCAAGGACCTCGGAGCTGCCGAGGGCCCCAGGGAGGGCGTCATCACCGGGATCGGCGGCAAGTGTGTGGACGTCGCGAACGGGGCGAGCGCGGACGGGACACAGATCCAGCTGTGGACCTGCAACCAGTCGGCGGCCCAGAAATGGAC
>Ga0196960_10000128_pt1 | contig 29377 bp, 25 predicted proteins | sample S3v_5metaG_FD_183187 | JGI IMG/M metagenome (GOLD analysis project Ga0196960, IMG submission 183187) | Soil microbial communities from Anza Borrego desert, Southern California, United States - S3+v_5 | ecosystem: Environmental > Terrestrial > Soil > Desert | place: USA: California | collected...
CCCGGGACCACGGCACTGCCGGCCGGGACGCTGCTGTGGGCCAGGCGCAGCGTCCCCGCTCCGCCGGCCGCTCCCGCTCCCGCCGCCGGGGTGCGGCTCCTGACGGACGGCAGCGGTGTTCCCGCTCGGGCCGCCACGGCCGGGCCCGGCGACGAGGAGGAGCTGGAAGAGGCGCTGACCAGCGCGCCGGTCCCGGAGAGCTGAGCGTCTCCAGGGTGTCCTAGCCCCTACTCCGGTCGTTCATTTCGTTATGACCGTGACCCTTACCGACACCGACCCGCCGTCCACCACCGAACTGCTGACCGAGGCCCTCCTCGGACCGGACCACCGCCGCGAGCACGGATTCTGGCAGCGGCTGATCAGCACAGAACCGTTCCGCCGCCCTGTCGGCGGAACGCCCGAAGAGCGACTGGACCTCGCCTACGACCGGTTGCGGATCCTCAACCAATCCCTCGACAGCGGAGCACGCCTCGCCGCCGACCCGCGGGCGCTGGCCGCCCTGCACGCCTGGCTGGGCCCGGTGGACCCCGCGCTCACCACCGTGGCGGGCATCCACTACAACCTCTTCCTCGGCAGTCTCCTCGACCACGACTGCGTCGCCCGCCGCGATCTGTCCGACTACCTGACGATGCGGCGCATCGGCACCTTCCTGTGCACCGAGGTGGCGCACGGCAACAACGCGTCCGCCATGGAGACCACCGCGACGTACGACCGGGAACGGGACGGATTCGTCCTGCACACCCCGAACGCGGGCGCGCAGAAATTCATGCCCAACACCAGCCCGGCGGGCGGAGCGAAGTCCGGGCTGGTCGCCGCACGCCTGGTGGCGGGCGGTTCCGACCACGGGGTGCGCCTCTTCCTGGTGCCGCTCACCGACGACGTACAGGCGTTGCCGGGCATCCGGGTACGGCGGCTTCCCGCACGGATGGGCAGCCCGGTGGACCACTGCCTGACCTCGTTCGACCGGGTCTTCGTCGCGCGGGACGCCCTGCTGGGATCCGGCGAAGAGGGCGACAGCACAGGGGAGTTCAGGACAGGCCCCGGAGACAGACGGCGACGCTTCCTGGCCTCGCTCGGGCGGGTCACCCCCGGCCGGATCTCCATGAGCGCCTGTGCGGCGGGCTCGGCCCGCGCGACCCTGGCGGTCGCCGTGCGCTACGGCGGGCACCGGCTGATCCCGGGGACCCGGGGCAAGCCGCCCGTGCCCGTCAGCGCCCACCGGTCGCACCACGGGCCGCTCGCTTCGGCCATGGCCACGGTCTTCGCCATGAGCCTGCTGTACCGCAGGGCACAGGAGCGCTGGGAAGCCTGTACGGACGCGGACGGCCGGACGGAGGCGGGGAGACTCGTCGACGTCGCCAAGGCATGGATCACCTGGCGGGCCCGTGAGGTGATCGTCGAGAGCCGTGAACGCTGCGGTGCGCAGGCGCTGCTGGAGAACAACGGCATGACCGAACTCGTCACGGGCGTGGAGGGGGCCATCACCGCCGAGGGCGACAACATCGCCCTCTACGCCAAGGCGGCGGCCGACATGCTCTTCGCCGCCGATCCCGGCAGCGAGAGCGCCCCGGACCGGGGCCCGGCCCCCGGCGACCTGGCCGACCCGTGCTTCCTCGGCCGGCTCCTCACCTCGATCCAGGACATCTGGTTCACCCGGGCCAGGGCCCGCGCCCTGCGGGCACCCGACAGCGACGCCCTCGGGCGGTGGAACGCGGCCTCGGGCCCCGCCCTGCGTGGTGTCGAGGCCTTCGCACACCGGCAGGCCGCAGAGGCGTACGCCGAGGCCCGCGCCACGCTGCCCGAGGGCCCCGCCCGGGACCGGCTGGGCGAGCTGGAGCGGCTGTTCGCCGTCGAATGGGTGGCACGCAACAGCGGCGATCTGCTGGCCGCCGGACTCCTGAGCGGTGATCAGGTCGACGCGCTGCCGGAGACCGCCGAGGAACTGATCGCGGCCGTCGCCGCCCACGCCCCGGAGCTGGCCGATTCCTTCGCCCTGCCCGAAGAACTGCTCGCCGACTGGCCGATCGCCGGAGCCGGATACGTCGATGCGTACGACGATCCCCGGGGCCCCTGGAAGACCGGCCCGAAGGACACCCGGTGAGCGCGGTGAGCAGGGGGCAGGCGGTGCGCGGGCGCCTGGGCGAACGCCTGGAGATCCTGGGGCTGCGCGCCGTACTGCTCGCCTACTGGGGTACGGCGTCCGTGTGCGCCCGCCGGTGCGGGAAGCCGCAGACGGACGGCGGCGAATCGGTTCACCCCAAGCGCTGACCCGTCCGACGGCCTGCCGGTACGGAGGGGCGATCCCTCTCGGTACCGGCGACGGCCCCCCAAGGGCGCCGACAGGCCGCGTGATAGCTTGCAGACGCCAGTCGCACTCCACGTGGAGTCAGGGAATCCGGTGAGAATCCGGAGCTGACGCGCAGCGGTGAGGGGGACGGGCGGGGCCACGGCCACTGGGACACCCTCGGGTGCCCCGGGAAGGCGTCCCGTCCGGACGAACCCGAGTCCGAAGACCTGCTGGCACCCGCTTCCATACCGGGAGCGGAACACCGTAGCGGGCTTCGCGCATGAGCCCTGAGACGCCGGGGGAATCCGTGCCGCCCATAGCCAGCACCGTACGCCGAACCGCCCTGCTCATCACGGGACTCGTCCTCCTCACGGCCTGCGGCGGAGGCGTGAGCGCCTCCGACGGTGAGGCGCGGGAGGACGCGGCCGCCGGATTCCCCGTGACACTGAAGAACTGCGGCCGCACGGTGACCGTCGACGCGCCACCGCGTCACGCCGTCTCCCTCAACCAGGGATCGACGGAGATCCTGCTCTCGCTGGGCCTCGCCGACCGGCTCGCCGGAACTGCGACCTGGACGGACCCCGTGATGAAGGGGCTGGAGAAGGACGAAGCGACCGTGCCCCGGATCGCCGAGAACCAGCCATCCTCGGAGAAGGTCCTCGCCGAGGAACCCGACTTCGTCAGCGCCTCGTTCGAATCCACCCTCGGCAAGGGCGGTGTGGCATCCCGCGACCGGTTCGAGGAACTGGGCGTACCGACGTACCTCTCGCCCGCCGACTGCGTGGGCAAGGACAACCACGGCAGCAGCGACGGCTCCCGCACCGGGCCACTGACCATGGAGCCCGTCTACGGCGAGGTGCGCGACCTGGCCGAGGTGTTCGGCGTCCCGGAGCGGGGCGAGAAGCTGATCACGAGCCTCGAGGACCGCCTCGACAAGGCGACCGCGGACATCGACGCGTCCGACGCCACCCTGCTCTACTGGTTCGCCAACGCAGAGGCCCCCTACCTCGCGGGCTGCTGCGGCGCCCCCGGCATCATCACCGAGGAACTCGGCGCGAAGAACGTCTTCGACGACACGCACGAGGAATGGCCGCAGATCAACTGGGAGACGGTCGCCGACCGCAACCCCGACGTGCTGGTCATCGGCGACCTGACCCGTAAGTCGCAGACGGCCGAGAGCGCCGAGAAGAAGATCGAGTTCCTGGAGTCCGACCCCGCCACGAAGAATCTGGACGCCGTCCGGCACAAGCGTTACGTCCTGCTCAGCGGCCAGGCCATGAATCCGACCATCCGGACCGTGGAAGGCGTGGAACGCGTCGCGGCGGGGCTGCGCTCGTTCGGACTCGCGAGGTGACGAAGACCGGCCACGCTCCGGACGTACGCGGGAGCCGGCCGCCCGTGCCCCGGGCTGCCGCCGGAGCCCGGCTGCTGCGCGACGGCCTCCTGTGGGGCGCCGGTGCCGCTCTGCTGCTCCTGTCCGTCGCGGTCGCCGTCACGATCGGGCCCGCCCGCATCTCCGTCCCGGACGTGTGGTCGGCGGTGGCCTCGCACCTCGGGCTCGGCCACGGGCGGCTGACCCCGATCCGGGACGGCATCATCTGGGACCTGCGCATGCCCCGCACCCTGCTCGCCGCGGTGTGCGGGGCCGGACTCGCGGTGTGCGGCACCGTGATGCAGTCACTGCTGCGCAACCCGCTCGCCGACCCGTTCGTCCTCGGCGTCTCCTCGGGGGCGTCCACCGGGGCGGTCGTGGTCGTGGTCCTGGGCGTCGGCGGGGGAGCGGTGTCCGTCTCCGGCGGTGCCTTCGCCGGGGCACTGTGCTCGTTCGCGCTCGTCCTGGTGCTCAGCCACACACTCGGCGGATCCACCGACCGGGTCGTCCTCTCCGGGGTCGCGGCCATGCAGCTCTTCTCCGCGCTCACCTCCTTCGTCGTGATGACCGCGGCCGACGCGGAGCAGACCCGGGGGGTGCTCTTCTGGCTGCTCGGTTCGCTGAGCGGAGCCGGCTGGAGCGATGTGTGGATGTGCTCCGCCGTGCTGGCGGTGACCCTGCTGATCTGCCTGGGCCATGCCCGTACCCTCGACGCCTTCGCCTTCGGCCAGGACGCCGCGGCGGCCCTCGGGGTGCACGTGGCCCGCACCCGGATCGTGCTGCTCTGCACGACCGCGCTGCTGACCGCCGCCCTCGTCAGCTCGGCGGGCGCCATCGGGTTCGTCGGACTCGTCCTGCCGCACGCCGCCCGGGCGCTGACGGGGGCCGGGCACCGGAGGCTGCTCCCGGTGACCGCGCTCGCCGGAGCCGTCTTCCTGGTCTGGGCCGACACCCTGGCCAGAACCGTCCTCGACCCGCAGGAGGTCCCGGTCGGCGTGGTCACCTCCCTCGTCGGGGTACCCGCCTTCATCCTCGTCCTCCACCGCACGCGGAGGAACGCATGAGCCGGGCGGAGGGCGGGAGGGGCACCCCCGGCGACGGCCTGCGGGCCACCCGGGTCAGCAGGGAGGCCGGCGGGAGGATCGTCCTCGACGGAGTGAGCATCGCGCCGCCTCCCGGCGCCACGGTCGGCCTCCTCGGACCGAACGGCTCCGGCAAGACCACACTGCTGCGGGTGATGGCGGGCGTACTCGCCCCCGGCGCGGGCGTCGTCACCCTCGACGGCCGTACGCTCGCCGAAACCGGCCGGCGAGCCGTGGCCCGCCGCGTAGCCGTCGTCGACCAGCACGCGGTCACCCAGGTCGACCTGAGCGTGCTGGACGTCGTCCGCCTCGGCCGCATCCCGCACCGGCGCGCCTGGTCCCCGTCCGGCCCCGAGGACGAGGACGCCGTGCGCGAGGCCCTGGCGCACACCGGACTCGCCGGCCGGGCCGGGCAGTCCTGGCACACCCTGTCCGGTGGCGAGCGCCAGCGTGTCCAGATCGCCCGCGCCCTGGCCCAGCGGCCGCGTGAACTCCTGCTGGACGAACCCACCAACCACCTGGACATCCAGCACCAGCTGGAGCTGCTGTCCCTGGTCGCCGCCCTGCCCGTCACCGCGGTGGTCGCACTGCACGACCTCAATCTGGCCGCGATGTTCTGCGACCGGGTCACGGTGATGAAAGAAGGGCGCGTGGTGGCCGGCGGAACACCCTCGGAGGTGATCACCGAGGAACTCATCGCCGATGTCTACCGCGTACGCGCGGTGGTGGCACCCGAAGGGCCGGAGGGGCGCCCCTCGGTGCGCTTCCTGCCGGGAAGAGCCCTCCGAGGAGGTCCGGGACACGACGAGGGGGCGGGCCCGTGAACCCGCCCGGGTCCGCCCTCGCTACTGCCGTGCGGCCTTTCGCCGCTGTGTGAGGGGTCAGCGACGACGTCCCTGGCCGAACTCGCCGCCCGTGTCCTTGCCGCTGCCCGTGTCCTTGCCGTCCGCGTAGTCGATCTTCTCCTTGCGGATCTCGGCGGAGACTTCCTTCTGTTCGGTCACCTTGCTGGTTTCGAGGTGGACCCGCTCCACCGGGACCGCCTCCTTGCGGACGGTGGCGCGTTCGGCGTGCAGGGTGACTTCGACGTCCTGTTCACCGAGTTCGTTCGTGCCCTTCGTGCCCCTCACCTTCTCGCCCGGCTGGACAGGCTCGCGCACCACGCGTACCTCTTCGTGGGACACCGGCACCGTCCGCGTGACGTTCTCGGTCACCACGTACTTGTGCAGGCGTGCCTTTCCGCTCTCGTACTCCTCCGTGCCGACCTGGAGCTGTTCCTCGGACCGGATCATGTCCTCCCGGCCTCCGGTACCCGCGGCGGACCGCTCGGCTCCGGCTCCGGCGAGCGGGCGCGACATCGAGGTCTCCGTGTCGCGGTGCCTGCCCGCGCCGGCTGCGGTGCCGGTGGCCTTCGCCTGGCCGGCCGGGGCCGTACGGGCGGTACCGGCCGCGCCGGCCGCACCCATGGCTCCCGTTCCGGTCCCGGACGTCGTACGGGCGTTGCCGCCCGCCCCGGCGTGGCCGGTGCCCTTCCTGGTCATTCCGTAGTGCCGGTAGAGCTCCTCCTCCTCCGATACGGACAGGTGCGCGTCCGCGTCCACCCGGGGGGCGTCCTTGACCCGCTCCTTCGGATGCGAGACGTGCAGGTCGGAGCCCACGCGGCGGGCTCCTGCAAGCGGTACGAAGCTCTCCTTCATGCCGAACATGCCGGTCTTGACCGTGATCCAGTCGGGCCTGCCGGTGTCGTCGTCGACGTACACCCGCCCCACTGTGCCGACCTTCTCTCCATCGCTGTCGTAGACGGTCAGACCGTCGAGTTCTCCGGAATCCGTGAAACCGTCAGCGGCTCCCATGGCCGATTCCTCCTCGCCCGGGCGCGTCCTGCGGTTGGGTCCAGCAGGGGAGGCGCGTCCGGATTCCATCGCGCCTCACCCGCTTGGACGCTGCAACTTCCCGGCCCGGTCGGCGGGCTGCCCAGGCCACCGGGGAAAGGCGGTGGCCCAGCTCCACGCGGATATCGGCCCGCCGGGCGGGTTACGCCATTCGGGTGAGTACTCTCCCGGGTGCGCCTGATGTGCGGCCCCGGCCCGCCCGTATGATCGACGCGCCTCTGCCGACGGCCGGCGGGCCGGACGAAGGGGGTGCGCCATCGGAGCCGTGGACATCCGCCTGCCCCGGCAGCGCGGCGAGCTGCTGACACGGCAGGAGGACGGCCTGGAAATGCACCACCTGGTCTGGCGGCTGGGCCCCGGCTGGCGGGTGTGCAGCAGCGCCGTGCTCGGCGGCGGCATCGGCACGCGTGCCTGGATCCTGAACGCCCAGGTGCCCGGTGGCTATCCCCGGCTCGACCCCGACCGGCACCTCGCGGAGATCGCGTCGGCCGAAGCTCTCGACGGCCCGGGTGCCGGGCTGATGACCGCCGCCGACGTCACCGCGTGCACCGTCGCCGACGACGGAGGTGTGAGCGCCACCGTCACCAGCGGCCTCGGCGTACGGGGATGGGCCGCGGCCCCCGGCCAGGGCGCCGACGGCGCGCTGCCACCGGGCACCGTCAACATCGTCGTCACCCTCCCCGTGGCGCTCTCCGACGCCGCCCTGGTCAACGCGGTGGCCACCGCCACCGAGGCGAAGGTCCAGGCGCTCGTGGACGCCGGACTCGACTGCTCCGGGACGCCGACCGACGCGGTGTGCGTCGCCGCGCCCGATCCGGGAGGGCAGCGAGGGGAACCGTTCGCCGGACCGCGCTCGCGCTGGGGCGCGCGACTCGCCAGAGCCGTGCACCGCGCCGCTCTGGAGAGCGCCCTGCGGCAGTCTTGAGACCCACCGGTCCCGAGACCGCCCGCACCGACGAAGGGAACCCCCATGGCCACCGCATCCTCCGCCGACGCCGCCCCCGGCACGCCGACCGTCGCGGTCCTGGGCACCGGCATCATGGGGTCGGGGATGGCCCGCAGCCTGCTCAGGGCCCAGCTGCCCGTCCGCGTCTGGAACCGCACACGGTCCAGGGCCGAGCCGCTGGCCGTCCAGGGCGCCACCGTGACGCGGACGGCAGAGGAAGCGGTACGCGGAGCGGACGTCGTCCTCACCGCACTGAACGACGGCCGGTCGGTGGCGGACACCCTCACCGCCGCGACACCCGGTCTGCGCCCGGGGCAGGTCTGGCTGCAGAGCTCCACCGTCGGTCTCGACGCCACGACCGACCTCGCCCACCGGGCCGCCGGGCTGGGACTGGTCTATCTCGACACCCCGGTCTCCGGCACCAGGCAGCCCGCGGAGCAGGGCACGCTCACCGTCTTCGTCTCCGGCCCGTCCAGCGCCCGCGCGAGGGTGCTGCCCGTCCTGGAGGCGATCGGGCAGCGCACCGTATGGGTCGGTGAGGATCCGGGGGCCGCCACCCGGCTCAAACTCGTCGCCAACACCTGGGTGATCAACCTGGTCAACAGCGTGGCGGAATGCCTCAATCTCGCCGAGGGACTCGGACTGGACCCGCAGCTCTTCCTGGACGCGGTGAAGGGCGGCCCGCTGGACACGCCGTACCTCCAGGGCAAGTCAGCGGCGGTGCTCTCCGGGGATCTCAGCCCGAGCTTCGCGCTGTCCACCGCGCTCAAGGACTCCCGGCTGATCCTCGACGCCGCCGAGGCGTCCGGTGTGAAGCTCGACCTGGTCGCCGCCTCCGCCGAGCGGTTCACCCGGGCGGAGGCGGCCGGACACGGCGGCCAGGACATGATCGCCACGTACTACGCGGGCCGTCCCGCATAGCCGTTCCGGCCGGGTCCGCCTCGATCACGCCTCGCACGGCGGTTCGGGGGATGCGGTACGGGCACGGTGGCCACGAAGCGGCAACGCCGCGCACGGACGGGCCGGGTCGCCCCGTCCCCTTCCGGCGGACCGGCCCGGCTTCCGTCCCGCGTCAGTCCTGTGTGAACATCCCCTCGCGCAGCTTGCGGAGGATGCGGTTGAGCAGCCGGGAGACGTGCATCTGAGAGATGCCGAGCTCCTCGCCGATCCGGGCCTGCGTCATCTCCTGACCGAACCGCATGCCGATGATGCGGCGCTCACGCGCGTCGAGCCCGTCCAGCAGCGGGGCGAGCGCATGCAGGTTCTCCACCGTCTCCATCGCCGGGTCCGGCTCTCCCAGCATGTCCGCGTAGGTGCGCGTGCCCGTCACGCGGCCCGCCGGGGCCGGCGCGTCGGCAGGTACGTCGAGCGAGCCCGCCGTGTAACCGTTGGCCGCGACGATGCCCTCGGTGACCTCTTCCTCACCGAGGCCGAGATGCCCGGCGAGCTCCTGCACGGTGGGGTCCCGGTCGAGGCCCGCCGCCAGCGTCTCCTTCGCCTTCGCGAGATCCACCCGCAGCTCCTGCAGCCTGCGGGGCACATGCACGGACCAGGTGGTGTCCCGGAAGAAGCGCTTGATCTCACCGACGATGTACGGCACGGCGAACGAGGTGAACTCGACCTCACGGGAGAGGTCGAAGCGGTCGATGGCCTTGATCAGGCCGATCGTGCCGACCTGGACGATGTCCTCCATCTCGCCGCTGCCCCGGTTGCGGAAGCGGCCGGCGGCGAACCGCACGAGGGACAGGTTCATCTCGATGAGGGTGTTCCGGGCGTACTGGTATTCGGGAGTGCCCTCCTCGAACACCTGCAAGCTGTCGAAGAAGAGCTTCGACAGCTTCCGGGCGTCCTGCGGGGCGATCTGCGCGGCGTCCTCGATCCAGGGAAGCCCCTCCGGGGCACCTGCCCGTTCCGCACCGACGGTCTGTGCAGTGTGCACGGTCATCCCGCCACGCTCCTCAGGTTGTGGGCCATGAGGTGTGGGCGCCTGCCCGGCAGTCGGCAACTCATGCGCGGTGAGGCCGCTTTGAGTCACACACATGGCGGAACCGGCCGGAAACGCTCGTGATCGTCCTGTCCGCCGTACCGGTGGACCTCCTGCGCCCACGAGCACACAGAACCGCCCCACCGGTACGGGGGAGCCCGGTGGGGCGGCCACATCCAGAGTGCCACAGGCCGACGCCGGTTGGGGCCGTATCCCCCGCAGAAGTACACGATTCGAGGGCCGGCCGCACAGACCGCTGCGCGTATCGCACGCTTTTGCCGGCCCGGCGCCGTGGTGACGCTGCCGGGCGGTCCGGAAAGCACTCGCGCCCGGCCGGCGTCCCGGAGACGCCGGATCCGGTCGGGTGCACCCGCCGTCCGGCTCCGCAAATCCCTCGGCTCACCCCGCGCCGCAGGGCCTCCTCCCTCTCGGCGCCCGTACCGGCGGAAGCCGCCGGCGTGCGGAGCCGCGCACCGACATCAGGACCCGGAAGCAGGGGACGGGTAGTTTGGAAAACCTGGGATGTCAGGGACGAAACCGGAGGCGTGCCGTGGTCAGAGGGCTCCGGCGCCCGGCAGCGGCGCGCAGACCGCCGCTGCCCGACGCGGATCCAGCAGAGTCGGCGGCGGGCGCCGCCCGGATCGGGAACTGGGCGCTCGCACTCTGGCTCCTCCTCCTGACCGTCGCGGTCGTCCTCCTCGACGCCCTCACCGGTAACGACCTGCCCCTCATCCCGCTCATGGTGGTGCTGCCCGCGCTGGCCTCGGTCTTCTGCACGGTCCGCCAGACCACCGCCGCGGCGGTGTGGGTCATGCTGGTCGTCGTCGGGTCCCGGATCGCGTCGACCGGGGCCTTCTGGGACGTGGCTTTTCTCATCGGTTTCTCGGCCCTCGCCAGCGCGCTGGGTGTCGTCGCCTGTGCGGCGCGCATCCGGCACGCCACCGAGGTGGCGAGGCTCCGCTCGGCCGTCGTCGCGCTCCAGCGCCAGATCCTGCGCCCGCTCCCCGTCGTCACGCGGCAGATCTGCGCCCACGGCCTCTACGAGCCGATGGAGGAGGACCGCTTCGTCGGCGGTGACATCTACGAGGTCGTCCATTCGCCCCATGGGACCCGTGTGATCATCGGCGATGTGCAGGGCAAGGGGCTGCCGGCCATCGGGGCCGGATTCGCCGCGCTGGGCGCGTTCAGGGAGGCGGCCGTGCGGGAGCCCGAACTCACCGCGGTGGCCGACTCCGTCGAGGACGCGGTGGTGCGGCACAACGCCTTCTCGGCCGGGACGGGCGAGACCGAACGTTTCGTCACCGCCCTGCTGCTGGGCTTCGACGGCGGCGACCGGGTGCGGGCCGTCAACTGCGGCCATCTGCCGCCGCGGCTGCTGCACGACGGGTCGGCGTCCGTGGTCCCCCTGCACCGGACGTCCGTACCGCTGGGCATGGCGGAGCTCAGCGGCGAGGAGCGCGCAGCCGAGTGGCTCGGCTTCCCTCCGGGCGCCGTCCTGCTGGTCCTCACCGACGGGGTGACCGAGGCGCGCGACGCGGCGGGTGCCTTCTACCCGCTCGACGAGCGGCTCGGCGCATGGGCGGGGCGCACACCGGACCAGGTGCTGGACGCGCTCCAGGCGGACCTGCAGGAGTTCTCCGGCGGAGTGCGCCGCGATGACGTCGCCGTGCTCGTCCTGAGCAGACCGCCGGACGGTGCGTGACCTTCTCCCGCTCCTCCCATCCAGGCGGAACGGGACACCGGCAGCGGCCGGCTCCTCGCGCACCTTCGCCGCGGGCGTGCCGTGAGGTGCGGACTCCTCGGCGCTCACCCACTCGAACGCTCGGCCGATCCATCCGTCCGGCCCGGGGAGAGGCACGAACGGTTCCCCGAGGTGCAGAAGACCGGCGGACGCGGTTCGCCGGCGGTCTCCACCGCCCGCTGCAGGAGGACCGGGCCGGGCGCCACGAGGACGCGGGAGCGGTCGTCGTCCCGCACGACCGGAGCTTGCGGACCCGTTTCACCGGTGAACGTCTCGGACTCCGGGCCGGCCGTCCCGTGACGGACCCCGGCAGCTACGCCTGTGAGGGAGCGCGCCCCTCCCGCACATAGGCACGCAGCCGTTCGACGAAGACCCGCTGGCCCGCCACCAGCCGTCCGAGGGCGTCGTCCGGCGCGCACCAGGCGAACCTGTCCATCTCCGGGAACTCCCGCAGCACACCGGACCCCCTCGGCCACTCCATGGCAAAGGTCCCCGGCACGGCCGCGGCAGGGTCCAGGCCGGCTTCCACGGCCCATACGGTGACGGTCTTGCCGCCGGACTGACGTGTCTCTCCCAGCGAGACCCACGCTCCGTCCGGGAGAGGCAGCCCGAGTTCCTCCTCGAACTCCCTGCGCGCGGCGGCGGCAGGCTCCTCCGGCGGCACGTACTCCCCCTTGGGGATGGACCAGGCGGCCGCCTCACGTCGGGCCCAGAACGGTCCGCCCATATGGCCGATCAGCACCTCGGCGTCCGGCCGGCCGTCCTCGCCGGTGACGACCCGGAAGAGCAGAAGCCCCGCGCTGCGCCTGACTGCCGACATGTCGTCAAGCATGCGGGCCGGGAGCGGGGAAGGCCACCGGCCCGGTGCCGCCGGGGGACACTCCTTCGCCGCGCGCTGTTCCTCCCGATGTCCCCGTCGTCCCCTGGTGCGCCCTGCCGAGCCCGGTCATGCTGTCCGCCGACAGTGCATCCCGCGCGCAATCTGCTCTGCACCAGGAGGATTTGTGGGCCTTGGCACATTTCGCAACGCCGTGCGGCCACTCGTGCTGCTGGCGACCGCGGGGGCGGTGGCGGCCGGGGCCGTCACACCCGCGGCCGCCGACCGGAATCCGGACCCCCGCCCGTACACCACCGCCGAGGTCCTCAGACCCGTCGCCCCGCCCGCCGCGAGCGGTCCGTCCGGCGAAGCGAGATCCGTCGTGGACGGCGACGGCATCGAGACCGCCCGTGCCTCCCGCCCCGTGGCCCCGGGTATCCGTCTGAGCTCGTACGACCGCCTGGAGTCCGACAAATGGCTGCGGGTCGACGCTCTCCTTGTCGACCTGGACCGCAGCGGGGTGCGCGCCGACTACCTCTCCTCGGGCAAGGTCGCGGACCGGCGCAAGGTCTCCGAGCTCGCCGCCGGGCACGATCCGGGGCGGGGCCGCCGCACCGTCGCCGCGGTCAACGCCGACTTCTTCGACATCAACCAGACCGGAGCCCCCCAGGGACCCGGGGTGAAGGACGGCCGGACGGTCCACTCCCCGGCCCCGGGTGCCAACCGGGCGGTGGGCATCGGACCGGAGAACGCAGGCCGTGTCCTGGAGCTCTACTTCGAGGGCACGCTGTCCCTCCCCTCCGGCGCGCACCCGCTGGCCGCGTACAACGCGGCGAACGTACCGGCCCAGGGCGTGGGCGCCTACACCTCGGCCTGGGGCAGCGCCGGCAGGGCGCTGACCGTCGACGGCGCACGGCCCGTGGCGGAAGCCACGGTGCGGGACGGCAAGGTCGTCTCCGTGTCGGACACCCCCGGATCGGGACCCGTACCCGAGGACACCGTGGTCCTGGTGGGCCGGGAGGCCGGGGCCGGACTGCTGAACGCCCTGGAGCCCGGCGACCCGGTCGGCATCGAATACCGGGCACGCGCCGGCAGCGGAGACGTACCGCGCACCGCCGTCGGGGGCCGGGAGCTCCTCGTCGTCGACGGGGCGGCGCAGAACCACGACGGCGAGGGCAACAACACCGCGGCGCCCCGCACGGCTGTCGGGTTCTCGAAGGACGGCCGGACCATGCAGGTCATCACCGTCGACGGCCGCCAGGCCGACAGCGGCGGTGTCACCCTCACCGAGCTGGGCGAGATGATGCGCAGGGCCGGCTCGTACAGTGCCCTGAACCTCGACGGCGGAGGCTCCTCGACGCTCGTCGCCCGTGAGCCGGGCAGCGACGCGCTCCAGGTCGAGAACAGCCCGTCCGACGGCAGCGAGCGCACGGTCCCCAACGGCCTCGCCCTGACCGCTCCCGACGGCAGCGGGCGCCTCGAAGGGTTCTGGGTCGAGACCCGTACGCCGTCCGGTGCCGCCCCCGGCGACGACCCGGTCGGCGGCGGTCACCCCGAGCGGGTCTTCCCCGGCCTGACCCGGCAGCTCACCGCCGCCGGATACGACGAGACGTACGGCCCCGCGGCAGGCGCCCCGCGCTGGCACGCCGTCAGCCCGTCGGTCGGCAGTGTCGACGCCCGGGGCACGTTCACCGCACGCCGCAGCGGCACGACCGGCGTGCGGGCCGAACGCGCCGGCGCCCACGGCGGGACCCGGATCACCGTCCTCGGCCGGCTGGACCGGATCCGGCCCACCACCACGCGCGTCGGCCTGGCCGGCGAGGAGGCGACCGGCAGCTTCGGCATCGTCGGACTCGACGCCCACGGCACGAGTGCCCCCGTCGAACCGGGCGACCTCGACCTCGACTACGACCGCACGCTGTTCGCCGTCGACGACGACGGCCGGGGATCCTTCACCGTGAGGTCCCTCACCGGCACCGGAGCGGGCCGGATCACGGCCACCGTGGCAGGCGTCAGCACCACCCTCGCGGTGAGCGTCGGCCTCACCGAGCAGGCCGTGGCGGACTTCGAGGACGCCGGATCCTGGAAGTTCAGCCAGGCCCGCGCCGACGGTTCGCTCGGCGCCACGCCGCAGGGGCACACCGGTACCGGCCTCCGGCTCACCTACGACTTCACCCGGTCCACGGCGACGCGCGCCGCCTACGCCTCCCCGCCACGGCCCGTCGCCGTACCGGGCCGGCCGCAGGCGTACACCCTCTGGATCAAGGGAGACGGCCACGGCGCCTGGCCGACCCTGCACCTCAAGGACGCCGCCGGATCCGACCAGCTGCTGCGGGGGCCCTACATCACCTGGACCGGCTGGCGGCAGGTCACCTTCGCCGTACCGCCGGGCGCGGCGATGCCGCTGTCCGTGCACCGCTTCTACCTCGCGGAGACGGCCGCGGCCCGGCAGTACACCGGTGAGATCGTCATCGACGGCCTGACCGCCCAGGTACCGCCCGCGGTCGCTCTGCCCGAACAGACGCAGCCCGCAGACCCGCTGATCGACACCGCCGCGGTCACCGGGCGCAGGGACTGGCAGTTCGCCGTGATGTCGGACGCCCAGTTCGTCGCACGCGAACCGGACAGTGCCCTCACCCGGCAGGCCCGGCGCACCTTGCGCGAGATCAAGGCGGCGCGGCCCGACTTCCTGGTCGTCAACGGCGACCTCGTCGACGAGGGGTCGCCCGCCGACCTCGCCTTCGCCCGCCGGCTCCTCGAAGAGGAACTGGGCGACTCGCTGCCCTGGTACTACGTACCGGGCAACCACGAGGTGATGGGCGGGAAGATCGACGACTTCATCGCACAGTTCGGGCCGGCCCGGCGGACGTTCGACCACAAGGGCACCCGGGTCATCACGCTCGACACCTCGGGTCTCAGCCTTCGCGGGGGCGGCTTCGCCCAGATCAAGGAGCTGCAGGCCCAGCTCGACGCGGCGGCGGAGGACCGCTCCGTCAGCTCCGTGATGCTGATCGAGCACGTGCCCCCGCGCGATCCGACGGCGCAGAAGGGAAGCCAGCTGAGCGACCGCAAGGAGGCGGCCCTCGTCGAACAGTGGCTCGCCGGCTTCCGCCGTACGACGGGCAAGGGCGCGGCCCTCATCGCCGGCCACGTCGGAGTCTTCCACGCCTCGCACGTCGACGGGGTCCCGTATCTGGTCAACGGGAACTCCGGCAAGGCGCCGGCGGGCCCTGCGGACGAGGGGGGTTTCACCGGCTGGTCCCTGATCGGCGCCGACCGCGTCCCGGCCGGTGAACAGGCGGCAGCGCGCCGTCAGCCTTGGCGGGGCGGGCCCGACTGGGTCTCCGTACAGACCCGTGCCCATGTCGACGCCCTGAGCCCGGACGTCCCCTCCGCGCTCGTCGCGGGGGAGCGCGCGAAAGCCGGCGCGTACGTCACCCAGGGCGCGCGGACCGTGCCGGCGGCCTTCCCGCTCAGCGTGGACTGGACCGGCTCCCCGAACGTCCACGTGGGTGAGGCGGACGACGCCCGTGAACGCCACATCGCGACGCTGGACCCCGCCACGGGCACGCTCACCGCGCTCCGCCCGGGCACCGTCACACTGGCTGTGACCGTCAACGGCGTCACCCGGCAGGCAAGGGTCGAGATCGCGGCCGGATCGGCGGCGCCCGCCGCCTGACACCCCGTCGCATGCCGCGGCCCCGCACGGCTCCCGCGCCAGGCCCGGGAACCGTGCGGTGTCGCGTCGTGTGCTCCGGCGTGCGCAGGGGTGTCGGCAATTGGTGGCGGCCGGGCCTTGCGCCGCCTCGCACCAGCCCCATAGGTTCCACGTCGAAATGAAGTGGGAGCGCTCCCAGCCCGGCCCCGCCGAGGCCGGTCCTGTCGCCTCGGCCCCACCGAAGGGACATCATGAAGAACCCCATCCGCTTTCTTCGGTCCATACGCACCAGAGCCGCAGCATCATGCGTGGCACTGGCCTCGTGCGCAGCCCTCGCCACCGCGGCCGCGCCCGTGCACGCCGACACCCTGCTCTGCGAGCAGTACGGTTCCGCCGTCGTCCAGGGCCGGTACGTGGTGCAGAACAACCGCTGGGGCACCGCCGAGGAGCAGTGCGTCAACGTGACGGCGAACGGTTTCGAGGTGACCCGGGCCGAGGGCTCGGTGCCGACGAACGGGGCGCCCAAGTCGTATCCGTCCGTGTTCAACGGCTGCCACTACACGAACTGTTCCCCCGGCACCGAGCTCCCGGCACGGATCAGCTCGATCAGCGGCGCCCCGACCGGCATCACGTACGAGTACGCCGGCAACGCGGTCTACGACGCGGCCTACGACATCTGGCTCGACCCGACGCCCCGCACGGACGGCGTGAACCGCACCGAGATCATGATCTGGTTCAACCGGGTCGGCCCCATCCAGCCGGTGGGCTCACGAACCGGTTCCGCCACGGTCGCCGGACGCACCTGGGAGGTGTGGACGGGCAACAACGGCGCCAACGACGTGATCTCGTTCGTCGCCCCGTCCGCGATCACGAGCTGGAACTTCGACGTCATGGACTTCGTCGACGAGACCGTGACCCGGGGCATGGCGCAGACCTCCTGGTACCTCACCAGCGTCCAGGCCGGGTTCGAGCCGTGGCAGGGCGGAGCGGGCCTCGCCGTCAGCTCCTTCTCCTCGGCCGTCGACACCGGCGGCGGCACCGGCCCGAGCGAGCCGGGAACGCCCGGGCCCTGCCGGGTGAGCTACACGGCGAACTCGTGGCAGGGCGGGTTCACCGCCGACGTCAAGATCACCAACACCGGGACCACGCCGCTCGACGGCTGGGAGCTGGGCTTCACACTGCCACCGGGCCAGACGGTCACCCAGGCGTGGAACGCGACGCTGACCCCGCCCTCCGGGACGGTACGAGCCGTCAACGCCGCGTTCAACGGACGGATCGCGGCGGGAGGAAGCCAGTCCTTCGGCTTCCAGGGCTCCTACTCCGGCACCTACGCCGAGGCCGAACGGTTCACGCTCAACGGGACGGCCTGCACGGTGACCTGAGCCGGCGTACGGCCGCCCGGCGCCGGCCGCCCCTCCCCGCGGGGGCGCCGGGCGGCCCCTCACGCCTTCCGGTAACCGTACGCGTCCGTGGCCGCCGCCTCCACGGCGTCCAGATCGCCTCCCGCCGAAGCCGTCACCAGCGCGGCGACCGCGCCCTCCACGAACGGGGCGTCCACCAGCCGCGCCCCTCCGGGCAGTTCCCCGCCCTCGGCCAGCATCGACTTCACCGTGAGCACCGCGCTCCCCAGATCCACGAGCAGCGCGATCCCGGCGCCCCCGTCGACCGCCCTGGCCGCCTCGGCGATCAGCTCCGCACTCGTCCCCAGTCCGCCGGCCGAGGTGCCTCCGGCCGCCGCCACTGGCGCCGTCGCGCCCCCGGCCGCCAGCCCCCTGGCGAGTTCGGCCACGGCCTTTGCCACCGGTCCGCTGTGCGAGACCAGCACGATCCCGACCTGCTTCTCCCCGCTCACGCGTCGCCCCCGCCGCTCGTCCCCGAAGCCTCGGCGAGCGCCCCGACCAGCAGCGCGGCCGAGGCGGCACCCGGATCCTGGTGCCCGATGCTGCGCTCGCCCAGATAACTGGCCCTGCCCTTGCGCGCCCGCAACGGCACGGTCGCCAGGGCGCCGGCCAGTGCGGCGTCCCGGGCCTCCACGAACGAGGTCCCCAGCACCTCGACGGCCGGCAGCAGCGCGTCGAGCATCGTCTTGTCGCCCGCCTGCGCCCCGCCGAGCTGAGCCACCGCGGCGACGCCCGCTCCGAGGGCGTCGGCAAGCTGGTCAGCGGTCACCTCCTGCGCGTCGCCGAGCGCCTTGCCGGTACGGCGCAGCAGAGTCCCGTACAAGGGCCCGGACGCCCCGCCGACCGTCGAGATCAACTGCCGGCCGGCCAGCGTCAGCACGTCCCCCGGGGCCGTGGGGCCCTCCTTCTCGAGGACCTCGTCCACCGCGGCGAAGCCGCGCCGCATGTTGCTTCCGTGATCGGCGTCCCCGATCGCGGCGTCGAGCTCGGTCAGCCGGTCCGCCTCACGGCCGACGGCGGCCGCGGTCGCGGCCATCCAGCGCCGGAAGAAATCGGTGTCGAGCACAAGATCTCCTGTTCCTCGCACGGTGGAAAGTCCGTTCACCGGCCCCAGCGGAGCGCAGGTGTCTGTACCGGCGCGTCCCAGAGCCGCACCATCTCCTCGTCCACCTGGCAGAGCGTCACCGAACAGCCTGCCATGTCCAGCGACGTCACGTAATTGCCCACCAGCGTACGAGCCGCGGTCACGCCCCGCTCCGCCAGCACCCGCTGCACCTCGGCATTGAACCCGTACAGCTCCAGCAGCGGTGTCGCGCCCATCCCGTTGACCAGGACCAGCACGGGACCGCTGGGCCGCAGGTCCTCCAGCACCGCGTGGACCGCGAAGTCGGCGATCTCGCCGGACGTCATCATCGGGCGGCGTTCCCGGCCCGGTTCGCCATGGATGCCGATCCCCAGTTCCAGCTCGCCGGAGGGCAGATCGAACGTCGGCGTGCCCTTCGCCGGAGTCGTGACGGAACCGAGTGCCACTCCGAAGCTGCGCGAGGACTCGTTCACGCGCCGGGCCAGGGACTCCACCCGCTCCAGCGGCGCACCCTCATCGGCGAGCGCGCCGGCGATCTTCTCGACGAACAGCGTCGCCCCGGTGCCGCGCCGGCCCGCTGTGAACGTGCTGTCGGCCACGGCCACGTCGTCGTCGACCAGGACGCGGGCGACCCGGACGCCCTCGTCCTCGGCGAGTTCGGCGGCCATGTCGAAGTTCAGCACGTCCCCCGTGTAGTTCTTGACGACGAACAGCACCCCCGCACCGCTGTCGACCGCGACGGCCGCCCGCACCATCTGATCGGGCACCGGAGAGGTGAAGACCTCCCCGGGACACGCCGCCGACAGCATTCCCGGCCCGACGAACCCCGCGTGCAGCGGCTCGTGCCCGGACCCGCCGCCGGACACGAGCCCCACCTTCCCCGCCACCGGCGCGTCGCGCCGGACGACGAGCCGGTTCTCGGCGTCCACGACGAGCTCCGGGTGGGCGGCGGCCATTCCGCGGAGGCCGTCCGCGACGACGGTCTCCGGCACGTTGATGAGCATGCGCAACGGTTCCTCCTGGAGAGAGCGCCGGCGGCCGGTCGTGCTGACCGGCCGCCGGCGGCGTGGATCCGGTCCATCGGTCAGGTGCGTGCGCCCTCAGTATCGAAGAGACCCGGGTGATCGGGAAGCGGCACGTGCCGGGCAGCTCCACGGGCACCAGCGGCCTGTGCCCTCGGCGGATGTCGAACAGCCGGAGCACGGCCCTCAGCCGCGTGCGCAGAAGTCACGGTCGCTCAGCCACCGGCCGAACCAGTCGCCCAGCGGAACGCTGAAGCACCATCCGGGCTCGTTCGTGTCCGGAGCGGGCACCGTCGGCTCGGGCTCGGGGGCCGCCGGTGTCCCGCTCGGGTCGGGAGCGGGCGCCGAGGGGCCGGCGGTGTCCGGCAGTCCGCTCAGCATGTCGCGGAAGACCCGGGAGGACTCAGGGTTGTCGGCGCACTGCCACACTCCGTGCGGGCAGTAGTCCGTGATCGTCTGGTAGACCGGCTCGTGCTGCTCGATCCACTCCAGCATGCGGCGCATGTACTCGGGGTTGTCGCCGTTGCGGAACAGACCCCACTCCGGGTACGAGATCGGCTTGCCGTGCTCGGCAGCGAAGTCGACCTGCTTCTGCAGGCCGTACGGTTCGTTCACCTGCTCGTCGAAGGTGCGCGCCGGCGGCTGGTCGTAGGAGTCCATGCCGATGATGTCCACGACGTCGTCGCCCGGGTAGCACTCCGTCCAGGGCACGGCGTCCCGCCCCCTGCTCGGTGCGAAGTCGAAGCGGAACTCCTGGCCGGGCACGGACCGCATGGTGGTGACGATGCGGTTCCAGTAGGCCTTCCACGCGGTGGGATCGGGGCCGCACCGGTGGGTGTACGTCGTCCCGTTCATCTCCCAGCCGAGGACGATCACCGTGTCCGGCACACCCAGCAGGACCAGACGCTCAGCCAGCCGGCGGAAGTGCTCGTCGAACTGCCCCTCGGCGCCGGCCCGCAGCAGACCGCGCACCTCGTCGTCGGAGACACGCGCCTCGTTCCGCTCCAGCATCGGCGTGTTGAGCACGAACATCCTGTCCGCATCGGCCTTCCGCCAGGCAGCCCACGCCGCGAGGAAGCCGGGGCGGCCCTCGATGTTCACCCACAGGTCGCCCGGCAGATAGCTGTGCCCGACACGAAGGTCCGTACCGCCGAGCCAGCGTGACAGTTCTTCCATCCGCCGGATGCCGTCCGGCCCGTAGTCCAGATAGGCGCCGATCGCGGTCGTCCTGTCCGGCTCCGGCGCACTGCGAGCGGCGCCCTTGCCGGCCTGGGTGTCCGTGGCGTCGTGACCGGTGAGGGCCGCACCGCCGACGAGGAGGCAGAGCACGCCGGCCCCGATGCCGAATGTGGTGAGACGGCGCTGTGCGGGCACGGCTCCTCCTTGGATTGCGGTCCGTCCGACCCTGCCGACCCTAAGGAGAAAGATTCAGCGACGGGCTGTGGGACCGCCCTTGAATAGACCATTCGCGACACACACGGATTCAGAGTGGTCCGTTCGGGTGAAACATGTCGAACGTGAAAGGAAGGGAGCCCACCCGGTTGTCGAAATTCGAGTCGATCAGACGCGGGGTGCCCGAAGCCCGGAGACCTCCGAGCCGTGTGAGCATTTCACGGAAGAGGGCCTTCATCTCCAATTTCGCCAGATGTGCCCCCAGGCAGTGGTGGGGACCCCCGCCGCCGTATCCGAGGTGCGGATTCGGCGACCGGGTGATGTCGAAGACGTCGGGATCGGCGAAGACGGCGGCGTCCCGGTTCGCGGACGCGTAGAGGAGCACGACCTTTTCCCCCGGCAGGAAGGTACGGCCGCCGAGCACGCACTCGGCCGCCACCGTCCTGCGGAACTGGATGATCGGCGTCGAATGGCGGACGATCTCGTCGACCGCGCCGTCGGCGTAGCGGTCGAAGTCGGACTCCAGGAGGGCCCGCTGCTCCGGATGCCCGGTCAGCAGGACCACCCCGTGGGCGATCGCGTTCCGGGTGGTCTCCACACCCGCCACGAGAAGCAGCGAGAAGAACGCGCCGAGCTGGCGGGCGGACAGGGCCTGGCCGCCGACGTCCGCGCGGACGAGTGCCGAGATCACGTCGTCCGCCGGAACACGACGCCGCTCACGGGCGATGCCCGCCATCTCCACCTGCATGCGGGCCAGGGCGCGCAGCCCGCGCCCGGGGACCCGCAACCGGGCGCGTCCGCGTCTTTGCACGCCGACGTACTCCGACGCGTGGTCGATCCGGGCGGCGATGCCGGCCCGATGGCGAGCGGGAACGCCCATCAGGTCGCAGATGACCTCGAACGGCATCCGGGAGGGCGCCGAACGCATGAAGTCACCCGGACCCTCGGTGGCCACCTCGTCCACCAGCCGCCGGGCGACGGCGCCGATGTTCTCCTCCGCGGCGGCGAGCAGCCTCGGCGTGAAGGCGCGGGAGACGGTCCTGCGCAGCCCCGCGTGCTCGCCACCGTCCATGTTGACCATGGAGTTGCCGAACACCGCCTTGGCCCAGGGCGCCGGTTCCGGAACGGTGACACCGGGTGCGCTGGTGAAGACCTGCGGCTGCCGGCTGGCCGCCCTCACGTCCGCGTGCTTCACCAACGCGTGGAACGGCGTCCGCGACCCCGTCCGAGGAGTGAAGAGGACCGGTGCGTCGAGCTCTCTCAGCCGGGCGAACGCGGACAGCCGCTCGGGCCGTGGCAGCCGCCAGAACGCCGGATCGGCCAGATCGGCGGCGGCCGCCCCCCGCGCGCGTTCCTCGGGCACCTTCGTCGGCGCTTCCATGCACAACCTCCGGGAGTCCAAAGGGCCATGCTTGCCCGGCGGGCGGCACCCGGCGGCCGACACGACCGGACGAGCCGGACAGTTCCCACGGTCGCGTGATGTCCTGCGGAGGAGAACCGTCCGCCCTCCGTCTCGTTGCCCACTCGAGCGAGACACCTCGCAGGAGCGGACGAGAGGGAGGCACACCCACCATGAATCCGACCACCGGCACGCGCGAGGGCCCGGCCGGCGCCCCGCGACCGGCCCGCCGCGCGGTACTGCGGTCCGCCTTCACCGCGTCCGTGATCGCCGGCACCGGCGGCGCGCTCGCCCCGGTCCTCCTGGAAGGCCCGGAGCCCGGAGGCCGGCCGCCGGGGCGCGACGCCGTGGGGCCCGAACGGTTCTCCGAGCTCTACAAGGGCCGCGAGATCAGGGGGACGGTCACCACCGTCGTGCCGGCCGGAGCCCCGGCGCACGCAGGCGGGGCCGGGACCCCCGTCCCGGCACCCGGCATCCACGTCAGCGTCGACGGGAGGGAACTGCATGTGATGCGGCGCGCCGACGGGAGTTATCTCAGCGCCGTCAACCACTACGAGTCGTTCCCGACGCTCGTCGAGACGGCCCGCGCGGCGGTCGATGAACTCGGCACCTCCCAGTTGCCGGCCGTCTCCCCGCACACCATCTGAGCCCTGAGGACTGAGTACGGTTGTACCACCGCAAGAATCAGCGCGATCTGACGCGCACCGAGAAGAAACGCCTGGTCGACGCGATCCTTGAGCTCAAACGCTCGGGACGCTACGACGACTTCGTCACCCTGCACCGGCAGTACTACGTCACCGACGCCGAAAGCAGGCCACGGGCCGCCCACATGACCCCGTCCTTCTTCCCGTGGCACCGCAGATACCTGCTGGAATTCGAGAAGGCGCTGCAGACCGTCGATTCCCGTGTGTCGATCCCGTACTGGGACTGGACCCGGGACAACACGGCAGGCGCCTCCCTCTGGGCGGAGGACTTCCTCGGCGGCAACGGCCGGCCGGGCGACCGGCAGGTCATGACCGGGCCGTTCGCCCACCGGCAGGGGAACTGGAGCATCCGCGCCGGAGCCACGGGCGACCCCTTCCTGCGGCGGAACTTCGGCCGGCCCTCCGCGCCCGTCGCCCTGCCCCGGGCTGCGGACGTGGACCGCGCGCTGGGCGATCCGGTGTACGACGCCGCACCCTGGAACAGCGTCAGCACCACCGGCTTCCGGAACAGAATCGAGGGCTGGGGCATCAGAGGCGGCCGCGGGATCGCCCACCACAACCAGGTGCACCGTTGGATCGGCGGGTCGATGGCGGGTGCGGCATCGCCCGACGACCCGGTCTTCTGGCTGCACCACGCCTTCATCGACCTGCTCTGGACCCGCTGGCAGAAGGCGCATCCGCGCTCCCGCTACCTGCCGGCCCGCGCGCTCCCCGCCGACGATCCGCAGCGGGGCCGGATCTTCGCGCTCGACCAGCCGATGCCGCCGTGGGACGTGGCACCCTCGCAGCTCATGGACCACACCCGGTTCTACCGGTACGCCTGAGAGACGCCGGCCCTGCCGGGAACGGGGCCGGGCCTCCCCTCACCGCCCGGAGCGGAGAGGGGAGGCCCGGAGGTGCCTCGGGGAGATCAGTGGCCGTAGCCGTACTCGCCCTTGCCGTCGTGGCTGTCCGAGACGTTCGCGCAGGTGTTGCCGAACGCCGGGTTCAGCAGGGCGATCACGTTCACCGTGTTGCCGCACACGTTGACCGGGATGTGGACGGGCACCTGGACGGCGTTGCCCGAAAGGACACCGGGGGAGTACGCGGCGACGGCCTCCGCACCGGCGTCGGCGGTGGCCATGCCGGCACCGCCGACGATCATGGCACCGGTCCCTGCCATGACGGCGGCCACCTTCGAGATACGCGACATCAGTTCTCCTTGAGAGGACGGAGCCGGCCACCGATCGTGCGGCCGGTACGCCCTGACAACGCGGGAACCGGCAGACGGTAACGGACGATCTCGAACTCGCCGCCCAGGCTCAGCTCCGGCCGACGGCCGCGAGCCCGGCGTCCGGAAGCCCACCCAGCAGGCCGCGCCAGTTCCGCGCGGCGGGGAAGCGGGCCCCCACCGCCTCCGCGGCCCGGTCCCGTACGGCCAGCTGCGTCTCGCGCAGCCGCAGCAGCGGCTCCAGCGTGGAACGGGCCAGCAGCAGACGCCGGTTGACGACCGGATCGGGTGCCCAGTGGTTCTTGTACGGTTCCGAGCCGCGCAGCAGACTCAGCACACCGCGGTCCAGACCCCCGGCCTCCCGCGCGATCTCGCGCAGCAGCATCGAGGAGACGTCCACCTTCCTGTCCCTGAGCCGGGGATCGGCGCCGTAGAGGTACCCTCCGGTCAGCTGCGCGGACCGGAACGACAGGTCGGCGGCCACCACCTCACCGTCGAGCAGGAACTCCCTGACCGACGCCTCGCCGTCGCGCACCATCCGGCGGGCGGAGCGCACCAGATGCGCGCAGAAGCGGGGCCGCAGATGCTCCGGGTTGACCCCTCTGCCGAGCCACTGGAGTTCGTGCAGCCGCAGCAGGGTGCCGATCGCGCCCGCGACCCGGTGCACGGGCGCCGGGCGGCACTCGATGCCCAGGGCATCGATCCTGCGCAGCTTGGCCCGGGCCCGCTGGGCGCGCGAGCTGCTCATCCGCCCGATGAGAGCGTCGATGGGCTCGGCCGGCAGCTCCATGCAGGTCGAGTCCGCGCGGCTGCTCCGGGCGCCGGACCATGCCTCGAACAGCAGGTGCGCCGAGGCGTCGGGCCGTACCTCCCGCAGGTCGACGACCGTGTGCGCGGCCGCCCGGTGGAGGCCGTGCTCCAGCGCGCCGACCGCTGCCGCGGTGTCCTCGTCGTCCACCAGGACGTCGAAGAAGTCGGAGATCGCGCCGCCCACCGGCACCAGCAGCGGCATCGGGCGGTGCACGAGCATCAGCGGCGCCGCGCCGATCAGCCGGCCGTCCCGCCGCGCCAGTACGACCCGGAGCCGGCCGGGGGCCCCGTACGAGAGCCACCACGAGTGGAGCCACGCATGGCTCTGGAACGGCGTCGCGGTGGGGCAGCGGCGGTGCAGCGCGTCCCACTCGGCGGCGAGGTCCGCGAAGTCCGCCAGGTCGCGGCAGAGAGCGGCGCTGAGCCGCCCACGACGGTCGGTGGTCATCGTGTGAGCTCCCGTTCGCCGGAGGTGCCGCCCTGGGCCGGGCCCGGAACCTGGACGGTGGCCTCCTGGCGTCCGGACCGGGGGCGGACGAGCAGGGCCAGGCCGCCGGTCAGCCCGCCCGCGGCGGCGCCCACGGCCGTGCCGAGCGGCACGGACGGAGACACCGGATCGACGGGCGGCAGGGCGTGCGAGAATTTGATCAGCCGCACGCCGGTCTCCTTCGCGACGTGCCCGCTGCTGACGACCACGGCCTCGGTCACCGCGTTGGCGATGTCCGCGGCGCGGCCCCGGTCGGCCGACGTGCCGGTGACCGCGATCATGGGCGAGTCGGGGGAGGTCTCGGACCGTACATGCGCGCGCAGTTCGCGCACGGGCTCGCCGGCGGCCCCCTTCGCGTAGGTGAGGGTGGCATCACTGGTGGCCAGGCGGCCGTACGACTGCGCGTATCCCAGTGCCGCCGCCGGATCGATGTCCTTGCCGGCCGTGACCACCGCGTAGCTGGTGGCCGCGTACCGGGGCTCGGCGAGCATCCCGTACGAGAACCCGCAGGCGGCCCCGAGCAGGACGCAGGCGGGCAGAGGCCACCAGCCGGGCCGTACGGATGCGGTGTGGAGCCTGCGGAACCGTCCAGGGACGGCCGGCTGCTGCTCGGGCGAGTCGGTCATGGGTGAGCTCTCTCGGTCGGGATGGCTGTGGCGGTGTCGGTGGCCTGCGCGTAGACGTCCATGAGGCGCCGGCTGCTGAGCCGGATGTCGTAGCGGTCCACGGCGGGTGGCGGCGGCAGCCTGCGGACGCCGCTCTCCACGTGGTGCCGCAGCACGGCCGTCAGTTCCTTCGTGGGATCGGACGTACCGGGGACGGACCCGATACGGGTGGTGCCCGGAACCCGGCCCTCCGGGAGGTCCTCGACGGCGGGGCAGGCCGCGTGCACCACGGGCAGTCCGGCGGCCAGGGCCTCGACGACGGCAAGGCCGAAGGACTCCTCCCGGGACGCCGAGACGAAGACGTCGACGGCGCCGAGGACCGCGGGGACGGCCGGCGCGGGGCCCGCGGTGCCGCACTCACCGAGGAACCGGACGCGGTCCGCCACACCGAGCCGGGCGGCGAGCACGCGCAACGGCACGGCTTCCGGCCCGTCCCCGGCCAGCACGAGCCAGACACCGGGGAGGGCGGCGACGGCACGGATCAGCAGGTCGAAGCGTTTGCCGGTGACCAGCCTGCCCACGCCCCCCACCACGAAGGCTGTTCCCGGAAGGCCCAGCAGGGCCCGCGTCGCACACCGCTGCGCGCTGTCGAAGCGGAAGGCGGCGACATCGATGCCGTTGGGCACCGTATGGATCCGGGACGCCGGCACACCCCAGTCGCGCAGCCTGCCCGCGACGGTGTCGGAGACGGCGACCGTCGCCGCACCGAGCCGCTCGGTGCGCAGATAGAGCTCCCGGGTGCCACGGGTGAGCGGCCGCCCCTCGATCTCCGCGCGGCCCAGCGAGTGTTCCGTCGCCACCACGGTGGTCCCGGCGAGACGCGCCGCGATCCGGCCGTAGACACAGGCCCGGTAGAGGTGCGTGTGGACGAGGTCGTACGAGCCACGGCGGATGAGCCGGGCCAGCCGGGGCACGGCGCCGAGGTCCCGGTTGCTCCTCATCCCCAGATCCCGCACCCGGACGCCGTCCGCCCGCAGCCCTTCCGCGACCGCTCCCGGATTGGTGAGCGTCACCACGTCGCAGCGCACCGGCAGATGGCGCAGCAGCAGCCGCAGCTGCTGCTCGGCCCCGCCGATGCCGAGCCCGGTGATGATGTGCAGTGCCTTCACCCGGCGCCCCCCGGACCCTCGGCGCCAGGGGGGCGCCGCCGCAACCGGTGGCGTACCTCCTTGGCCCACAGGCGGGCGCCCCGGTCGCAGTGGCTGACATGCGTGCGGGGAAGGGTGAGCGGGCCCGGGGGGACACCGGGCGCGAGGGCGCATCCATAGGTGTACCCCGCCTCCCGCACGGACTCGGCCACCCTCCGGTCGACCGTGCCGTACGGGTAGCAGAAACCGGACGGTGCCTGCCGGACGATGCGGTCGAGCGCGTCCCGGCTGCCGTGCGTCTCCTGGCGCAGCTCGTCGTCGGACAGTGCGGTCAGGTCCCGGTGGAGCATCCCGTGCGAACCGACCTCCATGCCCGCCGCCGCGACGGCACGGATGCCCTCCTCGGTCAGCAGCGGCCTGCGCGGGCCGAGCGGATCCCAGGTGTTGGAGCCGCCGGGGCGCCCGGGCAGGACGAACACCGTCGCCGTGCAGCCGTGGGCGAGCAGCACCGGAAAGGCCTCGTCGAGGAAATCGGCGTACCCGTCGTCGAACGTGAGCCCCACCAGTCCTCGTTGCCCGCGCGCCCGCGCGCCCAGCAGCTCCGCGACGCCCACGCCGGTGAGTCCACGGCGCCGCAGCCAGGTCAGCTGCTCGTCGAGGCGGTCGGCGGACACCGTGATGCCGTAAGGATCGTCCGTGGGATCGCTCACCGAGTGATAGGTCAGGATCCACGGCTGGGACCGCGGGGGGAGCGTACGGGCAGGGGGTGCCGAGGTGTCAGCGGTCATGAGGGAACCTCTGTCGGATGAGTGCCAGCAGATGAACGGCTTCGGGGGACCGGAGCGCGAGCCCCGTGAGGAGGAAAGCCGCGGGTACGAGGAGGCAGCAGGCCGCCAGACCCGGCACCGGCCCGGCCACCAGATCCGTGGCGAGCCGGCCGGCCGCCGCGGAGACCGCCGCCGCGGCGGCCGGCCGGGCGAGGGAAAGGGCGACGGCCCCGGCCCGCACGGCGACCGCCCGTGAGCCCAGCCCCAGGAGCATCAGCAGGGCGGCCGTGCTGATGCCGACGGCGTTGGCGGCCGCGATGCCTCGGACGCCGAACGGGCCGGTCAGGAGCAGCCCGGCAGCGGTCGTGACCAGGAGCCCGGCGCCCATGGAGCAGAGGGGATACCAGGTGGGGCGGCCGGCCGAGAAGAACGGCCGGCACAGGGCGCCGACCAGCGTGTGGCCGAGCAGCCCGAGCGCGTAGACCCGCATGACCCCGGCCGTGGCGGCGGTGTCCGCCGCATCGAAGGCACCCCGCTGGAAAAGGACTTCGACGATCAGGGGGGCGCATCCGAGCACCATCGCGGTGCCCAGCAGCACCACGGTCCCGGCCAGGGCGAGATCACGTTCGACCCGCTTCCGGGCAGCCTCCCGGTCCCCGGCCGCCATGGCCCGCGCGACGACGGGGAAGGTGACCGTGCAGATCATCATGGACAGCACCATCGGCAGCTGCGCGACCTTCTGCGCGTAATTGAGATGGGAGATGGCCCCGTCCGGCAGCGACGACGCGAGGAACCGCTCGACGAGGACCTGCGACTGACGGCTCACCACGAACAGGACGACCGGCGCCAGGACCGCCGTGCCGAGAAGGGCGGTACCGCGCTCCCGCGCCACCGGCTTCCCGCCCCGCCCCGGCAGCAGCCGCACGAACGTGGGAAGCAGGGTGAGGATCATCAGCAGACTGCCGACGGCGACCCCCGCGGCCACGGCACGCACGCCCCAGACGGAGTGCAGCGCCAGGGTCGTGCCGACGATGCCGATGTTGTAGGAGACATAGACGCCGGCCGGAGCCAGGAAGCGGCCGTGCGCCCGCAGCGCCGCGCTGAAGTACCCCGTGAGGCCGAAGGTGAGCACCGTGACGGCCGTCAGCCGGGTGCACTCCACCGCGAGCCGGGGATCGCCCAGTCCTGGCGCCAGGATGCCGACGGCCCAGGGGGCGCCCCAGACGAGCAGTCCGCCCGCGCAGGCCAGCGACGCGAACAGCCGGGGAAGGGTGCCGGCCACCAGGGCACGGACCGGATCCCGCGCGTCACCGCCGGAGGCGCGCCGGGTCAGCGCCAGGCTGAACGCCGGTACGAGGAGCAGCGCCATGCCGTCCTCGATCAGCAGCGTGGCCGCCATCTCCGGCACCGTCCAGGCGATCAGGAAGGCGTCGCTGGCATGGCCGGCGCCGAAGAGCCGGGCGACGGTCCGGTCCCGGACGAGCCCCAGCAGGGCGGCGACCACGGTCAGTCCGGCGGCGCCGCCCGCCGCCCGCGCGAGAAAGCGGCCGGGCCGTACCGGAGCGCCGGG
>Ga0196960_10000129_pt1 | contig 29344 bp, 20 predicted proteins | sample S3v_5metaG_FD_183187 | JGI IMG/M metagenome (GOLD analysis project Ga0196960, IMG submission 183187) | Soil microbial communities from Anza Borrego desert, Southern California, United States - S3+v_5 | ecosystem: Environmental > Terrestrial > Soil > Desert | place: USA: California | collected...
CCCGCCCGCCGGTCGCCTCCGCCGCGGAGCGGCCCGGCAACCAGCGCGCAGCGCACCACCGCATCCCAGCCGAGCCCGTCAGGGCGCACGGCGTCCCGCGCCGACCCCGCCAGGCCCGGAGGGCCGTCCCCTGCTTCTCTCACCTTCCCTTACCCCTGACTTGGAGAGAATCTGGCCAGCCGCCGGGCGACTTGCGACTCCGCAACCTGGAGAGAGTCCGGAATGTCCGACAAGTTTTGTCGACCAGGAGCTGTTGGACCTCTTGGGCGAGTTGTGTCCGCTTTCGCAGGTACACCTGCCGCATCTGAACCGCATGCGCATGGCAGGAGTAGATGTGCCGAAAAGAGTCTCGCCGGAGATCGTGCAACTCCCCGATGAGGTGCCGCCCGCAACAAGATGGCGTCACGGCGTGATGCATCGGAGGGCCGCTGCGGAGGGCGGAGTCCGTGGCCATGGCAGGGCGCGGGGTGATGGGTGGCGGCGTACCGCCGCAGACGATCAGCTTCTCGCTGGGGCGACCCGACTGGGTGTGCTTACAAGTCGGCAAGCTGCCCGCCGGTACTGGAGGGGGGTGGAGGAGACTGCCCGCCGTCGGATCATGTTGCTGCGCGACGCGGGCTTCATTCAGACCTCGGCGTTCCAGTGGGGCGGTACGTACCTCTGGCCTACAGCGCGCGGGACCCGGGAGTCGGGCAGTGACCTTCGTGCACCGTCTGGTACGCCGGGCGGACGCCTTCTTCACCAGCTGGCCGTCGCTGACGCAGCAATCACCTTCGAGCTGGGCCATGCACAGGTTCTTGCTGAACGGGAGATGAGGCGCGCGGAGGCTTCCCGTGGCCGGTCCGAGCGGACTGCGAGGGCACTGAGTGCCCAGGTTGAGCCCCTGATCGATGCGCAAGGCCGTGAGCGGTTCCTGTGCGCGCCGGTAGGGGCGCAGGGCAAGGTCCACTACCCGGATCTCATCGTCGCTTCGCCGGCCGGACTGGTGGCGGTCGAAGTGGAGATCACCCCTAAGACACCGACTGATCTGCGCCAGATTCTGCGGGCGTACGGCGACACGCGCCGACTGTTCAGGCAGGTGGTCTACCTCGCGACGGAGCCGGTGATGGCCCTGATACACGGGCACGCACACCCGCGGACGGGGGAGTGGACCGACGGGGTGGCCCAGCAGGTCGGACTTCTTCCTCCGGGGCCACCCCAGTACCGACCCGATAGTCCGTTCCTGGTCCGGCACTTCCAACCGAAGGATGCCGGGGTTGCGTACCAGCTCGATCTGCGGCAAGTGCCGGACACCTGGTGGGTCGATTTCCTCCAGTGGAAACGACTCCGGGCGCGTTGGGAGACGGAAGGGCGAGGCGTCGGATTCCTGGCGTGGTGGCAGGGCCAAAGGCCATGAACGCGGCCTCGAAGACAGATCGAGTAAGGCGGAGAACGGGGATGTCATGGAGCAGATGACGGAGATGAGGCGGGCCGAGGACGAGTCCGTAGCCGCGTGGCTGGGTGCGGTTTGGGGGATGGCGCTGCTTGCGGTGTGCGCGCCAGCCATCCCGATCGCAGTCGTGGGACGGCTCGCGGTGCGGGTGGGAAATCAGGCATGGCGAGTCCTGTTGGCGGCCGCTGCCGTCTGCGCCGGCGTGCTGTTCGTTGTGGCGTGGGTAATGGAGGGAACCGCTTCCGGCGCGGTCGACTGGCATGTCGCGGCAGTGGTCGGACTGTGGCAGGACATCGCGGTCGCGGTGGGGTGGAGCCTGCCGCACGACCTGTCCGTGACGGCTGCGCTGGGCTGGATGGTGCCGCTGTCGGTCCCGGTGGGACTGGCTTCGGCGGCCGTGTGGATCGCGGTGGCGGACTTCCAGGCTGGGATCGAGCCGCAGTTCGAACTCGACGAGGTCCCCGCGGTGGCGGAGCTCAGCAAGGCCGAGCGGCGTGCGGCGGGCAAGACCGCCGCCCGGATGCAGACCGGCGCGTACACGGACGCGACGACGGTGCGTCGTGACTTCCTCGGCCGGCAGGTGGAGATACCGGGAACGGTCGGCTTCGGTACCGGTCTGGCCGGTCTGCCGGTCGTCGCCGAGCACGATGGGTTCCTCCGGCCGACGTTCGTCCAGGGCGTGCCCGGCTCGGGTAAGACAGCCGTGACCAACTCGGTCGGCGCGCAGCTCATCGGGCTCGGGTCCGGCTGGGTGGTGGTCGACTTCAAGGGCGGCCGGGACGTGGCCGCGCACTACGCGGAGGTCGCGCAGGTCCACGGGCGCCGCTTCCTCCACTTCGATCTGGCCGACCCGAACGGCTCGCCGTACACGCCGGTCGCCCCTGGCGCTCCGTCGTCGCCGGCGTTCTACGACCCGCTGGTGCGCGGCAACGCCACGTCGAAGTCGGACATGCTCCTGAACTCGGTGGGGCGCGACGGGGACGCTGCGGTCTACTTCCGCAGCGCGTACGAGTACACGCAGCTGGCGTACCAGGTCGCCGACTGGTCGGGCTACAACGTGGGCAAGGGCGGCTTCGAGTGCCTCGTTGACCTGCTCGACATCGAGTTCCTGCAGAAGGTCGCGGACGGGATCGACATCGACGCGGTCGCCTCTCGGGTACCGCCGGCTCAGCACGTCGCGGCCCGCCGGGCGGTGCACGAGGTGCGTGAGCGGGTTGCCACGATGGTGGCGAACTGGCGACGTGATGAGCTGACGCGGTCTGCGGTCGCGGATACGCAGCGCCTGATCTCGACGTACAGCAACGGTCCGGCGGCCGGGCAGTGGCTACGCCCGGGGCCGGTGGAGCAGACGATCGACCTGCGGCGTGCGGCGCACGAGGGGGACATCGTCGTCTTCTCCCTGAACGTCTCCACGTACGGCTCGCTCGCCAGGACGCTGGGAACGCTGGTGCTGCTGGACATGCAGAACACCACGGACATGCTGCGGCGCGACATCGCGTCGGGCGTGGCCCCGCAGTGGCCGCTGTACATGCAGGTCGAGGAGTTCGGTTCGGCGACCGGCGATGCGGTGCTCGGCCTGTGCAACAAGGCCCGTGACGCCATGGTCCGGCCGATCCTGTCGACGCAGTCGTGGGCGGACCTGGTGGCCGTGGACGGCACCGGAGTGTGGGCGAAGCGGGTGCTGGAGACGTGCGGGAACTTCCTGTGCCTGCGGGTCAACGGGGCCGAGGACGCCCAGGTGCTGTCCGGTCTCACGAGCCAGGTCACGAAGATCTACGCCCGGATGCAGCACCAGCTCGACCGTCACGGCCGCCGTCGCACAAAGCGCGGCGGGCTGATCCAGCGGGATCCTCGCAGGGAGCCGCGGGTGCCAGCTTCCGTCTTCCAGGACCTGCCCGACCACCACATGGTGTGGATCACGAAGCACCCGACGCTGGCGACCGTGCACACGGTCGAGGAGGGCCCGAACCGGTGGTGGGAGGCAGTCCACACCGTGCTGGTCGACGTCGCCGCGCTGCCGTCGGTCCGGCCACCGGTTGTGGAGTGGAGGCCCGACGGGAGCTGGGGGCGTCCCGGGCAGGAGCCGGTGGCGCTGGTGAAGCCGCCGGCTGCAGTTCCCGTGATGCAGGGGAGCGCCGTGTCCGGCCAGCAGGCTTCCGTGGCCAACGGGTGGGGCACGGCTCCGGCTGCTCCCGCTCCAGCGCCCGGTCGTACGGCCGTTGAGGTGCCGGGGCAGCCAGCCCGGCAGGCGGGCCCCGTCAGTAGCGGGTCGGACCACTCGGACGGTGATGCCGACGGTGGTTGGAGCTCCGTCATGTCGCAGTTCGACTGAGCCTCCGGCCGACGCACTTCAGCGGGGTTGGCCGGTCGGCCCCGGACACTGCTCGTCGCAGTCATCGCGCTCGCGCCGGGGGTCTACGTCCCGACACCGACCCTGTCCGCTTTCTGTACTTGGAGATCACGTGACCCATCCGCAGCCCCCGTACGAGGGGGCGACTCCTCCCCATCAGCACCCGCCGGTGCAGGACCCCTGGGCGCCGCAACAGGGCCCGGCCATGCCGTCCGGCGGGTCGCCTCCGGCTGGTCCCGGACCGTGGGGTGGGCCCGCTGCCTCGGGACAAGCACCCTGGCCCGGCCAGCAGGCACCGGCACCTGCCCCGGCAGCACCGGCCGGGTACAACCCGGTGCGCGCAGCCGAAGAGCTGTTCGCCCAGGGGGCCCCACCGCAGGGGCAGCCCCCTCAGTACATGCCGGGCCCTGCGCTGGGTCCGGCGGCGCCCGCGCAGGCAGCGTCGGCTCCGACGGCTAAGGAGAAGAAGAGGCAGGAGAAGGAGGCGAAGCGGAAGGCCAAGGCCGCAGCGAAGGCCAAGCCGGGCAAGTCGAAGGACTCCGCCGCGCCCGCGGCCGCCGGGGAGCGGTTCGATGTTCCACGGCCTGGCGGACGCCTGAGCGGCGGCCGGGCAACCCACGTGGCCGCCCGGATGACGGCCATGGTGACGGTCTCGCTCCTCGCGCTGGGCACGGTCGGTGTGATGGCGTACAACGCCGGGCACCCCGCTCCGGTGGAGACCGGCATCACCGACGAGCAGGTCTCCCAGTACCGGCTGACGCAGTTCCCGGTGGAACGGGCGATCGCCTTCGCGGACCGCTACGCCCGGCTGTGCGCGAACCAGAACCCCGAGCAAGCCGAGCAGCGTCGCCAGGCCATCGCGCGTCTGTCCTCCTCCGGGGTGGACACCACGTGCGGGTGGGACGGCAAGGGCAGCCAGGTCGTGGCGTACTCGGTGTGGTCCGGCTACATGGAGCCGATCGCCGAGTACCCGCAGCACGGCTACTACATCGGCATTCAGGTTCAGCTGACCACGGGGGCGCTGCGGACCTTGTCCGTACCGGTGTGGGTGGAGGACCTGAAGTCGGGCAATGGCATGCGGGCCGTGGGTGACGTGGGCACGCTGCCGCAACCGGACCAGGCCACCGCGCCGGCGGTGAAGGACCCGCTGCAGGTCGACTCCGAGCTCTCGGGGGATCTCCAGGGCAAGCTGTTCGCGGACTTCTTCACCTCCTGGGGCTCCTCGAACGGCACGACGCTGACGCGCTACGTCGCGCCGGGAGCGAGCAGCGCCGCCAGGGCGGGCCTTCGCGGTGCGCTGGATTCCCCGAAGGTGTCCGATGTCAAGGTGCTGCTCCCCAAGGGGGTGTCGGCGACGGACGGCCACAAGTGGAAGGTCGACGATGTCACCTGGGCGCGGGTGAGTGTGCAGTGGAAGACCGGGAGCGCCCACGTCACCGAGCGGTACCGGGTCCAGATCGTGCTGACGGATCAAGGCTGGTTCGTGAAGGACATCCGTGCCGGCGTCCCGGACGAGGCCGGGGGCAAGGCTCCCACCTCCTGACGTCCGCGGCTGCACCGGCCTCCGGTGAGCCCCGTCTCTTGTCTGCCTGTCCCGGCGGTCGAGAGGCGGGGCTTTCGCACGGCCGCCGGGGCCGGCAATCCGCGTCCAGAGGGGGTGTCCGCTTTGCGATCTACAACGTGAGCGTCGGAAATCCGCAGCTCACGCAAGGTGAACGCTCATGTCTCAAGCCCTCTCAACCGTCGCGGCCCTCAGCCCGGCGTCTCTGCACACGCTCGCCGCTCCAACAGTGGGCGGTGTGCTGACCAACCTCGGCACCGAGGTGAAGGTGATCGGTCTGGCACTCGCCGGTCTGATGATCGTGGTCCTCGGCATCAAGGTCATCATCTCGATGAAGGGTGGCCAGAGCCTGCGCGAGGCGATACAGAACCTCGGCGTCCTCGGCCTCGGCGTCGCGATCATCGTCAGCGGCGCGGTGATCCTCACCATCATCCAGGGCCTCGCGACCAACACGCTCAAGTAGCGGCTGCCCCCAGCAAGGCGCAGCCGACTGGGGGCAGCTCCACACCAAGGAGCTTCATGGACTGGCACGACGGCGACGGGATCGTCGCCCACGACTACACGCGGATGAGAGACCGCCCGAAGCGGATGTTCCGACTGGGTGGTCCGCTGCCGCAGTGGATGCCAGGCATCAACATGCAGGCCTGCGGCGTGGCCTTGCTGGTGGCCCTGTGCTGGGGGCTTCTGCTCGGGCTGATCAGCCTCGTGATCCCGCCGATGCGTGACGCGTGGTGGGTGACCGCCGCGTTGTTCGCGCCTCCTCCCATCCTCGTCGGATGGATGTGGTCCCGGCCCATCCCCGGCAGTCAACTGCGGCCCGGCTCGGAGCTGGTGGTCCGGCTCGACTACGCCTTCCGGCAACCGCGCCGGGTCCAGGGCCTGGGCCGGTCCGAGGAACCGCACCGCCTGCACTGGCAGGTCATTCTCTGGTCCCCACCCGGCGGACCTTCCACCCGCAGTACACGAAAGGAGGTCTCCTGATGGGGGCGCTCATCATCGGATTCGTAGCGATCGTGGCCGTGCTGGCCCTCGCGTGGTTCCTCGTGCCGTCGAAGAAGGACGACCTCGCCGACGAAGCGAAGAAGGACAAGAAGCCCACCAACGGCACCAGCACGCAGACGCGTGAGGACGCCCAGCGGCTGCCGTACCGGTACGCCGACGACACGATGTTCATCCACGGGGACTCCGTGTGGACCGCGATCCGGCTGACGACCCACCCGGAGGAGCTGGCGTCACCGGAGGAGCTCACGGCCATGGCCACAGAGCCCGGCCGGGTCTTCGCCGCGCTCGGCCGGTCCGGCCGGCCGGTGGAGTGGCACCTGAAGATCGTGGAGAAGCCGGTCGACGCGGCCGCCGAGACCGCGAAGATCGTCGACGCGGCGTGGCTGCCGACGGCCAACTTCCGTGCCTACGTGGAGCGCATCGCGGAGTACCAGCAGCGGCTCGGTGCCTCCGAGCGTGAGGTCGCGCTGTTCATCAAGCTCGGGTCGCTGGCTCACGGCCCGGCGGTGGACCTGGGGGAGACGGCTGCTGAGGCACCGCGCGCCCGCGGTGAGGCCCGGCCGGGGCTGACCGCGCGAGCGGGAGAGTTCGTCACCGGCGTGGCGGAGGAGGACCTGGCCCCGTCCACGATCGAGCGGTGGCAGGCGGTCGCGGCCTCCGTCCACCAGGCGTTCGGCAGGCTCGGTGAGCCGCTTTCGCGCGCCGATCTCGTCTACCACATCCGCAAGCCGCTCTACGGGCACCTGCCGGTCCCCAAGGAGCCGCTGATCCACTCCCGGGCCTGGGGCCGCAGCCAGTTCGACCTGGTCGTCGACTTCCGCGGTGACAACTCGAGGCCGACGCACATCGAGATCGAGCAGGTCGACGAGGAAACCGGGCAGCAGCTCACCTCGTACACGACCACGCTCGTCGTCGCGTCGTGGCCGGAGAACGTGCGCTTCCAGCAGTACCAGGCATGGGCGCGGCGGGTGGGGGAGCTGGACTTCCCGGTGGACGTCTCCTGGCGCGGCACGCTGCTGCCCGCCGAGCGGTTCACCAAGGAGATCAGCAAGATCCACAACAACCTCAAGGACGAGTACGAGGACATGGTCGCCGGTGGCCGGACACCGGACCAGCAGCTGACCGACCAGGTCGCCGTGTCCAAGGACGCGGTCGACATCGCCGTGGACAACCCGCGTCCCGGGTTCGAGGGCCGTATGCGCTTCACGGTCTCCGCGCCGACGGTGGAGGAACTGAACCGGCGGGCCAGCGAGCTGAAGAAGCACCTGGAGCGGCAGGCCGGGGTGGAGGTGCTGCGTGCCAAGCGGCTGCAGTGGCGCCTGATGCAGGAAGCCCTGCCGGGCGACGACCCGAAGCTGCCGATCGCCCCGTACCAGCGCATCCAGTCCCTGGAGACGTTCGGGATCGGCCTGCCCACGGCCGGGGTCAACATCGGCGACCGCACGAGCCGGGACCGCAGCGGTCACGTCCTCGGATGGAAGGGCCCGTTCATCGGCTGGTCCGGCCGGTTCCCGGTCCACTACGGCCTGCACGTCGGCCCGGCCCGCAACATGGGCGCCGGCGTCGCCTGCGCCGGTGCGTCCGGCGGCGGCAAGTCGTCGCTGGGACTGCTGAAGTTCTTCCAGGAGTCCGAGTCGGGCACCGAGTGCGTGGCGATCGACCCCAAGGTCGACTTCGCGCAAATGTGCTACTACCTCGCCTTCGGGGCGCAGGTGAACGACCCCGACTTCGAGCGGGAGGCGGCCGAGGGCACCATCGGCACGGCGTACTCGAAGTTCCAGCCGGTCAATGAGGAGTTCTGGGCCGAGACCCGGGTCATCGACCTGCTGAAGTCCCACGACGGTGTGCTGGACCCGTGGTCGATCACCCCGGACGTCCACGCCGGCCGGCTGGTGGCGGAGACGATGTTCGCCGGGTTCATCGGCCAGCAGATGTGGCAGCGGATCCAGGTGCCGGTCACCGTCGCCATGGAAGCGGTGCTCGACCGGTACGACCAGCGGCTGCAGGCCGCCATGTCGCAGGGCGCGAGTGCAACGCAGGCCTCGGAGACCACACCGCGGCCGACCGCGTGGGAGGTCGTGCAGAACATCGAGGAGCAGCTCGCGGCCGCGCAGGAGGACACCGCGAGCCGGGCCGACAAGCTCGCCGAGCTCGAGCTGGCCGTCACCGTGCTGCGGTCGCTGCGGAAGATGCCGTACGCACGGCTGGCGTTCGCCAAGGAGCCCCGGCCGTTCGAGACGGTCCGCCGGCGCCGGACGGTGATCACGCTGCGCGGTCTGGAACTCCCGCAGGACGACAACCCGGACAACTGGCAGGCGCCGGACCGGCTCGCGTCGACGATCCTGCAGATGGTCATGCGGATGGCCAGCCAGATGCTGGACGTCAAGCTGGAGCAGCACCCCGTGACGGGGAAGATGGCCACCCGCCCCAAGGCCCTGTTCGTCGACGAGAGCTACGTGGTGACCGCGACCCCGGCGGGCCGGTCGCTGCTGCAGCGCGCCCTGAAGCAGGGCCGGTCGTACGCGATGGTCGTCTACCTGATCACCCAGCAGGTGACCGACCTCATCCGGATCGAGGACGCGGAGTCCCGCGAGGGTGGCACGAACCAGATCCACTCCGCCTTCATGTTCCTGCAGAAGTCGGTGGAGGAGGCCCGGCGGGTCGCGCCGATGCTCAAGCGGGACCCGGACGACCCGCGGGTCATCGCCTCGCTGATGGAGCCGCACCTGGAGACCGGCGTGTGCATGTACCGCGACGCCGACAACCGGGTGGGCACGACCGAAATCGACTTGGTCTTCGCGGAGCTGCTGCGGGCCACCGACACCAACCCGAAGACCAGGCCTGCCCGGCAGGCGGTCGATCCGCCCGCCGACGTGGCGGACTGGTCGTTCCAGAGCGAGATGAACGACCTGGAGGTGGCGGCCTGATGAGCGTCGCACTCACCGCTCGGCTGATACCGCCGAAGCCCCGCCGTGGTTCCGCCCGGGCAGGCATGACGCCCCTCGCCGTCCCCGCCGGTAGTCTCCCCGCGCCCCGCCGCCGCGGACTCCTGGCCCGCGGCGTACGCCGGACAGGCGCGGCGGCACGGGCGGGCGTCTTCACCGTGCTGACCGTACTGGCCGTGGTCCTCGGAACGCCCATGTCCACGGCGCAGGCGGCACCGTTCGGGCTGGACTGCATCGGTGTGCCGGGCAAGGGCAACTGGGGGCCCGAGTTCTACGCCTCGGCGTCCACCGTGCTGCTGCCGTCGGCTCAGCCGGAGTACGGGCCCGAGCCGACGGCCGACATGAGCAAGAAGACCGTCGCCCGGAACTACACCCTCTACGAGCTGACCAACGGCCGGGGGCTGCTGTGGTCGACGTACAAGAAGAACGTCGACGGTGACGACTCCTGCTCGATCATGGACGTCGCCGGCAACTGGATGGCCCAGACGGTCTTCGAGTTCAGCAAGTCGCTGGGCAGCTTCAGCCTGGCGATCCAGGACCTGGCCATGAACACGGCGCCGTTCCAGGACCTGTACCAGGGCAAGGACGGCACCGCCAACAGCTTGGTGGCGAAGCTGTACGCGACCGTGTGGGCCCCGCTGGGCACCGTCATGATCATCCTCTGCGGCGCGTGGGTGGTGGTGCACAGCCGGACCAAGAGCCGCTCCAAGGTGTGGCAGGGCCTGGGCGGCATGGTCGCGTCCCTGTTCATCAGCGCGCTGCTGCTTCAGGGGTCCTGGTACACGACCGTCACGTCTGAGGCCGACAAGGCCATCAACGGGTTCTCCTCGGCGATGACCGAGGTCATGCTTCCGGAGAACGCCGGCACGAAGACGGCCGACCCCTGCTGGCTCGCCGAGGGCGTCCCGAACCGGGCCAAGCGCATCAGCTCCTGCACCATGTACAAGGCGATGATGTTCACGCCGTGGGCCGCAGGGCAGTTCGGGCAGAACGCCAACACCGTCATCGACAGCGGCTGGAAGGGCGACGCGAGCGGCGGGTGGGACACCGACGACTGCTCTCTCGGTTACCGGTGCACCGACATCCGCACGGCCCAGGTGATGGCGCAGACGTACACACGCGCGGACAACCTCGACTCCCTGGGCAAGAAGAGCGACTACTTCGAGAAGGTCGCCGACCAGATGGCCAAGGACGACAGGAAGAGCCGGTTCAACGACTGGCGGGGAGCCAACCCGTCGTCCCGGATGCAGGTCGCGCTCGCCTCCGGTGTCTCCAACGTGATCCTCGCACCGTCGATCGACATCGTCGCCCTGTTCAAGCTGTTCTGGGAGGGGTTCATTCTCATCTTGATCATCGTGCTGCCGATCGTCGGCGCGGTGGCAGCGTTCCCGCCGGCGACGTTCGCAGCCAGGGAATGGGCGAACGCCTTCACCATCTCCTTCGTCCTCAAGGCCATCGCCTGGGTCGCGCTCACCCTGCTGATGGCGATCTACACCCTGATCCTGGGCAGCAACGCCTCCCTGGGCGTCCAAGTGCTGATGATCATCTTGACGGCGGCCGGCTTGTGGCACTTCGCGATCAAGATGGGGAAGGGCGCCAAGCGGAGCGCTGACCAGGCCTTCGAGGCGAAGGCCGCGTACGACGATGTCACCAGCCGTGCGGGGAGCTTCGCGAAGACCCGGGCCCGGTCCGCGGCCCGGCGGGTCATCGGCGACCGCAGGCCCAGCCCGCGAGGAACACGCCGGCCGCAGGGACCGAAGGGACCGAGCGAGTCAACTTCTGGACGCGGCGGTTCGGGTCCGTCCCGGCCCGGCACCTCCGGTGGCAGGCGCCCTTCGCCGAGCACCACGGACTCCCCGACGGACACAAGGCGTCCAGAGCCTGTTTCCGGGCGTCGTCCAGATGCAACGAGTGGTGGCAGGTCCCGGGCGGACACACGCGGCGCCGACCCGGATGCCACGGCGAAGACCAGCAAGCGGGCGGACGGAAGCGACAGCAGGGCAGGGGCGGGCGACGACGTCTCCCGTCCGGCCGGAGGGCGGGGCCGGACGCCCGCGCCGCCGTCCAGGCCGGACGGGAGCGGAGGCTCCGGTGGAGAAGCAGCGACCGCGGCTCCGCCGACCCGGGCGCCGTCTCCCCGGGCGCGTGCGAGCCGTCCGGGGCCGGAGCCGGTGTCCATCTCCGGGCCGGACCGCTCCGATCCCGTCCCTCGCCGGCGTTCACCGCGGCCTGCTCCGGCCCCGGCCCCGGAGTCGGGTGAGCTTCCCCGTCGGCCGACGAGCCCCAGGCCGCCGGTCGACGAGACGCCGCCGAGGCCTCCGGCCCCGCGCGAGGACTGAGCGGAACACGTAAGCAGACGAAAAGGGGGCTCGGCCACGGGATCACCCCGTGGCCAAGCCCCCTTTCCCTTGTCCCGGCTCCAGTGCTTCAGCGGATCGCCATGGCTGTCGCTGCGACGCCGCGCTGCCGCCGGTCTCCGTGCCGGAAGGCAGCGGCCCGTTGGCCTGTGGTCGCCAGCCGGCGCCGCCTCACCGTGAGGTGCTGGAGGTGGCCTGTCGCTTCCGCGGCGGCCAGCAGGGTCACCCGGCGGTCGACGTACCGGTGAGCGGCCTTGTCCCACAGACCAGCGAGGTCGATGGACACGGACTCGCCAGCAAGACCGGCGTGCGGCGCCGTGACCAGGGTGACGACGTCGGCCGTGTCGATGCTCAGCTCCCGGGCCAGCGCCTGGTCCTCGGCGGCGAACCGGCCCAGAACCTCCGCGAGTTCGTCCGCGGAGCCGTTGAGCGCGTAGGCCTGCACCTTGGCTCCGGGCTCATCCTCGACGCGGGTAAGGGTGACACGACCGGGCGGCATCTGGTGCACGACTGCCACCACGCCTCCGTGGCCGACGTAGACCTGGCGCTCCTTGGGGCCGGACTGCATCGCCGAGAGCCACAGACGCCCATCGCCGTCGAGGACCTGCCCCGGGCTCCCGGCGACTGCGGACCAGACGCGGCGCAGCCGTGCCCGTACGGCCGCTGGGACGCCGGAACGGATCACGACGACCAGAAGTGTCAGCGCGGCTGCGGTCGACAGTGAGGAGGCGGGAAACACCGCGGCGGTCAACGCGGTGACGCTGATCGCCGCGTGGCACAGCAGCACGGTCACAGCGCGGGAGCCGCGATGCCGGGTCGGCAGCCAGGCGCCGGCCGGCACCGCGAGGGTGAGGGCCCACATCGGTACGACTTCCCATGAGGCGATCGCCTCGGGGACGCCAGCGGCCTCGCCGACCCAGCTGATGACAGCGGGGATCCACATCATCGTCAGGCAGGTCGACATCATGGCCGTCGCGACGGTGCGGTTCGCCCTGAGCCACAGGAGGAAACCGCCCAGGGCGCCCACCGCACAGACGACGAGTCCTGCCGTGGGGCTCGCTGCTGCCAGCTGCAGCGCGACGAGAGCGGCACCGAGCACGCCGACGGTGACGAGTAGATGACGCGAACGCGGTGAGATGCGTGCGGTCTGCGGAATGGTCATGCCGGGGCCGTCCTTCTGCTGCGGGGGTGAAGCCGCCTGGGACGCTAAGGACGGAAGCGGACAGGGTCCCCGAAGACGCGTCTTCGGGGACCCTGTGGCCGATCGGTTCAGGAGGTCGTGAGGACCTCGGCGTCCAGCAGCTCGTCCGCCCACGGCCCGATCTTCTTCCACTGCTGGTCTGCGGTGAGGATCCAGCCGGTGGCGGTGTCACCGTTCTCGACCTTGGCCACGGCCTGGCCGTCGGGGAAGACCCACAGCTCGGTCTCTTCATCGCTGCTCGCCGCCGCCGGGAGCGCCTTGGGCAGCTCCTCCAGCTTCAGCTGCGACCCCGCAGTGGTGAACCGCCACATCTTCCGCTCGCTCTTGGCCGCGGAGCCGCTGTCGACCAGACCGGACATGCCGTCCTGGGTCGAGGCGCCGTTGCCGCCGGCGCTGACGCTCAGCGGGAGGGCCGGCTTGCCGTCGCTTCCCTTGACGTAGCTGAAGGTGACCTTCTCACTGCTTGTGCCTGAGGCCGGGTTCGTCCAGCCGGTGTCCACCGTGCCGTTGACGGTGCGGGCGTCGGCCGGACCGCTGGCGACGGGGACGCCCGCACCGTCGACGGCCCAGCAGCTCCACGGGGTGAAGCCCTCCTCGCCGGGGTTGCGGGAGAACGCCGTCTGGCACTCCTGGCTCTTCCAGTACGCCTGCACTTCAGCGGGGACCTCGTGCTTGCGCGCCGTGTGCTTGCCCGCCTGCCAGTCCTTGATGTTGACGGACCACAGCGACGTGATCTTGTACTTGTCGGCGGTCGAGCTCGACCAGGTCTCACCGGTGGGGCTGTCGGCAGCGGTGGTCTGGAACCAGAGCTCGGGGGACTTCGGCGCCCCGGTGAACTGGGCCCCGGACACCGCCCCGGTCACGCCGGCGGCGGTCAGCTGCTCGCGGGTCAGAGTCACGACGGCCTTGTCGCTGCCGGCCGCGGCGAGGTCGGCGACCTTGAGCGCTCCGTCGGGCCCGCTGGCGTTCATGCCACTCTCGCCCAGCAGGGCGTACTGGAAGGAGCCGTCGAAGACGCGGCTGCGGCTGCCGGTCCCGGCGAGCTGGCCCTGGGCGACCGGCTCGGGAACGGTGACCTGCTTGCGGATCTGCAGCGTCTCTCGGTCCAGCGCGGCGACGGCGACGCCCTGGTGGGCGACGAGGTCCTTCCCGAGACGTATCTCAAGGCCCGGGCCCGGCGCCTGTGAGGGTGTCGCGCTGCCGTCCTTGCCGGGCGTGCTCTTACCGTCGTCCCCGGAGCTGGAGCAACCGGCCGCGAGCAGGACGACGGCCGCGGCCGCCACGGCGCGGGTGGGGAAGCGGTTCATGTACCTCTCCTCGAGCTGGTCCGCCGGCACCTCGGGCGACGGAATGGTGATCACAAAGTCGCGGCCATTTGACCACTGACTGTCCACGCGGGCGAAACCGGCTGTGCCGGTGACCGGTGAGTTTCCGCAACAACCGGCGAGAGGGCGCTGGCCAGCCGGGCCGACGGGCCAGTCGCCGCGGCGGGGTCATCCGGACAGGATCAGAGCCTGCACCTCCGGAATCGAGAACGCGGTGCTTGCCGCGGTCAAGACAGCCAGGACGGGAACGAGGACGGCCTTCTCGAAGCTGCCTCCGGCGCGTATCCGCAACGCCGCCGGCGGTGCGAACTCCCACCACCTCTTGCCTCGGTGCACCAGCGGCCAGGCCAGTGGGCAGCCCTGCTTGGTGATCATGTCGCCGAGGCAGTGGGTGAGCGACCCGACCGCGACCGCCAGGCCCAGCACCGGATAGCCCCGCCCGGACGGCAGCCACCAGACTGCACCTGCCGCCGCTGCCGCAGTCACCAGGGTCGTGACCATCCACCCCTGTCGCCTTGCCCAGCGGCCCATCAGGCCCCGGATCGCCAACCCGAGCATCAGGAACAGCACGGTCACCGCCGCCGGCTTGCCGAGCAGTCCGCACGCCGTACTAACCAGGCCCCCGGCGGCCGCGGCGAACACAGCGGTGTGCGTCAGGGTGCGGTGCCCGCCAGTCCGCGGAGCTTCCCGGGCCGTACGGGTCAGGTTGTAGACCGCCGTCGCGGCTCGGTCGACCCCGTGCGACAACGCCGTGGAGACCGGCCCGAACGTCCTGGCGACGGTCGACGACGGGTGGTCAATGTCTGGCAGCAGGGCCGCCCCTGCGGAGACAGCCGCGCCCACCGCGACCTCAGCCCCTGGAACGGTGACTCCGCACATCTGCAGGCCTGCGGCACCGGCCATCCACACGGCCACGCCCGACAGGGCGTGGGTAGGTCCCATCACCATTGTCAGGCCGCCTGTCCGAAGAGGTCCGACACGAGGTCGGCGAGGAACTCGACGGTGGGGGGCACCCACCGGTAGGTGACATCAGCGATGCCCCCCACGAACGCTGTGACGAGGTCGCGTATGCCGCCCGCTCCGTCATCACGCACGTATCTGAGGACGCCGCATACGAGGCCGATGGTCAGCATGGCGGTCAGCAGCCACCGTGCAACACGTATCACCACTGGGAGATCCCTTCGAAGGTCCGTTGACGCGTCATCACCCGACCTGGTCGCCGAGCTGACTGATCAGGTCCTTCATCGACTCCCCGAAGTCCGTGACCGTCTCGGTGGTGCGGTCCAGCCAACCTGGATCCGTGACGTCGCTGCCCTGTCCTGTCCACCGCCAGAAGCCGATGACGACACCTGCGGCTACGAGAGCAACCAGGACGCGCTTCAGAACCCCGACCGGACCACGAGATGGTGATGACATGGTCGGATCGTGCCTTCGAAAGCGGACACCCCAGGGAGCGGCAGGTTGAAGCACCGGAGGATTTCGTCTGTTGGCGCTGCTCTCGCGCGCACGCGCGCGCGTCCTGTGGTTGCTGTTACTACATCAGGTAGGACGTCAATCACGATGGTGAGCAACCTCAGGTATCAGGGGGCATGGTTCAACGGAAGGCCCCCTAGGGCCTGGAGTGGTGCGCGAAGCGCAGAACCATGACCGGTGGATGGTCCAGCGCATCCAGGGCGCTGGCGCGGGGTGGCCGGGGGCGGCGTTAGCCCCCGGCAGTTGATGAGCCCGCGTAGCGGACGAATCTTTGTCAGGTTGAGGCTACGTGTGGTTGAGCTTCGTCTGGGTTGAGAGTTCGTCTGGTTAAGGCTTCGTATGGTTAGGCGCCAAATTCTGGCATCTGCGGAGGTCAGAATCTGGCCCTTCGGAGTGCCAGTGGTTGGTCCTCCGGAGGACCAGAATCTGACCTCTCGGAGGGTCAGAAAATGACCCTCGGGCCAGGCGCTCAGGCTGGAGGGTCAAAAAATGACCCCTGGGGCTGAGCTGTGCTGATGCCAAGCACACTGGAGTAGGGAACGCGAGGGCCCCCGTCGTCGATGACGACGGGGGCCCTGATTGCAGTGCTGTTCAGTCCTCGTCAGCAGCGTTGTAGGCGTCGTAGAGCTCTGCGAGCGAGGCGGCACCTGTGTAGCCGGCTTCCGGTTCTTCGTGGACCACGTACACCGTCTGCGTGCGCAGAGGGTTCCTTGGGTTGCGTCCGGTGCGCCAGTCAGCGGCACCGATGCCGCGGAGCTGCTTGAGGTACTTGCGCAGTGTGGTCTTGGACTTGATGCCGGAGATGTACAGGAGCTTGGCTTGTCCGGGCCAGACCCGTGTGTCGCCGAAGTTGTCCTTGCGCTCCTGGTTCACGTGCACGAAGAGAGCCCAGTAGAGCGTCTTCGCGCCAGGGAGGATGTCGGCGAAGAGGACCCAGTCGGGCAGCTGGCTGAACGGGTACCGACGCCGGCGGCCGCGTTCGAAGCTGGCATCCCCTGCGAGATCCTTCGGGAGGCCATCTTCCGCGATCTCCTCCGCGGGGGCACCCCCTGCAGGATCTTGCGTGTCCTTCGGCGGGTCCGTTTCCTTAGCCATGGAGCTTCACCCCCGTAGGAGGGGTGCGGTTGAGGAGGTACCGGTTGGGCAGTCGGTTGCCGTTGTCATCGTGGCGCGGTTCGACTGAGATGGCTCCTGCTTCGCGCAGGGTGCCGATGTTCTTCTGCAGGGTTCGGGTGGAGACTCCAGTGAGGGCTGCGAGCTGGGTCAGAGGGATGTTCACCTCGTCGTCCTTTGCCAGCAGCGACATGTGTCCGTAGAGCCATGCTTCGCTGCGGCACTTCTGGAGCACCCACTCGGGGATGGTGGCAAGCCTGACTCCTGAGCGGTCAGTTGTCCTGCCCAGTTCGACCACCATTTCTTCCGTTTGGTCCTGTTCTGTCACTGCTCGACGTGCTCCTGTCCTTTCGAGAGTGACCCGCTTCATGGGGTAGAGCCCCGCATCCCGCGTTACTCTCGAAGTCGCAACCAGAAACGAACGGTCCCCTGCCGGCCAGCATCGGGGGCCGTTCGTGTTTTTTGATCACCTTACACCCCTGAACGATGCTGCACGTGGTGAACGAGCGTGCATGGGGTGAGCGTGTCGTCCTCTGGTGCAGGTCAGGGGGAGCCCTCAGCTCGGAGACCGTCGAGCATGGGCTCGGGGGTGGGGGTCAAAGTCCGTCGTGATCACCAACCCCACTAACCGCAGAGGGGCTGAAGGGGCTGAAGTCTCGGGTCCCGCCTGCTTCGGGCTATTCGGTGGCGGCGACCCCGGCGCGCCGCCAGGACTCTAGACCTCGAAGTTCAGCCCCTTCAGCCCCTGTTGGAGCTGGGAGCCCCCTCTGATCTGGGGCAATGCCGACGCAGCTTGAAGGGCTAAAGGGGCTCGTCAGACACAGCGTGGGCCCGGCAACGGGGATTGTTGCCGGGCCCACGCTGTGACGTCCGCCAAGGGCGGGGGGAGGGCTTATGCCCCTGCGGGAGTTATCGCCCGCCCCTGGGAGCGGTTGGTCTTCTCGCCCGTCCGGCGGGCGGCCACAGTAAGTGGGTCAACGGCCTCACCGGGCGACCCCGTCCGATAGTCGCCCCCAGGCGCAGAATCACGGTCGTGGGGAACGAGGTAGAAGACCCGCCGATGAAACAAACTCGTCTCAGGATCTCGCTGCACGTTGGGAGCGAGTTCCGCGTAACCCACCAGGCGTCCGAGGCCGTCGAAGGGGGGCTTGCCAACTCGGTAGGGGGTGCCGTGGACAGCCTGGCGCACGTACTCCAAAGTCGTGATGTCCTCCAGCCACACGATCGTGGCCTCCCCGGTGACGTCCGTGTCAGTGAGTAGTGAGCTCATGGTGTCCGCACCCCTTTCTGCTCTCGGTTTCCTCGGGTCGGTTGCTCAAGCCTCACGCCCGCGTCCACCGTCCCCCTCTAGTTTAGTGGGGTGTGGCGGCACCGCGTAGTGGCCGCTCACTGCCCCAGCGCACATTTCCCCACAAAGTTCCGTGACTACTCGTCCTCAGTCCGCAGCGCCAGGCCCGGGTAGAACCGGACACCGTTCGATTTGATCATCTCCTCTGCGGACTTCAGCCCGAGCTCCTTCCGGACTCGATCGGCGAAAGCACGACCAGTGGCCGGCTTCTCTTCCTCTCCTTGGCACCAGAGCTTGTAGAGCTTGTAGAGCTGAGATTGCAGCACCTTCGCGCTCGGGTGCTTCTCTGTGGCCTCGCCGAGGAACCGGCCGATGTGGTCTTCGGTGGCCGCATAGCCTGCCGTCGCCGTACGGACCCTCTCGGGGCCGTCAAGATTGTCTCGATCGGCCCCAGGGGCTCGAGTCGCGAGGAAGCGACGTGCTCCCTCGATGAGCCACGCAAGGATCCCCGGTCCTTCTTCTTCAACCAGGATTCGGGCCAGGTTGTCGATCTTCTTGGCGTCGGGGACCTTGCGCTCGAACGGGATCAGTCGCAGTCGACGCCAGAAGGCGTGACCACCCGTGGCAACCTCGGGATAGTGGTTGCCCAGGAGCCAGAGGTGATGGGTCGGCGCGAAGGTGAAGTAGTCCTGCCTCATGCGGCGTGCAGTCACCGGCTCGCCGCCGGTGAGTTGTTTCATGCGCACCTCGTTGAACTTGTCCGTGGCCTTCAACTCGCTACATACCACGAGGCGGCGACCGTACAGCTCGGTCAGTTCCGTCGAGTGCTCGTTGTAGCCGCCACGGTCCATGAGGAAGCCAGGGGGTGCCGCATGTGCGTAATCGCCGAGGATCTGCACGACCAGGTCGAGGAGCACACTCTTGCCGTTGGCGCCGTCGCCGTGGCAGAAGGGCAGGACCTGTGCGCCAACGTCGCCAGTGATTGAGTACCCAAGCAGGATGTGGAGGTACTCGATCATCTCCTTGCCGTCAGCATCGTCACCGAAAGTATCGGCGAGGAAGGCGAAGAAGCGCGGGGTTTCCATCTGCGTAAGAGGGGCTACCCGGGTGCAGCGGGAGTTGAAATCGTGGAACGGATCGGCTGTCCGGACCTCGCCTGTCTTGAGGTCGACCACGCCGGACGGCGTGCAGAGCGTATACGGGTCGCCATCAAGCTGGCTGGCGTCCAGTGACAGGGCAGGTGATGCCTTCGCCTGGTGCAGCATCGCCTTCATGCCGCTGGTCGACGATGAGTAGCGGCGGTGGCGTACCACATCCTGCTGGGAGAACACACCAGTCGGGTCGACGGTGGGCATCTGAGCGGCCATGTCCCCAGCGGCCCAGATCGCAGCGCCCTCGCCACCGCGCAGCTTCCATCGGCCAGCCTCCCAGACGTACCAGCCGTTGCCGTCCACGTAGCGGAACTTCCCGCTGTACATGGAGGCGAACAGTTCCGCATTTGCTCGGTCAGTGAGATCGTGCGGAAGGACCCCTGCCGACCGCCGGCTCGGCGGAGGGCTGGTGGGCCCGCTGACTTCGAGGCTCGCTTTCTGCACCGGCAAGTTGGGCCGGTCAGCTCCGACGACCGGTGTGTCGAGGTCAAGCATCTGCTGAGCGACGGCTTCTGGATCGAAGCCAACCTGAGTGCGGTCGCTGGGGGTACTCATGAGCGTCCTTCGAGATGAAGCGGGCGCATGGCCCCCGCCGTGAGTCCGTCGCTGATGATCCGGGCGATCTTGACCCGCTGCTGGGGTCGAGCTGCTTCCGCGGCGTACGTCAGACGATCGACTGCTTCGGTCCTTGAGAGGCGGCCGGCCGCTACTAGACCTCCGGCGGTGAAAGCGGCCTTGTTGAGTTTTCCGGTGAAACCGGTCCCCTCGTCTGCTGCAGCACAAGCTTCGATGTCCTCAAGCAGCCTTCTGAGCCCGTCAACGGGTCCTTCGGTCCGACGAATCAGAGGGCGAATCGTCTGGCTCGAGGTAGCTGGCGAGGAGGCTATACCGTGACCGGTCCGAATCAGCTCTTTCGCCAGCCACTGAGGGAGCGGTGCTGGAACCCGAACTGCGCCCAACGGCCTGTAGGTGCCCTTCGATGTACATGTGAAGGGTGCTACGACATAACCCTTATCCGCGCGCACGTCCACCTGCCAGGCCAATGCCGTCGTAGCGTCCGCTCCCCGGGAGGACCTCAGCCTCAGGTCTTTCGGCAGCGAGTACCAGATGTGCATGCCTCCAGACGCCGTCTCCACCCGGAGGGTCGTGTCGTCATGGCAGGGGTCCTGCTGTCGACGGTAAGCGGCCAGCAGTGCGAGCGTGTGGAACCCGTTCCCCAGGCCCGTCAGGTCAATTGACGGATGAATGGGGATACCTGGGAGAAGTCGGTCACGTTGCGGTTGCTTGCTCGCGTGCGCGTCCACGTCGAGTACTACTACGTTTGCCGGGCCGCACGACACTGCTACCCCGAAGCGAGGTTGGGCGCCCCACCATGCTCGGATGCGGTCGAGGTCGGTCGTAGCAGCGTGAAAGCCGTGGCACCATCGGCCGGCTTGGAGGCACGGACAGTCTGCGGGAGCGTGATCTTGCTTCTCGCGACAGTGGGAGCAGTTGGCAGCCGGGATCTTGCGTCCAGGGACCAGTGGATGTACTGGCCAGCCCCTCTGTGCGCACCAGATCGCCGTATCCACCGGAGACGGCCCTGGCGGTACCACAGAGGAATCTGGAGGACAGGACATTCTTGCTGATCCTTGCTGAGGGTCTGTAGGCATCGCACGTGTCATCGGTGAATACGCAGGTCAGGGCTGCTTCGATGGAACGGGCAGGGGCTATAGGGGCTGAAGTCTCACGTCTGCTGCCGCGAGCCTAGCGCAGCGTGGGCAAGGCTTTGGGACGCGCGCGCTAGAAGTTTGCGCAATGCCTCATGTTCAGCCCCTTCCGCCCCTGTCGGTACCAAGAGCTGCGAGGCGTCTGAACCCAACCGGCAGGCCTCAGATCGAAGTTACCGCCTACAATGCGCCTTTTATTGCTCTATTGGTTGATTTGCGAGGGATCGTAGGGGCTCGACTTCCGGCATGCGCCGGCGGCCGCATGCGGCTGGGCGCTGTGGTACGCAGCGACTGACTGGAAGCTCGTTCCATGAAGCTGTTTGGCGCCCTCGAGGAGTCCGTCCGCGACCAACCAGGGCCCTCTGTGTAAGGCAGGGGCTGTCCTTTAGCCCCTCAGGGTCTAAGCGCAGCCCTTGAGCAACTTGGCATTTGTGCAGGTCAAACTGCCTCTAACTCCTCTATCAGTGGCTGAAGGGGCTGAACTTCCCAGTTATCACGCTCCGGAGCATCTCACGTACGCGCGCGCGGGCATGTATGTCTGCGCGCGCCCGCGCGCGCATCTATGTCCGTACACCAGACCCTTCAGCACTTGCGCGCGGGCGCGCATACGCCTGCCCGCAAGTTCCTTCATAACCTGGAAGTTCAGCCCCTTCAGCCACTGTGAGGATGGGGAAAACCCTCTGACCTGCTCTTTTGCATAGGGTCAGACGGGCTCATACAGGGGCCCAGGCGGCCGCCCCCGCCCCCCAGGCTCGTTTGAGCCCCTGCGCAGACGAAGCCGGTGGACGAAGTTGCAGCCGTCTGCTGCCGCCCGTCCCGGCAGGGCGGCGAGCCTCTGTAGTTGCCCTGGCCGTGTGCGCGGGAGCGATCTGCAGAGAGAGTCCGGCGAGGGCGCCGCCCGCCTGGCAGGCTGAGGCCCGAACTCTTACGGAGAGAAGGGCGATCGATGCCACACGAGGACGCCCAGCTCCTGGACCAGGCTCTGGGGCAGTACTCCCGTGACTCGGTGCTGACGCTGCTGCGTGCCGCGTTGGACTCGCCGGGATGCGCCCGACTGCATGAGCATCTGCTGTTCGCTTGGACCCGGGCCTTGACCAGCCCCGCTGCGGAAGAGCAGCAGGCGGGCGCTGGTGACTTCCCTGGCGTTCTCCATGCCGCTCTGCGAGCGGGCCCCGCGCGCGGCATCACCACCGGCTGGATACCCAACGACCCGGCGGATGCGGTGAGGTTCACGCTTGGGGAGAGGTCCTACCTGATTCACCCTGGCGAGCTCGACCATCCGCTCATGGTTCTACGGGCACTCCGTGACACCGCCGATGCCGCGGATGGGCACTTGGTGGGCGTGCGCGGATTCGGTATCCAGGACGTCCTTGAACTCTCGCTGCGTCACACTGACCACACCGTCAGGCACCTGTCGCCGACGTGGCCTCCGGCGACTGACCTCGAATTGGTACCCGAGCAGATCACGTGCGAGGTCACGGCCGCCGAGGTGACCGCTGCGGGCGAGATCGGGACCGACCATGTGACCGGAGCTGACCCCATGAAGGAGCCGGACCGGACATCAGCTGCGCTCGCCTACCTGACCCGCGACATCACCGAGCTGCCTCTCGCCTACGCACCCGGTCTCCCCCTGCTCGGTCCGACTCTGCTTGTGAGGAGCGTGGACGGCCGTGCAGAACCGGTTCCTGCCTCGACTGCCCTGGAGGCTGCGGCCGCGGCAGCAGGTGATCTGCTGCAGGGGCACCCGATTCCGGATGATGCCCAGTCGTTCCTGCGCCTTCGCGCCGTCACACGCGTCGCACGACTCCTCGGCCTTCGGGAGGCACCCACCCAGCCTGACGAGGTATGCCGGATCAGCTCACCGTCGCACCGCCTGGAGATCGCCGTCGTCGCCAGCCTCGCTGACGATCTGGCGGTACTCGTAGAGAAGGCGCGCGCCGAGCTCTTGAGGGCACCGTCCGGGACGGGCCGGCTGGTCGTCTATGCGGGGCCCCGCTTCCTTGGCCGGGAGGTGGTCACCGACACGGTCTACGTCCACGTGGAGGAGCTCACCGAGATCTTCGCTGCGGCCAGCGGCGACCTGGCCCTGGTTGCGTTGTGGGTCCTGGAGCTCACCCAGCACCCTGGGGCGGACGCCGTCGCGTACTACGACGTGCTGGACGCCTGGAGTACTTGGCACGCCCAGGCGACTCTCCTGCCTCCTGGCCCGTCACAAGAGGGCGTGGCCCTGGTGGAACCGTACGGCCGGGACGTGTCGTGGGAGCGCGCTGCGCTGTGGGCCACGACGGACACACTCCTGGACTCGGCCGGGCTCCCACAGGCGGTCGACTGGGAGGGCTCTCGCCTGATGGTGGCGCAGCAGGGCGAAGGACGGTGGGCCGACCTGGCACAGAACCCTCCAGGTCGAAGGGTGCGAGTCTGCGTCAGCAGTCACCCGCCGCTGATCATCGTCACCACCATCAATCCCGAGCCAGGTGCGCTGCTTGACGAGACCGCGTTCACGGGCCTCGCCGACGGGATCCGCGGCACCCTCGCCGGCCACGCCGACCTCACACGCCACTTCACCTTGCCTGAACGTCGACCCGTTACCTTGCACCTCACCGAGACCATCGCCCCTCACGATCCGCCTGCGGGCCGCCCCACGGACGTCCCAGCCGACGCGCTGGCTGTAAGAGTCGGCGTGGACGAACAGGCCGCCCGAATCGACCTGGTGCTCGACCCCGCCCTTCTGGAGCGGTTCGCCGAGGACGGTCACCACATCCTCGGCCGGATCCTGCACCAGACCATCAGCCGGATCCGCACCTCCCACGGCGCTGACAGTGGTCTGGCAGCCGACGCGTTCAGCACAGCTTGGGACATTGCCGTCCCGGTGATCACCTGGTACGGCAACGACCCGTTCGCTCCACCTGCCGCGCCGGCCCACTACCTGCCGAGCACACCGCATGTCCGAGCTCGGGCACTGCGCATGGCCGCTGAAGCCGTGCGGGACGCAGGTGTACCGGCAGGCACGTTCACCGGGGCCGAAGCGTTGCGCCGGGGAGGCCCGGCCGAGCAGCTGTTGCATGCCCTGGAGGGCGCACTCGACGGACATCTCCGTGCCTACCGTCCGGCCTTGGTCCCGACCCTGACCCGACACCTCAACGCTGCCCTCTCCGCACGGAGCCGCGGCCAGCAGGAGGCCATTCCTGGAATCGTCCGCGCTGAGGGGAGCACCTGGGAAGAGGAGGCGCGCCGCCGGGAGACCGATGGCGCCGCAATCACCACCGCCCTCCAGGCCCTCCTTCAACAGGCCCTCGCCACACCGCCCGCAGGCGATCAGGCTGCCGACCTCATCGCCGTCGCTGATCTCGTCGCCTTCACCGAGCTTCTCCTGCGCACCGCGCTGGTGGCCGTCCCAGCAAGCCGGAAACTGCACTCCGTAAAGCTCACTGTCGACACCACAGGCGTCTTCACCTTCGAGATCCCCACCACCGCGGCCAAGATGAACCCGGCTGAGGCCACCGAGGCTGGGCACCTCGGCTTTGACACGCTCGCCTTCCGCCAGGCACAGGAACAGGCGTGGCTCGCCCGCGCCCGGTCCTCCGACCCGCAACCCATCACCGCGCAGGAGCTGTTCGCGGCCCGGCGCGCCCTTCGCACTCCGACCGAGTTTACGAGTCTCAATCCGCCGGCCAGCAGCACCCTCGCCCGCGCCGACCGGGAGCTGACCACGCAGTGGGGCTGCGGGCTCGACGCCCTGGCCGCCGTCCTCGCCACCGCCTCTGACTGGCCCGTCGAGGCTGACGGCATTGCCGCGACCAGCAGGGAGGACATAGCCCGCGAGGCCGCCGCCTGGTCCCAGTTGCCAGAAGGCCAAATCCTGGCCGCCGTCGACCAGCTCCTCCTCCACAGCGGCAACGCCACCGCGACGCACGCACATGCCTACGCCGAGGTCGAACGGCGAATCCGGCCCACGACCCACCCTCTGATCGCTCATGCCAACGGCATCCTGATCGCGCCCTGGCTCGTCCACACCGCTCAGCAGCTCTACGCCGCTTCCTTGAGCGACAGCCGACTGCCCCGGCCCGACACACCGCCGAAGGTGGCCGACCTTCTGGACCGTTACCGCCAGCAGCAGAACAACCAGCTCGAGACGGACCTGGCCGATGCGGCAGCGCGTGCCGGCCTGCCGCATCGGCCCCGCTTCGATGTCGGACCGGCAGCACGCGCCGGCATCCCCGGACTGCCGGGTGAGATTGACCTGCTGGTCGCCGATCCGGCCCGGGGACGGCTCTGGGTGGTCGAGGCGAAGAACCCTCACAGGGCGATCAGCAGCCACAGCGTCGCCCAGCATCTCGACCGGTTCGTCCGCTACCGCAAGAAACTCCTGGCGAAGGCCCAGGTCCTCTCCGCCCATACGGAGGCAGCAGCGCGGGCATGCGGAGTGGACACTCCACAGGACTGGAAGCTCGTCCCGATCTTCGTCACCCGCAACATCGACCCGGCCGCCTTCACCGCCGACCCGGGTGTCGCGTTCACCAGCATCAGCCACCTCACCGCGGTACTGGGCAGCACCACGGAGCCGGACGTCGGGTGGAACCCCGGCCCCAGCAGGTGAGAACCGTTGACCTGCCCGGCGTGGCGTTCCTCCCGGAGCACCGAAGCCCCTCGTGTCCGCCCGCCGCGCGGTCCTACGCGGCCGCGCGGCGGGCCCGCGACCCGGCGAGCCCTCAGGAAGTTGCGGCGCCAGGCGCCTGAGCGAACGTCGAGAACAGGGCCCCAGCGGTCAGCTTGTGGTGGGCCAACTGCTCGGCAACAGCGTGCGGGTTACCCCAGCGGTGCTGGCCGTGCGTGAGCGCCTCTGCCCAGCTGCGCACCGCGGTCGCCAACGCTTCCCACCGCTCCAGGGTGACGACCCGCATCCCTTCGACGGTGATCGCCTGGAAGTGCGGCGTGCGACTGGGGTGGACGATCACGGGGAGCTGCTGGGTGACCTCGGGGTACGCCTGCTTGTCCCAGCGGACGCTGCCGCCCAGCTGGTCCAGGTCGTGCTTGTCGATCGTCTCGGCGACACAACCCGTCTTCAGCTCGATCACCGCGTGCCGGCCGCCGCCGAGTACCCACAGGTTGTCCGGCCCGGTGTCGTACATCTTCTCCGGGCGGGAGCTGGCGAATCCCAGATGGCGCCCCAGGGCTTCCCACGCGCGCTCGGCGTCGTCAGAACGCTCCGGGTCTCCCCACACCACTTCCTCAAGCAGCGCCTGCACGCCTAGGAGCAGCGCGGTGCCGTCGGCGTACGTCTCGGACAGGAACGCTGCCGCTGCCTCCGCCTGAACAGCCGCGGGGCGGAGCTGGGCGGGGGTGACTCCGCCGGTGGGGCGGAGGACGAACGGGTTGTCGTCCAGGGCCTTGGAGAGCAGCTTCTGCGCGGCCGCGGGTTCGACGTGGTGCAGGTACGCGGCACGCTGTTCGATCAGCCAGCCTCGTACCGCGCGGTCGCTGACCATGCCGATGGCCTTCTGCAGCCGGTCACTCGCGTCGATGTAGCGGCCGGTCGCCGCGAGGTTGAACGCCTCGCGTACGCCGATGGCTTCGTCCCGGACGGTTCCGGTGGGGGCGTAGTGGACGGCAGCGAGTGCTTCACGGCTCAGTGCCCGCCACTGCGGGTCCCGGCTCAGGCACAGGCCGATCGCTTCCCGGATTCCGTCCAGCCCCTTGCCGGTGAGCTGCTCGGCGAGGCTGCTGCTCAGGTCGATCTGGGCGCGGGTCGCCGGTGAGAACAGGGCCCGCTGCTTCGGGTCGTGCAGAGCGACGGCGAGTTGGCTGCCCAGGAGCAGTACAGCGCAGTGGTCCTCGCTGTCGCGTACTCCGCGTCCCATGCCCTGCTCGATGCGCTGGATCTGCCGGGCCAGCAGGGTGGGGCTGCCCGACAGGAGCGCGGCCTCCCGGCGTTCGGTCGGGTCCATCGGGCGCGGTACGCCGTCGAGGATCAGCAGTTCGCAGGCCTCCCGTGGGAGGTCGACGCCGTCGTACTTGTTCACCATGACGACGAGTCCGACCCGCCCGTCCTTGAGAGCGCGCACGGTGCTCGGCAGCTCTCCGGCGTGTACGACCACGTCCGCGTACGACCGCCACGGCGCGGCCGCCCGGGTGCTGGGGACCAGGACCACCACGTTGACCGGTTGCGCTTCGGCCGTTCCGTCGCCGTCCCGGTCACCGTCGGCGAACTGCCGGGCCAGCTGGCGGACGGCTTCCTCGTCGAGCTGAGGGTTCAGGGCGACGGGCGCGAGAATCATCCGGTCGCCGAGGTCCGCCGCGCTGCCCGGCGTCACCGGCTGCTGCACGTCGTTCGGTGCGGCGTCGAGGTCGGTGACGAGCACGCTGTCGTCCGCGAGCGTGGCCGTGAGGTAGACGCGCCGGCGCGCTCCCGCGAACGCGGGGATCATCGCGATCGGCGGACACGGGGGACTGATCTGGATCTCCTGGCTGGTCACGGTCGCCGAGCACAGGTGCAGCACGTCCGCGATCAGCGGCCAGGTGAACTTGAAGCCCTCCTCCCCGGCGTGGGGGTGGAGGATGTCCATGATCCGTTGCTGCTGGCCGATCCACGACCAGAACGGCACGGGCACCGAGGCGGTGTGGTCGTGCGCCCGGATGTCCGCCCAGCCCTTGGGGGACTGCGCCTGGAGCTCGGATGCGAACAGAGCACTCAGCGCCTCGTATGCGGCATGGCCGGCGGGCACGGTGAGACGGAACTGCGCCTCCGTCGTGGTGAGTGCAGCGTGCGCGTCGTCGACGATGACGATGCCGACGTCCAGCTTCTCCCGGCTGTCACCGACCACGCCGAACACGGACTGCCCGTTGACCAGCTTCTGGAAGGTGGTCACCAAGATGGACTGCCCGGCCCGGAACGCCAGGTCGTCGACGCGGTCGGTGACGGCCAGCCCCATCGACTCGGCCTCTGCCCGGACCTGCGCGGCGAGATAGCGGTCCGGTGCGAGGTAGACCGCGGCTCCCACTCCCTCGTTGAGGGTGCTGCGCGCGATCAGCAGCCCGACCGCCGTCTTCCCGCCGCCGGTGTTCTGCTTGATCACCACGTCGCGGCGTTCGCGTCGCCCGAACCACTTCTCCAGTACCTCGCCCTGCTCATGCCGCAGGTAAGGCCACGGCCGGCGAGGCAGTGCGGCGTAGATGTCCCGGGGCCGCAGCAGCGGTTCGCTGCGCCCGGTTCCTACGCGGCTCAGGTCCAGTGGCATGGTCCGTTCCCCCTCCACGCGGCGCAGCCCGGGAAGTGGCTGCTGCCACCGGACATCTTCCACCGCGCCGTCGGCCGGTCGCGGCGTTTTCGAGGAGGCGGACCCGGACTGGCGAAGGCGCCCCCGGAAGCTGCTGTGCGCTGGTGCTCCGCCTGGCGGCTCGGGGGCCGGGCGGCAGCCGGCGTATCAGTCCTCGGAGGTGGTGCTCGTGTGGGCGAGTGCTTGCACGGCGAGCTGATGCCAGGAGACGGGCACGAAGGCAACGACCTCGTACCGGTCCACCTTGATCACGATGTGATGGCCGTGCTCTGCCACGTCCGTGAGGATGCGCGTCAGTTCGGTCCGAGCGTTGTCCGAGCTGAAGAGCTGGACCTCCGGCGCAGCGCCCAGAGCGTTGCGCGCTTGTCCGTACCAGCCGGTCGAAACGATCACCGCGGCGGGCCTGTTGTGGCGGGTGACGAGCTGAGGTCTGGGGCCGGTGAGGGTGTCGTTGCAGGACAGCGCCAGAACATCTCCCCACTCTCCGCGTAGGCGGCCGACGGCGAGCTCCCGCTCGTAGGTGGGCATCGTCGGCGGCTCCATTGTCATGGCGCGCATCGTCGCAGCGTATCGCGTCACCCTGCAAATCTCACGACAGCGTTAGAAACTAACGATGTCGTATTGCGACGTCGTTAGTTTCTGCGCTACGTTCCATGACGGCAGAGATCAACTGCCGGGCCTCAGAGCCACGTTGCTTCAGAACTGCACAGAGTGCATACGAACGGCCCGCTCATGGGCGGGCCGCTGAACTGAACGGATTCAGTCCCGCGCATGCCACCACGGATGTGCGGGAGCTGCGCCCGCTCAGGGCACACAAAGGGCCCTCCGCACCCAGCGATTGCAGCGCTGGACGAAGGGCCCTCCACCCCCGGGAGCAGACCCCGGGGACCGTCCGCACACCTCAGTCAGCGAGGAGCACGGAACATGCAGCACTCTACGGCCACCGAAGGCGACCGGTATGCCGCCTTCGAACACCCGGCCCACCCCGACGACGAGAAACCCAGGCTCCTCACCCGTGCCGAGCAGCGCCGCGCCGCTGAGATCCGCCGGGCCGAGTTCAGCCGCCGAAGGGACCGCATCGGTCTCGGCCTGGGCCTCGGTGGCGCCTGATGGCCGCCGATCCGATCACGACTCTGAGCCGTCGCACCCTCAAGGCCGTCCGA
>Ga0196960_10000130_pt1 | contig 29299 bp, 15 predicted proteins | sample S3v_5metaG_FD_183187 | JGI IMG/M metagenome (GOLD analysis project Ga0196960, IMG submission 183187) | Soil microbial communities from Anza Borrego desert, Southern California, United States - S3+v_5 | ecosystem: Environmental > Terrestrial > Soil > Desert | place: USA: California | collected...
TCCGGCGGCTGCGGAATCGGGTCGGGCGCGGGGCCGGGCGGCACAGGGCCTGGCGGTACAGGCGGCGGGGAGGGCACCGGTGTCGGCGGCCCGGGCACGGGCGGGGGCGTCGGCGCGGGCGGCACGGGGTCGGGATTCGGGTGCGTCATCTCGGTCCTCCTACTGCGGCGAACAGGACGAGTGGATCTCATCTCCACCGTCTCCCCGTGCGGCTGCCCTCGCCTGCCGAGTCCATACGTGGGCTCTGCGGCTCCTGTCCCGGAACTCCCACACGGGCCGCCATGGCATGGCCCCCGCGCCCGCCGTACGAGGGCGCGGCCCACGCCGCCCTCGTACGGCGGGCGCGCGGTCCGGTCAGTTCCGCGCGGGCACGGCCTGCGGACTGCGCTCGGTCCGGGTGCCCGGCACGGGGGCCGACGCGTCGGTCCCCAGGGCGATGATGCGGTTCCCCGCGTCGACGTGCACGACCCTCGGCACCAGAGCACGGGCCTCGGTGTCGTCGACCTGGGCATAGCTGATGAGGATGACCAGGTCCCCGGGGTGTACCAGGTGGGCCGCAGCGCCGTTGATCCCGATGACGCCGGAGCCGCGCTCCCCCTCGATGACGTACGTCTCGAGGCGGGCGCCGTTGTCGATGTCCACGATGTGTACGAGCTCGCCGGGCAGCAGATCCGCGGCGTCCATCAGATCGGCGTCGACCGTCACGGATCCCACATAGTGCAGGTCGGCCTGGGTCACGGTGGCCCGGTGGATCTTGGACTTGTGCATGGTGCGCAGCATTCAGCACTCCTAGAAGGTGGCTCCCTGCCTGCTTCTGCAGGTCAAGGGCGTTCATCACTTTACCGGCATGCCGTCGGCGAGGCCATGGTCCCGCGCCTCCCGCCCGGTGGCATGGGGTCCGTCACGGGCGAGGGCTGTCAGGACGTGGCGGAGGAAGGCCCGGGCGGCGTCCATGGGCCGGCAGGCCCCGGGGAGACCGCTCGGGTCGTCGCACTTCTTCTCTCGACGGACCCCACCCCTGGCACGGGCGGCCCGGCCGGTGACAGGGGTGGGTGGTTGCGCATGTGTGCTACGAGGTGCTGTCAGGCATGAGTACGACGGTGCGCACGGATGATGTCCGCGTACCGGTGGCCACTGCTCTTGATGGTGCGTGTCTGCGTCGGGTAGTCGACGTGGACGAGGCCGAAGCGCTTGTCGTAGCCGTAGGCCCACTCGAAGTTGTCGAGCAACGACCATGCGTAGTACCCGGCCACCGGCGCCCCCTTGCGGACGGCCCGTGCGCACGCTGCCACATGCTGCTCCAGGTAACCGCTCCGCTCGGGGTCGTGGACCGTACCGTCGGGGCCGACGGTGTCGGGAAAGGCGGAGCCGTTCTCGGTGACGTAGAGGCGGCCTACGCCGTAGTCGTCGGTCAGACGCATGAGCAGCGCTTCGAGGCCGCCTGCGTCGATCTGCCAGTCCATGCCGGTGCGCGGTACGTCGGGCAGCCGGACTTCCCGGGCGTACGGGGCGGGGCCTTCGGGGTCGTCGGCGACGGTGACCGGGAAGTAGTAGTTGAGGCCGTGCCAGTCAAGCGGGGTGGCCATGGTCTCCAGGTCGCCCGCCCGCTCGGGCAGCCGGACTCCGTACAGCTCCCGCATGTCGGCGGGGAAGCCGCGGCCGTACACGGGGTCGAGCCACCAGCGGTTGGTGTGCCCGTCCATGCGGATGGCTGCCGCGAGGTCCTCGGGGCTGGAGGACGCGGCCTCGATCGTGGAGTGGTTGGTCACCAGTCCGATCCGGGCCCCGGGCACCGCGGCGCGGATCGCCTGGGTGGCCAGCCCGTGGCCGAGCAACAGGTGGTAGGAGGCCCGGACCGCCGCGGTGAGGTCGGTCAGTCCGGGGGCCATCCGGCCTTCCAGGTGCCCGATCCATCCGGAGCACAGCGGTTCGTTCAGGGTGGCCCACCGGGTGACCCGGTCCCCCAGCCGTCCGGCCACGACAGCCGCGTATGCGGCCAGGTGCTCGGCCGTGTCGCGCGCCGTCCACCCTCCCCGGTCCTGCAGGGCCTGGGGCAGGTCCCAGTGGTAGAGGGTGATGTTGGGGGTGATGCCCGCGTCCAGGAGGCCGTCCACCAGCCGGTCGTAGAAGTCGAGCCCCGGGGCGTTGACCGGGCCGTTCCCGCCCGGCACGACGCGGGGCCATGCCGTCGACATGCGGTACGAGTCGGCGCCCAGCCGCCTCATGAGGGAGATGTCCTCCGGCCACAGGTGGTAGTGGTCGCAGGCGTCGTCGCCGTGATCACCGTTGGCGACCTTTCCCGGGGTGTGGGAGAAGGTGTCCCAGATCGAAGGGGATCGGCCGTCCTCGGCGACGCCGCCTTCGATCTGGTACGCGGCCGTGGCCGTGCCCCAGACGAAGTCCCGGGGGAAGGCGGCCAGATCGAGGTCTATCGGTTCGGGCACAGGTACCTCGCAGAAGTCGTGCAGGCGGTGGGGGTGGGACAGGTGGCAGGCGCGGCTACTTGACGGCGCCGGCGGTGAGGCCGGTGACCAGGTAGCGCTGGAGGAGCAGGAACCCGGCGACGACCGGCAGGCTCACCACGAGGGAGGCGGCCATGACCTGGTTCCAGTACACGTCGTTCTGCGTGGAATAGCCCTGCAGGCCGACCGCGAGGGTGCGGGTGGTCTCGTTGGTCATGACGGAGGCGAAGAGCACTTCGCCCCAGGCGGTCATGAAGGCGTAGACGGCCACGGCGACGATGCCGGGGATCGCCGCGGGGACGATGACCCGGAACAGCGCGCCGAGCGGACCGCAGCCGTCCACCTTGGCCGCCTCGTCCAGATCCCGGGGCACCGAGTCGAAGTACCCGATCAGCATCCAGATGGAGAAGGGCAGGGAGAAGGTGAGGTAGGTGAGGATGAGGCCGCCCCGCGACCCGAACAGCGCGATGCCGGTGGCGTTGCCGATGTTCACGTAGATGAGGAACAGCGGCAGGAGGAAGAGGATGCCGGGGAACATCTGTGTCGAGAGGACGGTCACCGTGAACACACGCTTGCCGCGGAAGGTGTAGCGGCTCACCGCGTAGGCCGCGAACACCGCGATCACCACGGAGCACACGGTCGCCGTCCCGGCGACGATCAGGGAGTTCATGAAGTAGTCGGCGAGGGGGACCGTGTCCCAGATGTCGAAGTAGGGGCTGATGGTCAGGCCCGAGGGAATCCATTCGAACTTCCCGGTCACGTCCTCCAGCGGCTTGAGGGAGCTGGTGACCATGACGAACACCGGCAGGGCCACGAAGACGGTGAGGAGAGCCAGGAAGATCCGCCGCACCCACAGGAACGACTGCGGGGGTGCCATCGGGGAAGGGGCTTTACGCTGTGCGGTCCTAGGCATGGTCGGCCTGCTTTCCTCGGGATGTGAACAGGAGGTAGAGGCCGGTCACGACGAGCAGGAACAGCAGCAGCATGACCGACATCGCGGACCCGGTGCCGAAGTTCCAGGTCTGGAAGGACGACTGGTAGATGTGGATGGAGATCAGGTCCGCCGACGCCGGTGCCGCCTTGCCGAACAGGACGAACGGCGTGTTGAAGTCGTTGAAGGTCCAGAGGAACAGCACGAGCACGAGGACCTGGTTGACGGGTCGCAGTGACGGCAGGGTGATGCGGCGGATCTGCTGCCACACTCCGGCGCCGTCGAGTGCCGCCGCCTCGTAGATGTCCCGGGGGATGTTCTGGAGGCCGGCCATCATGATGAGGAAGGCGAAGGGCCAGCCCTTCCACACCGAGACGACGAGGAGCGTGACGAAGGCGTTGTCGCCGATGAGCCAGAACGGCGGGCTGTCGGTGAGGCCGAGCTGGTCGTGGATGACGTGGTTGACGATGCCGTTGTCACGCTGGAACATGAACGCCCAGGTGATGACGGCGGCGTAGACGGGCAGCGCGTACGGCACGAGGAAGAGCGTGCGCAGGAAGCCTCGGCCCCGGAAGGTCTCCTGCATGAAGACCGCGGCGGCGGTACCGAGGAACCAGCACAGCCCGACCGACAGCAGGGTGAACAGGCACGTGGTCAGGAACGACCGCACCAGCGCCTCGCCCACCGGGGCGTCGAAGTCGACGGAGACGGCGTAGTTGTCGAAACCGGCCCACGGCGCGGTGGTCCAGTCCCGTATGTAGAACTGGGTGAGCTGCCGGAAGCTGACCACGATGCCGATGATCATGGGCACCAGGTGGACCAGCAGTTCGAGGAGCAGGGCGGGGAGCAGCAGCAGGTAGGGCAGGCCGATCTTGCGCAGCCGCCCGGAGCGGCGTCTGCGCGGCGCCGCTCCGGGGGTTTCCTTCTCTGCTGTCCGCTCGCCGGGGACGGGGGCGGCGGTTGTGGTCATGGTGGTGTCCGTGCTCACTTCTTCGGCATCTGCTGCTGGGCCTTTTCGAGCTTCGCCTTGACCGATGCGGTCGTCACCGGACGTCCGGCGGCCGCGTCGGCGAAGAGCTCCTTGACCGCCGTGCCGACGACGGTCTCGAACTGCGACTCCTCGGGGACCTGGGGCAGGGCGGTGGCACTGGTGGCGAGGGTCTCCCGCAGGGGCGCCAGTGCGAAGGTGTTGAACGCGTCGTCGTCCTGGGCGGCCTTGACCGGCGGGATGGAGCCGTAGGCCTTGTTCAGGACCTTCTGCTCCTCGTCGCTGGTCATGAACTCCACGAACTTCTTGGCGCCGTCGATGTTCTTGGTGTTGTTGAAGACGGCCAGGTTGATGCCGGCGACCATGGAGTTCGTGCCCTTGCCCGTGCCGGGCTCGCCCGACTGGACCGGGGCGGGCACGACGCCCCACTCGTCCTTCTTCATGCCCTGGGACTCGAAGGTGGCGGCCGCGGTCTGCCACAGCACCATGGCCGTCCTGCCCTTGGCGAGGTCGCTGAGGGACTGGTTCTGAGCGTACTCGGCGTTGCCGGGCGCGATGATCCTGTCCTTGGCCATGAGGTCGACGTACTGCTTGACGGCCGCCACCGCCCCGTCGGACGTGAAGTCCGCCTTGCCGTCGGCGGTGAAGAAGTCGGCCCCGTGCTGCTTCGCGAGGACGAAGACCTGGTGGATGTTGTTGGAGAGGTTGGAGCCCTCGGCGCCGAGCCCCCACTTGCCGTCCTTGGACAGCTTCTTCCCGGCCTCGACCACCTCGTCCCAGGTCGTGGGCGGCTTCTGGATGCCCGCGTCTGCGAACATCTTCTTGTTGTAGTAGAGCGCGTAGGCCATGGAGTACAGCGGCACGGCGGCCGGGTCCTCGCCCTGCACACCGGTCGAGCCGAGGGCGGACTCGACGAAGCGGTCCTTGCCGCCTATCGCCTCGAAGTTCTTCTCGTCCCAGGGAAGCAGCGCACCGGTCGTCTGCAGCGAAGCGCTCCAGGTGTTCCCGATGTTCAGGACGTCCGGCCCCTGCCCGGAGGTGGTGGCGGTGAGGATGCGGTTCAGCAGGTCTCCCCAGGGCACCACCTCGAGCTTGACCTTGATGCCTGTTTCCTTCTCGAACTTGTCGAGCTCGGGCTGCAGGACCTTCTTGTCCACCTCGATGCTGGCGCCCTGGTTCGAGGCCCAGTACGTGAGCGTCTTCGGCTGTTCGTTGGATCCGCCCGCCCCGGAGGTACCGCCGCCGCAGGCAGCCGCGGTGAGTACGAGCGAGAGGGTGACGGCGCCGACGGCCGCGGCTCGGATTCTGCGCATGACTCCAGGGGCCTTTCAGAAGTGACGGATGTCCACCGGGGGGCCGGGCCCGAGCGACGTTCCTCGTACGGCCTCAAACCCACACGGCTTAATTTAGGGTGTGAGTTAAACCCCAAGTGAAGGTCGCGTCAAGGGGTGCCCCGGCGGTATGTTGCAGAGGGAAGCTTCAGGAAGAGGGGGCAGGGTGAAAGTACGCAGCGGCCGGACGGTGCGTGACCTGCGGCGCGAGAACCGCACCGCCGTATTGCAACGTTTGTATTTCGATGGCCCGTTGAGCCGGTTCTCGCTCGGCCCGCTCACCGGTCTGAGCTCCGGCTCCGTGAGCAACGTGGTGGCCGAACTGGTCGCCGAAGGGCTGGTCGAAGAAGCCGGCAGCGTCGACTCCGCAGGCGGACGCCCTCGGACCCTTCTGCGTATCCGGCCCCAGAGCCGGTACATGATCGGTGTCGACATCGGCGAGACGCGGGTGAGGGTCGAACTCTTCGACCTCGCCCTCACCGAACTCGCGCGCGTCGAGAAGCCCCTGTCCCTCGACGGCCCCCGGCGCGTCGACCGCTACGACGTGGGCGTCGTGGTGGCGCATGTGCGGGCAGGCATCACCGAGGTCCTGGACCGCTCCGGGATCGCGGCCGGCCAGCTCCTCGGAGTCGGCGTCGGTGTACCCGGCATCGTCTCCAGGACTCCCGAGGACGGCACCGTCGTGCACGGCCAGACCATCGGCTGGGACGCGGTGCCGCTCGAGCGTCTGCTGCGTGAGTCGGTGCCGCTCCCCGAGAACGTGCTGTACTGCATCGACAACGGCGCCAAGACGCTCGGCCAGGCCGAGATGTGGTTCGGTGCCGGGCGCGGGGCGCAGAGCGCCGTGGTCGTGCTGTTCGGCTCCGGTGTGGGCGCGTGTGTGGTGACCGACGACATGAGCCCGGGCCGGGCCGTCGAGTGGGGGCATCTGACCGTGCGGGTGCGCGGCCGGCGCTGCCGTTGCGGCGCGCTCGGCTGTCTGGAAGCCTACGCGGGCGCGGAGGCGCTGCTGGAGCGCTGGCGGGAGGCGGGCGGGGAGCCTCTCGCGGACGTCGACGAGGAGACCGCGCTCACAGCCATGCTGGCCGCGGCCTATCCGGCCGGACAAGGTGATGCTGCCGGACCGGAATCCGACACCACGGCCCTGGCCGTCCTGGAGGAGACCGCGGAGTACCTCGGTGCGGGCTTCTCCGACCTGATCAACCTCTTCCAGCCGGAGCGCATTCTCGTCGGGGGCTGGGCCGGGCTCCAGCTCGGCACTCGTTTCCTGGATTCGGTACGGGCCCACGCGAACTCGTACGCCCTCGCGTATCCGGCTGCTCATGTGCACATCGGCCTCGGCACCCTGGGACCGGACGCCGTCACCGTGGGGGCGGCGGCTCTGCCGCTCGCCGACTTCTTCGAGCGCGGAGGCCGTCAGGAAGACGCACCCCCTCAGGAGCAGGCTCCGATGTGGCAGACGACTCTGCAGGACCGGGCCGCGCACAGATGAGATGACGTGCCGCGCCGGGGCGTTCTCGCCGCCCGTCACTCGCGGGGCGGCAGCGATCCGGTGCCACGGCCGCCGGAGGCCGTCCTGCCTGCTGCTCGCACCCCGCCCCCGGACGTGCCCGCGTGGCCGGGTCCGCGAAGAAGCGGCTTCGCCACGGGTGACGGCCGAGGTGAGGACAGCCCTCACCCGTGACCGATGACGTACCCGCCTCCATGCGGGAACAAGAGGGAAGAACTCTTCATGCGGGCCGGGCACCACTCCCCCGCGTCGAGCCCGGGCGGCGGATGCGGGGCCACGTGCGAGATCCGCGCGGACCCTGGGACGCACTGACCGGTGACCAGGTCTCAGCCGCCGTACGGGACCGCTGCTCCAGGTGCCCGAGGCCCCCGTGAATCGCGCCGTCCGCCAGTCCCACCGAGCCCGCGCCGGCACGAACCCCGCCGGCACGTCGCCCTCGAACTGCTCCAGCTCCTCGGCCGCGGCCTGCGGCCGGACATCGCGCAGGTCCCGTACGGCAGCCGGCGCAGCCAGCCCGAGCCTCCTCACCTTCAGCGCGCCCGTGAATCGATCGGGCACAGTGAGGACGCTTCAGGAATCCCGAACTCATGTCAGCCCGCGAACTGCCGCGGGAGAGAGGGCGAACCTCCTGGCCACGGGGCCGAGGACCGGGGAGGGATCAGGCCAGCCCACGGGATGTCGCACATGCGTCGGCACGACTGAAATATTGACGTGGCCATGCAAAATAGCTAACGTCGGAGAGCGCTCCCCGCCGGTCGACAGAGCGCCCTCACTGTGACCAGATGTTTCGGGAGCTACCTCCATGAAGCCACTGAGATCTGTTTCGACCGCCCTCGCGGGCACTCTGACATCGCTGTCCGCACTGCTCGCCGTCGGAGCGGCGGCGCCCCCCGCCGCCGCGGCGGCGGCGGTCGTGTGCAACAGGTACTGCGACGGGCGGGATCCAGGACTGAGTGCGGGGGACCGCACTCCTGTCACCGCCACGGCCGCCTCGCGATCGATCGCGCTGCACTTCGACGACACGGACGCGATGGGATGGGCGTCCATCGACAACGGGGGTCCGGGCGACCACGTCTGGCTCGACCGGTCCATGGACGGCGGCCGGACCTGGGAGTCGGGAAGCCGTCTCGGTGACACCTCGGTGCCCTCCGGAAGGCAGGGCTGGCGGACCCTGATGTACAACGTCGACGACTGGGGCACCCGGGGCGTCGGGGCCCTGCGGGCCTGCGGGCAGCCGGCCGGAGGTGCCATCGCCTGTACGCCCTGGGCGCGTGCCACCTGGAACGCGGGCAGCAGGAGTACTGCGGCGGCCACCGCCCTGATGATGTCGTACGACCGGGGCAGCAAACTCTTCGGCGGCAACGGCTGGTGGACCAGTGCCAACGCCCTGACGGCCGTCATCGACAACATCCGGATCAGCGGCATGGGCAGCTATGCCTACGCCATCGCCGACACGTACGAGAAGAACATCGACGCGCAGGGAGGACAGTTCCGCAATGAATACCTCGACGATACGGGGTGGTGGGGCCTGGCCTGGATCGCCGCCTACGACCTGACCGGCGACCGGCGATATCTCGACACCGCGCGGGCCGACGCGGACCACATGTACGCCAACTGGAACGACACCTGTGGTGGCGGGGTCCGTTGGAGCACGAACGGCAACTACAAGAACGCCATCACCAACGAGCTCTTCCTCCAGCTGACTTCGGCCCTGCACAACCGCCTTCCTGGTGACACCACCTATCTGGACCGGGCGAAGAGAGAATGGAACTGGTTCCGGAACAGCGGCATGATCAACGGTGACCGCATGGTCAACGACGGTCTCGACGACAACTGCGTCAACAACGGCCAGCCCACCTGGACGTACAACCAGGGCGTCCTCCTGGGCGCGTTGACCGAATTCCACCGGGCCACCGGCGACGCCGGACTCCTGACGACCGCGCGCGGCCTGGCCGACGCCTCCACCGTCCGGCTCCAGACGGATGGCGTTCTGCGCGAGCCCAGCGAGAACGACGACTGCACGGGAGACGGCCCGAGCTTCAAAGGTGCCTACGTCCGCGGGCTCGGCACCCTCGACCGCGCGCTGCCCGGCCGTCCCTATGCCGCTGCCCTCACCCGCTGGGCGAACAGCGCCTACGACCGCGACCGCAACGCCCTCGACCAGTACGGCCCGCACTGGAGCGGCGGCAGCAGCACCATCGGCTACGGCTGCCAGCAGAGCGTACTCGACCTCTTGAACGCCGCCACGAGGTGACGGTCCGGGGGGCCGTGAGCCGCCCGCCGTGCCGGCGCGGACTGCTTCGGCACCCCGCCCCGCGCGGCGGACCTCGCCGTGGCCGGTGCCGGAACAGTCGGTCCGCCCTGAAGAATCCGGGCTCCGCGCACGCTGGGACGAGTTCGCCGCCCAGGCCCTGTGCGATCAGGCCTCCTACGCGGACCTCCTGGCGGAGCTGCTGGAGAGCGAGTGCGAGGACCGTGACGCCCGCCGCAAGAGCTGCCGGGTCAAGGAGACCAACTCCCCCGGCCGAAACGGATCGAGGACTTCGATTTCTCGAAGAACACCGGCATTCTGCAAGAAGTGATCAACACCCTCCTCCAGCCCGATCGGGTCCAGGCGGGCCATCCGCTCCGCCTGATTCGGGTTGCAGGCCGCTCACTTCTGAGGCGGGCCGGAGGAAGTACCCGAGATCGAGTCGACGCACCGCCGTGTTCTCCCGCAGGCAGTCATCCCTGCGGGCCGCCGTCCGAGATCCAGCCGGTCCGCTGTCCGCGTACGAGCTGAAGTGCAGAGGCAGGTACGAGTGAACGTGCAGGGCTGACTGCAGAGGGTGTCGCCGAAAACCAGAAGCAGAGCGCCGGGTGGGGTGGGGCACGCGATTTCTCGGCACCTGGCTGTAGGGCATGATCGCGGACATGGCAGAAGCGGAACTGGATGAGCTGGCACGGTTGTGGGACAGGTTCAGGGCCATGCGCTTTCCCCCGGGCTTCCACCAACGAGAGCCTGAGGGCGAATGCATGGTGATGATGGACTCGATGCTCGCCGGTTGTGTGTCGTCAGCCCTGAGTGGCCCCTTGGATGACCGGCACCAAGGCGCACTGCGGAAACGCACTGTGGTCCTTGGAAGGATCCTTGCGTCCATCGGTGATGACGAGTACGCGGCCACGTACTTCAGCCAATTGCACGCGATGGCCGTGCTGGCGGCCGACCTCGACAAGGCTCGAAGCGAGTAGTGCTTGTCAGGCCCGCCATGCGGAGCCGGAGGGCCTGAGATCTGTCGGGCCATCAACGACCAGATGAAGTACCGCCTCTGCGGAGCTGCATGTCCAGTCCCCCATGACGGACCCACCCCACCGGCAAGCCCCGAACTTCTTCAGGCAGCTTTGCGCTTTCCTCCATGTCTGCTGCTGCACTCCAGCCCGTACGCCGACATCTGCGCAGGCTCATCGACGGTGGGCCGGCCGAAGACACGATGAGACAGCCGCCGCTGCCTGCGGCCTCCTGCCGACAGCCTGATGGCGAGTGCGCGCAGGTGCGTGAGGGCGTGCACAGGGGGCAAGGTCGAAGTCATGACGACGACGCTCGGTGCCTTTGTCCTTGGTACTCCCGACCCTCCCGCGCTGGCCGACTTCTACCGGGCCCTGCTGGGCTGGCAGGAGGTCGACCGTCAGCCCGAGTGGGTCCGGCTGCGCGCTCCGGAAGGGGAACGCCCCGGCCTCAGCTTCCAGCTGGAAACCGATCACACCCCGCCGGTGTGGCCGCAGCGCCCCGGGGCTCAGCAGATGCAAGCACACTTGGACCTGCAGGTCGACGATCTGGACGCGGAGACCGAACGAGCCTGCGCCTTGGGTGCGACGTTGCAGGAGCACCAGCCTCAGAAGGACGTACGGGTCCTCCTCGACCCTCACGGCCATCCGTTCTGTCTCTTCCTCCCTGGTGCCTGAACCCACTTCCACGGGGCTGTGCGGGCACCGCTGCGATCCGCCGACCGGTTCTCCCGGCGGCTCGACAACGCCGACCGGCGGGGATCAGCTCCGTGATGCCCGGCCCGCCGTCCTCCGGCGCCCGTACTGCCTTCGCGGACGTCTCACCGGCGGTGCCGGCCTCGGATCCGGGCTGCTGGGTGTTCGAGCCCGAGGCCCCGTGGCACGGTTTCCCCGGACTGAGCGAGGGGCAGTGCATGCCGGACCCCTATCGAGGCAACCCTGACCTGCCCCGGGGTCTTTGCGATGGGTGAGACGGAGCTGTGGGGCGGCACCGAAGGCCTCCCGCTCGCTCGGGCCTCAGGCCGGATCGCCGCCGCGATGGTCACCGCCGCCCCGCCCGGCATCCCCGTCCTGGCGGGCTTCTCGTGCCGCCCGTCCCTGCGGACTCCACGAGTACGCCTGGGACATCCGACTCGGTGGCCTCCGCACAGCTTCCTCCGAAGGAATGACAGTGCGATGAGGCCGTTTCCGGCGTGAGCGAACGGTTACTCGCCCTGTATGGACGAAATGCCTGAATTCGACAACCGCGCCCCCGCCGTCGGTACGGTGCTCCGTGCGGTGAAGCGCCTGCTGCCCTCGGCTCTGGGCCCCGGCCGGGTCCTCCGCGCCATGGACCACCTCGAGCGCGCCACCGTACTCGACCCGACCGTCGAACTGCTCCGTGACCGGATCCGGGCGCTGCCTCTGGGGTCGTTGCGGGACGTACTGCACGGACGCTGGTTGGGCCACCCCGTCCATCCACTGCTGGTGCAGCTGCCGATGGGCACATGGCTCTCCGCAGCGGTGCTCGACTGCCTTCCCGGACAGCGAAGGGCAGCATGTGCGCTGGTCGGCGTGGGGATCGGTGCCGCGGCACCTGCGGCCCTGGCAGGGTGGGTCGACTGGGCAGAGCAGCAGCCGCGGCAGCAGCGCGTAGGACTCGTGCACGCGGCGGCGAATGTCACGGCGGTCGTCCTGTACGGCGGATCGTTCGCCGCCCGTACGCGCGGACGTGTCGGCCTGGGCAAGGCCCTCGGGTTCGCAGGGCTGTCGGTGGTCGGGCTCGGCGGCGCGATCGGCGGCCACCTGGCCTACCGTCAGGCCTCGGGGGCCAACCACGCGGAAGCGGTGCCGAACCTTGTACGACCCGGGTGGCACGACATCGGTTCCTCCACCGACTTCGAGGTGGGCCGGCCGGTCCGGCGTCACATCGACGGGGTGCCCGTCCTGGTCGTACGCGAGACCGGCGACGACGTGCATGTCCTGGCCGATTCATGCAGCCATACGGGAGGTCCGCTGTCCGCAGGTTCCGTCAGCGACGGCTGCGTACGTTGCCCTTGGCACGGCAGTGTCTTCCGGCTGGCCGACGGCTGGAACGTGCGCGGGCCCGCGACCGCGCCCCAGCCGGCCTTCGGGACACGGGTCGTCGGTGACCGCGTCGAGGCCCGGCTCCGCGACAGGGAGCCCGACGGTCCAGCGGGAGCACCGGACCAGATGTCCTGACCCGGTCACATCGCTCGTCCGGTCCCAGGAGGACGGGGCGGCATGCCTGGAAGGGCGTGCACGGCCCGCGCGAGGTCCGCAGCCACGTCGGTGTCGGCCCGGCCCGCCCGCGGGCCCGCTTCCGGGCGGGCCTTGGCTCAGTGCTCCGGAGGGCCGACTTCCCCTCCGCTGACCTCCGGCCTCCCGGAGGGTGTCTCGCGGGCCACGGGTTCACGCCTGGATCAGGCCGACGATCTCCTGCGGGGTGAGACCGGTGAGCTGGGCGATGCGCGGGGCCGGGATGCCGGCTGTCAGCGCGCGGTGCACGAGAGCTTCCCGGTCCTGGGTCATCTCCCGAAAACCCAGCAGCTCGGCTTCCAGGTCCGCGACTGCCTTCGGAGCGCACTCCCGGTGCACACGCAGCGCCTCCTCCTCGCTCAGCGGAACGGGCAAGCTCTCGGCGTCCTCGGGGATCAGCGCTTCGTCGTCAGCAGGAAGGATCCTGACCTGCTCCGACGAAGCGGAAACACCGTGAGCCTGCAGCCACCCGTGGACGGCAGGCGTCTCCGCACATGCCAGGGCACCCACTGCGGCAAGGGCGGCCCCCACCCGGGGACGACTGCCGGACAGGAGGAACAGGCGAGCGTCATGGTCCATCGCGCAGAACTACCTTCTCGATCCGAGCATCAATGTCGCCCTGATGTTAACCGTTACACGCAGCAACAAAGCTCTGTGACATGTGCCGGTGGAAGGTGTGCAGGAGAGAACCGCTTCCGGCGGATCGCGGGCGGTGCCGGCCGTGCCTGCCGGACCGCCGGCCGTGCCTCCGTCACTCCGCAGCGGCCGGCGGCATGGGGCCCATCCGGGCGAGACATGGCCGCGGTCCCAGGGGCGTGCCGGTCGGCGGAGGATGCCACGCCTTACTCTCCGGAGGCGCGGAGCATGTGTGAGCGCCGCGGCAGTCACTTCGTCTCCACGTTGCGTGTCCTGCCCCGGCTGTCCTGCGGGTCCGCTGGATCAGTGGCCTCCGACCGGCCCTTCCGGCCGGACACGGAAGGCCCGTCGGCCCGTCGGCCACCGAGCCGGCCGGCTCACCTGCGTCTTCGAGCCCCGGCCGTCCGCTTGAGAACGCCGTGACGTGGAACGAGGTGAACATGGATCGCGCCGCACAAGATGACACAGAACTCGTGGAAACACCGCTCAAGCGCACGCTTACCACGCCGCTCCTCTACTTCTTCATCCTCGGTGACGTGCTGGGGGCCGGGGTCTACGTCCTCGTGGGGCAAGTGGCCGCGGAGTCCGGTGGCGCGGTCTGGGTCCCCCTCGTGGTGGCTCTGGGCCTGGCTCTGCTGACGGCCTCCTCCTACGCGGAGCTCGCCACGAAGTACCCGCGGGCCGGCGGTGCCTCGCACTACACCACCTTGGCCTACGGCCCCTTCGCCGGATTCTTCGCAGGTTTCTGCATGCTCGCCGCCGGTGTCGTGTCCGTGGCCGCCCTGGCCCGTGGATTCGGCGGCGACTACCTCAGTGTGTTCGTCTCGCTGCCCGTGGCGCTGGTTGCCGTACTGTTCCTCGGCGCGCTGGCCCTCCTCAACGCCCGGGGCATCAGCGAATCGACGCGGGCCAATGTGGTCGCGACTGTCATCGAGGTCGGGGGTCTCGCACTGGTGATCGGCCTCGGTGCGTGGGTGGTGCTGCGCGGCGACGGGGACGTGGGCCGGCTGACCCAGCTCGGTACGGCCGGGCACTCACCGACCGCCGCCGTGCTGAGCGGGTCCGTCCTGGCCTTCTACTCGTTCGTCGGCTTCGAGACCTCCGTCAATGTCGCGGAAGAGACCCGCAACCCGCGACGGTCCTACCCCCGTGCGCTGTTCGGCGCACTGGCCACCGCCGGTGTCGTCTACGCACTGGTGGGCGCCGCGGCGAGTTCAGCGGTGCGGACGAGCACACTGGTGCAGTCCAGCGGGCCGCTGCTGGCGGTCGTCGAGGTCGCCGGCGGCGTGCCGACATGGCTCTTCAGTGTGATCGCTCTGATCGCCGTCGCCAACGGCGCGCTGCTGACCGGCATCATGTCCTCCCGGCTGGCGTACGGCATGGCCCGCGACGGGCTTCTGCCGCAGTTCCTGACGAGAGTGCTTCCCGGTCGGCGCACTCCCTGGGCCGCCATCGTCACGACCACGCTGCTCTCGCTGCTGCTCGCGGTGACGGGGGATGTGGCGGCGCTCGCCTCGACGCTCGTGCTCCTGCTCCTCGTCGTCTTCTTCCTGGTGAACACAGCCGTACTACGACTGCGCCGCGACACCGTGCCTCATGACCATTTCACAACCCCCAAGGCCGTCGCCCTGCTCGCCTCCGCGTCGTGTGTGCTGCTGGCCACGCAGATCGAGGGCGAGGTCTGGGCCCGGGGGTCGGCCGTGCTGGCTGTCGGCGTACTCCTGGCCTGGGTCGCGTCCCGTCGTCGGCGGAAGATGGCGGAAGGCGCGAATCCATCGGCGTAAGGGGGCACGGCACCACTCCCTGTGGAGCGTGCCGTGCCTCTCAGGCGCTCGCGCTCCGCGCCTCGCCCGCATCCGCGTCGGCTTCTGTCTCCTCGGCCTCCGGTGTCAGGAAGTCCTCGGGCACGGCCCCGGTCGCCGGGGTCTCCCGGTCCCGGGGGGCCGGGGCCTCCGCCGTCGCCGCTTCCTGCAGTACCTCGGCAAGCCCTTCCGTGGTCAGCACCATGCTGACGGGGCCCGAACTGTTGAGGCACAGGCTGTGTCCCGGAGGGATACGGCTGAGCAGCTCCACGGCCGGCAGTCGTTCGTGCCCCAGGCTTCCGGCGGCCTGGAGGTAGCGGGGGGAGGTGTAGACCGGGACCACCGCCGTGCCGTCGGGCGCCGAGGCGCTGACCGGCTCGCCGTCCGCGGTGACGAGCACCGCGATCTCGGCCCTGGCCAGGGCCGCCGTGACGTCTTCCACGGGGCCGTACCCGGTGGTGGCGAGCTGGATGGCACGGTCCACGTCATCGGCGGGCTCCGGCCATCCCATCGCCTCGGGAGAGGGCCTGTAATCCTCGTTGTCCTCCCACTCGACGATCTCGCCCTCGGAGTCGGAGCGCCACTGACCGACCACGGCCCACTCCGGCGGCGGGCCCTCCCCCTTCCAGGCGGGATCGGGCAGGTAGAGCCAGTGGTCGGGTGCAAGTCTGGCGGCCTGCAGGAATTCCTCGGGAGGAACGGGGTCCAGGGGGGCGGCGGGGGTTTCGGCGCCGGGCTCACTCATCTTGTCCTCGCTTGCTGGGGGTACCTGGGTCGGTGCGGGGGTGCTCGCCGCTCCGGGCCGGGGCGCCGGACGTCTCCGCCCACCGGGCCCGCAGATCCTCCCCGGGCACGAGCAGTGCGGCCGGCGCGGAGGCACTGAGGAACATCACGTCCCGGCCGGGCGGCAGCCGGTCGAGAAGGTCGGGGAGTGCCATCGTCACGTGTGCGGGCAAGCGGTCCGCCGATGCCCGTGGGGACACCGGGAAGACGGGCACCGTGAGCGCACCGCCGGGTGCCCGTGTCCAGGCCGGCTCTCCGTTCTCGGCTACGCACACGGCCACCGCCCCGGCCTTCGCGAGTGCCTCGGTGACGTCCGCGTCCGGACCGTAGCCGGTCGCGGCCAGGTGCACGGCGGCGTCGGCATCGGTGACCGGAGGGGCCCAGCCGAGCGCGGCGGGCGAGGGACGGTAGTCGGGGTTGGCCTCCCACTCGACGATCTCGCCGTGCGTGTCGCTGCGCCACCGGCCGAGCACGGCCCAAGGGGGCGCGGGCTCGTCGTCGGTCTCGCCGAGCCAGTGCCTGTCGGTCACCGACAGCCAGTGGTCGGGGGCGGTCCGGGCGGCCGCGACGATGTCCCCGGGCGGCACCGGGAAGTGCTGCTGGTCCCGCCCTACGGGTGCGGGCGGACGCGGGGACACGTCGGCGGGCGCCGCACCGGGAGCGGGTACCGGCCCGCGGACGGCGTCCGGCGGTCCCTCAGAGGTCGGCATGGGGGTCGCTCCAGACAGTCACGCCGCGCGGATGCCCGGCTGGCGGAGGAAGGCACGAGGACATCTCATCACCCGTGCGCACGGTCGTCGTTCTCCGGCCCCGCTCCGGCGGCCTTCCCGGGCCCTTCCGCCGGCCCTGCCTCCGACGCGGCCAGCAGCGCCCGGGCGTGCTCGTCCGGGAACAGCCCTTCGCGGGCGACGTGAGCCCGCAGTTCCTCCTCGGTCAGCGGGTGGACGTCCCAGTACCGGCCCCAGTTGTCCACGTAGACCGAGGCCGCCGAGCGGTCGGACTCGTCCAGGGCGTGCTGGGCTCCGGTCATCACCTCGTGGAAGCTGTGGTGGCCCACACCCACCAGCACGCTCACCAGTCCGCTCCTGATGAGACCGAGGTCCACGGGCACCCCCGCGAGGCGGGTGAGCCGGGCCACGTGGGTGATGATCCGGTAGGCACTGCCCGAGGTGCCGGTCAGTACCAGACCACCGGAGTCCTCGGAACGCGCCTGGAAGTCCGCGGCCATCGGCAGCGTGTGCGTCAGCCCGGCGGGCGACCAGAGCAGGACCCCTTCCCGGACGGCCAGGCGCCGCTCGGCCGGGCTCAGTTCGGGCCGGACCTCGTGGGGCTGCAGCGGTGTCCGCAGAAGCGCGTCCAGCTCCTCCATCTCCTGTTCCTCCTCCTCCGGGTCAAGGCCCGCCGCGAGGAGTCCGGCACGCTCGCGCTCGTAACGCCTGAGCTGCTCGCTCCGGTGCCGGTCACGGCGCTCCAGCCCGATCACCGGATGCTGCGGCTCGACACCTCCCATCAGGTACGGGACGAGGTCCCTCGCCACGCCGTTGAACAGGAAGGTCACCCGCTCACGCAGGTTGCCGGACTCCACGACCCGCGCGAGCTTCTCGTACGAGGTCCCGACGGATCCGGCGTCCTCGCCGCTTCTGCTGCCGAACAGCCGGTAGTCCGTGCGGTTGTGCAGGGCGATCGCCCAGAACGCCCGTACGACCTTGCCGAACTCGTCGTTGACCTGCTGGTTGTCACCCAGGTACGCGGCGAGCCGCTGCTCGAAGTACAGGGCCTCCTGCGCGTAGCGGACGCGTGCCAGGACCCAGGGAGGCGCGGCGAGTCGTCCGGCCTGCTCGTCGGGCTCCGAGGAGCCCTCCGGCTCGGCCGCCCCTCGGGAATCCCCGGGCACCGAAGTGGCCTCACGGCCCGTGGACGGTTCCCGGCTCCGCGACAACGGCGTCGGGGCGTCGTCCGCCTCGGAGCCGGAGTCGTCGTCTCCCGACGACAACGGCCGCGGATCGTCATCCGAGTCCGAGTCCGAGTCCGCATCCAGGGACAGGGCCGGGAACGATGCGAGTACCGGTCCGGCGGCGGGCGCCGCCGGGCCCGCGAAGTCCGCGTCCACGACGGGCGCCGGCCCGCTCCCGATGGGCGGTGCGACCGGCGCGAAGTGCGGGTTGGCGACGTACGGTCCGACCGGAATGCCGTACTCCATGGGCTGCGCGCCGCGGATGTACCGGCGGGCGACACCTCCGGGGAACAGCACCTCCTCCTGGTCGGGGAAGGGCGAGGCCGGCCCCAGGGTGGCGTTCACGTCGATGCCGCCGGGGACCTGGATGTCGTAGCGCCAGCGGTAGCGGCGGTACAGGGCGGGGGCACCCATCGGGTTCGCCCGGGCACTGTCGCGCACATAGTCACGGTTGGCAGTCGCGCTGGCGAAGACGGTGTCCGGGACCAGCGCGCTGCCGCCGTAGACATGGTCGATGAGGTGGACCATGTCGGCGCCGTACGGCTTGAGCCCCGCGCCGAAGACATGCTCGGGCCCGTCGGGGCTGAAGCGGAACAGCGGGCCGTCGTGGTCGCGCCACAGCGCCTCGGGGAGCGTGCTGCCTGCGAGCGCGGCGGGGTCGGCGGCGACCGTGGCCGGGTCGACGGGCGGGGCCGGGCTCACCGGCCCGGTGGCCGGCCAGCCGACCGGTACGGGCGGGGGGCCCTGCTCGACCGGGGTGTGCGGCACCGTCAGCAGACGGGAGGAGGCGACGAGTCCGCGGCCGGGCAGATACCAGTCCCACGCCGGCCCGTCGGAATACACCCGTCCGGCCATGTCGGTGACACCGCCGGCGGACGGGCCGTCGGGGTTGTACTCGCCGCGCAGTCCGAGCGACGGTATCTCGGCCGCGAACACGTGAAGTTCCACGTCGTCCTGGCCGTAGCCCCACACGGTGTACCGGTCGGTGGAGGCGGCGACCGGGAAGGCCTCCAGCGTCTCCTCGAACCGCCGGTCGAACTGTCCGTCCGCCGAATAGGGCAGCGGCCGTCCCGCCGAAGGCGCGACACCGGCGGGCGCGGGGGTGTCCGCGTTCCACTCGGCGGTCCGCGTGGCGTCCCCTTCGTCCGTGGCGACGGGCGGTTCGGCGGACGGGATCCGTGGCACGGTCCGGCGCCAGACACCGGGCCGCCCCGCTTCAGGAGCAAGGGCCGTGACGAGGCCCGGCTGCGTCGTGCCGCCCTCGGACACCGTGAACGCCCCGTCGTAGCTCCATACGGTCCGGTCGTTCGTGAGGGAGAAACCCTGCTGTGCGCGCAGCTGCCCTGTCCCGATACCGGGCACCAGCAGGGCCAGGGGGCGGTGCTGGTCGATCAGTGGCAGCTCCGGGTCGGATTCGAGCAGTGCGAAGAACTCCTGCGGGGCGACCTGCACGGTGCCGCCCGGCAGCCGCAGGACCACCGCGCCCGCGGCATTCGTGTCCGCGTACACGAAGTACGGTGCGGCGGCGCCTTCCCGGGTCCACGGGGCGAACTCCAGGGAACCGGTGTCTCCGGCGGTGCCGGTCCCGGCGGCGTACAGGCGGGAGGGCTCCAGCCCGCCGGGGGTCGGGGTGGGCCCCCAGTTGCGGCCCTGGAGGGGACCGCCGGGCGTGCGGATGCGGCCCTCCTCGGCGAACGCCCCCAGCGTCTCCAGGTGGAAGACGGCGAGTTCACCCGGGTGGCCGGAGTTCCGCCCGGTGGCGAAGGCCTGTTCGGCCAGCTCCCTCAGCCGGACCTCCGCGGACGCGTCCCACCCGGCCCCGGCGGGCAGGTGGAGCGCCGCACGTCCCAGTTCCTCCCGCTGAGACGGTGTCCTGGCGTCCAGCAGCTGTGAGGCACCGGTCATCGCCCACAGTGCGCGGGCGTACTCGCGCGGCGTGAGCGGACCGGTGGGCATGCGCAGCACCGCCCGTACCGCGGCGTCGCCGCCGGTGGCGAGCCTGTCCAGCGCGTCCCGCAGCGCGGGCGCGTCCCATGCGTCGGTGAGCGCCACGTCCCGCGGTGCGGCCAGGGCGCGGTCGAGCACGGCCTCGAAGTCGGCCGGCCCCGGGGCGTTCCCGCCGGGCGGCGACGCGAGGAGCTGCCACAGCTCCATGCGCAGCGGGGTGAGGGTGCTCAGCGCCGGGTCGTTCGCCCGCAGCGTCTCCAGCGCGCCGATCCCGCGCAGCAGCCGCTCGTAGCGGCCGCCCGGCGCACCGCGGTCGGCCTCGACCTCGTTTCCGAAGACCTGCCGCAGCGCCCGTACCAGGCGCAGGGCACGCGGCCCCTCGTCGTCCCAGGCGGGAAGGCCCGTACGACGTGCGAGGGGGCGCAGGCCGGCGGCCTCGCTCAACTCCGCCGTCGAGTCCACCGGTTCGGGCAGGAAAGTCTCCATGCGGGCCGGAGTGCCGTCGGGCGTCGCCGCGAGCAGCCGCGTGGTGTCGTTGTAGCCGGTCCTTCCGGTGGCGGCGGTGGTGGTGCGCCCGCTGCTGTTGGCGGCGTGCTGCGCGAGCGCGACCTCCTCCAGGGGGTCCTCGACGGCCGGCGCGGGCCTGATGAGGGACTGCGGGCGCAGCGGGTCACCCGCCACGGCGCCGTAACAGCTCGCGACGTGCAGTTCGTCCCCGGCCGCCCGCTCGACCACCTCCGGCAGCCCGCCGATGTAACGTCCGCCGTCCTCGGCTCCGAGCAGCAGCACCCGGCCGTCCTTGCCGGCCAGCTTCAGCCCGCCGGGTACGCCGTGGGCGTGGAAGGTGTAGACCGACGCCTCGGGGTCCGGGGCGGTCTCCTCGGCGCCGACCGTGTGGAACGTGTCGCCGAGGCGGAGGACGTGCGCGCGCTCCCGCATGCCCCGGTACAGCCTCAGCCGCCGCTCCCGCAGCCGCCTGCGGCCGTCGTCGGGCATCGACTCGCGGCCCTCGAAGCGGTGGTCCGCCCCGACCAGCGGACGGGTGTCCACGTCACTGTCCCGGAACGGGACGCCGTCCACCGTGACCCATTCGCGGTCCGGGGCCGGTCCCGGAGCGCGCGACGACGGGTCGAAGGGCACCCAGTCGCCGTACGCGTCGCCGGGGTCGGAGTCGACGAGCGACAGGACGTGGACGGCCGGCCCGGCGGACGTCACACCGGCCGTGGCCTCGGTCCCGGCCCCGGTCCCGTTCCCGGTCTCCATGAGGCGTCCGTCGCCGCTGGGCGCCCAGACCCTGCGGCCCAGCCGCTCCGCCACGGCTCGTGCCAACTGGCCGTACTGGGCGCCCGCGTACGGGCTCGCCAGTACGACCGGGACGGTGAGCGGCAGCGACGCGAGTACGGGATCGGCTGCCAGCAGGCCGGCCACCGCCTGCGGGTCCAGCTCCCGGCCGTCGGCGAACAGCGCCTCGTCGTAGCCGCCCTCGGCCGCCACCACGTAGGCCCCTTCCCCCCAGGGGGCGGCCTCCTCGGAGACCCTGCGCAGCTCACCGCCCCGCTGTTCGTGAATCTGGATCCGCGTGGTGTCGACGCTCCTGATGCCGGAGCCGCTCCAGTCGCGCCCGCGCGGAGCGCCCTGGGCGTCGCTCATCAGCGTGTCGCCGGACAGCAGCGGGTCCGGGACCGTGTCGACGGCTCCCACGGACGGAAGCGGGTCCGTGGAACTCGGCCCGGGCGTGTCGGAGGAGGAGACGGGTGAGGCCGGGGCCGGAGCCGCGCCGGTCCCCGGGGCGAAGGCCCAGTCGGGGCCGGACGGCGACGTGAGCGGCGTCAGGGAGCCCTGCGGCCCGCTGTCCGCGGCCGGGTCCGGATCCGTGGCGCCCCGTCCCGCGGACCGGGGCACCGGTGCGGGGAGCGTGCGGGGCGCGTCCTTGGGCGCGGCGTGCCGGGCCGGGCGCGCCTCGTGCCAGATGCCGCCCCCCGGCACACTCCCCGTGACGGCCGAGTGGTGCATGGTCAGCACCGGCTGCCCGGAGTCGCCGGTGCCGGACAGGTCCGCCGGGAAGTCGGTCCACCACACGGTGCGGCCCAGCCGCTGGGCGAGCCGCTCGGCCACGTCGCCCGCGTCGGCGGGCGGTCCGGTGAACGCCAGGACGACGGGGGTGGTCAGTTCCCTGCGCGTCAGCATGGGGTCGTGCGCGAGCAGCTCCACGAACTCGCGGGTGGACACGCCGGCCGTCTCACCGTCGTAGGTCAGCCGGAGGAACTCCGGGTCGTGCGCGTCAGGGGCGACCCGGACCAGGTACGGGACCTGTGTGCGTCCGCCCTGCGTCCACGGCGCGTCCGCCACCACGGCGAACGTGCGGAACTGTGCCAGGTCCACGTACGACTGCGGCTGTCCGCCGGTGAAGTCGCGGCCGAGCCCACGAGCGCCGCCCTGCACGGTGCGCAGGCCGGACGTGTCGTACACCCCGGACTCCTCCAGCTCGTACACCGCCGCCACGTCCGGGTCGGACGCCTGGCGGCCCACCGCGAAGGCGCGGGTGAGCAGGTCGAGTGCTTCCCCGCGTTCGTCGGGGCCCGGCCATGCGCCGGGTGTCAGACGGAGGACCTGCGCGACGAACGCGTCCTGGTCCGGGCCCGGCGCGCCCAGCGCCTCCTCGGCCTTGACCCGGGCCCAGAAGATGCGCGACCGCTCGGTCTCACCGACCGCGTCGGCGTCGATGTCCAGGGCGGTGGCCGCCTCCTCCACGGGATCGGCGTCCTGCATCCACCGAGCGGCGGCCTCCACCGCGGGGAGGTCCACGAAGCCCACCAGCGGGTCGCCCGGCCACATCGTCCACTGCTCGGCGGCGGCGGCCAGTACACGTCGGGTGACCTCCTGGTCCACACCGGACGCGGCGTCCGGGTGCGTCTCGACCACCCGGCGCAGGAGGTCCAGCGTGAACGGGCCGGCGGTGTCGAAGTCGGAGTCCGCGCGCCACATGTGGTCGAGCGCCGCCGCGCCGCGCAGCAGGTCCGCGAAACCGGGCGCGTCGTCCACGTCGTGCCCGAACGTCAGCCGCAGCGCCCGCACCAGGCGCAGTGTCCTCTCGCGCGTCTCCTCCGTGACGGGTCCGTCGGCCGGGCTGAACCCGGCGGCCTCGGCCAGGCGGTCCAGTGCGGGGCCTGCGGGCTCCGGACGGAACAGGTCCCATGCCCGGTGCCGTCCCTGCGCGTCGGCGAACAGCGTGCGCGTGTAACGGCCGTTGTCCGACCGCGCCCCCTGCGAGCTGTAGGCCAGGCGGACGGCGCGTCCCGTGGTGTTCGCCACGTGCTGTCCCATGGACACGTCGCGCAGCGGGTCGGGAACGAACGGGCCGGGGAAGGCGTCACCCACACTGTTCGGGGCCGGCACGGCACTGTCCTTGGGTGCTCCGCTCCAGCAGACCACGAGGTCGATCCAGTGGTCCTCGGGCAGGCTCGCCAGGCTCTTGCGGCGCTTGAGCCACGGCCCGGCCTCCCGCTCGTCGACCAGCCGGACGGTGCCGTCCCGCAGCGCCAGCTGGAGGAGACCGGGTTCGCCGTGCATGTCCAGGCGGTAGGCGGTGTCCTCGGGGCCCGGACGTGGCAGGTCGTACTCCTGGGACATTCCGCCCGTGGCCGGGTAGTGGTGCACGAACGTCGTCATCCGGTCGAAGTGGCGGCCCTCGTCCTCGAAGTGCTTCGCGTACTCGGCGGGGTGGTGCGAGGCACGGCCGATCTGCTTCCCGCTCAGCGAGCTGACGATGGGCCGGGTGACCACGTCGCGGTGCCAGGCCGGTGCGTCGTCGTCGGGGTCGGGCGCCAGGCCGGGCGTACTCGCGATCCAGTCGCCCTGCGGGACGCCGGGACGCCGGACGGTGTCGATGGTGCTCGCCGCGCCGGGGGCCGAGCTGAGCATCGCCTCGCCACTGTGTGCCCAGACCGTCAGGCCGGTGCGGTCCGCGAGCTTGCGCGGCAGGTCGAGGTAGCCGTCCCCGGCGAAGGGGATCGCCAGCACGATCGGCGTGCCCTGGGCGAGTCCTTCCCGTGCCACGTCCGCCGCGACCAGTTCCACGAACTCGTCGACGTCCAGCTCGCGCGTCGAGCCGTCCGGCAGCCGTGCGTCCACCCGGCCGTGCCCGCCGTCGGCGGCCACGACGTACGGGGTCGTGCCCTGCGGCCAGGGGGCCGGCGCCGTGCCGAGGACGTCGTACGTGCCGGACGGCGCGTCCTCCAGGACATCGCCCTGGGCGGTGTCGAGCTCCGCGACGGCGTCGTCCTCCCAGTTGAGGCCCGGTACGCGACGGCCCTGGACGGTGAAGTGGCGGGCGCGGCCCGGTGCCAGCACGCCCAGCTCGGTGAGGTGGAAGGCCCCCAGTGCGGCCAGGCTCGTCGCCGCACCGGCAGCTGTGGCCCGTTCCACCAGCGCGAACAGCTCTGCGCGCAGGTCCGGTCCCGCGCTCGCGTCGGAGTCCAGGTGCAGTACGCGGCGGGCGAGCGCGTCCACGTCCAGCGGACGGTCGCGCAGCGACGGGTCCTGGCGGCGCAGGGTGTCCAGCGTCTGCACCGCGGCCGCGTCGGGCGACTGGGAGATACCGATCGTGGCCTGCCGGCCCAGCTCGGCCCGGGTCACACCGTCGAGCGCCCCCGTGCCCACCCAGTCACCGGGGGCCCGCGCCAGGCTCCTCGCCCCGATCGAGAAGTCCGCGGCGGTCAGACGCGGTTCGCCGACGGGGCCGTCCTTCTGGAGGTTGTCCAGCGCACGGGCCAGCAGCCGCTCGAACAGGGTACGGGCGGCCTGCGCACGCCGTCTGCCCGCCGATGCCTGCTCGTTGACGTGCGACGAGCTGTCCGTCCGGCGCGCGTCGGCTCCGTAGCCGGTGACGGTGACGCGCGGCAGTGACGCGCCTGCCCGCTGGTTGCGCAGCCCGGCGGCGGCCACCTGGGACGCCAGCCGGCGCAGGGTGTCCGCACCCTTCGCCGACGGGGCCGTCTCCCCGGGCCCGTACGCCACCAGGGCGCGCGTCGGCAGGACGGGCAGCGGCCGGGCCGCCTGCGGAGCGGCCGGAGCCGTGTACACCGGTGTGGTGGGTGTCGGCACCGAGGTCATCTCCACGCCCTGCATGGGGTCCCCGGCCGAGGAGCGGGACTTCACGGCGGAGGTCGCCGCCGTATCGACGACGGCCGGTGCGGCGCTCGCGGCCGTGTGGCTCTTCCCGGACGACGGTGCCTCGGGCAGCGGCGGCTCGGCGGGGCGTGGATACTCCTGGGTTCCGGCCCGGTCGACAGGCCGTGCCTCCCGCCAGTCGGCGACCGTCGGGCTGGTCAGGGTGATCAGCGAGTCGACGAGCGTGGGCACCGCGGCGCCCGCGTCGTCCTTGCCGGACAGGTCCGCCGGGAACGGGCTCCACCACACGCTGCGCCCCAGCCGCTGGGCGATCACCTCCGCGATGCCGGGCGCCGGGCCGCCGAGGCCGGTCAGCATCAGGAGGACGGGGACGGTCAGCTCCTTCCGGTTCAGCTCCACGTCCGAGGCGAGCAGTTCGGCGAACTCCGCAGCAGTCACTTCGTAGGCGGCGCCGTCGAAGTTCATCTGGACGCGACCGTCGTCCTGGAAGCCCACGTCCGCCAGGACCAGGTGCGGGACGGGCCTGTCCTTGCCGTACACGTCCTGCCCGGCCCACGGGGCGTCGGCGGATCCGCCCGGGGTCCGGAATGTACCCAGGTCGGGCCGGGCCCCCGACAGGTCCGCCCAGTCCCGGCCGCCGCCCGCGGCGGACCCCATGGCCGTGGACACCGAGGACCGGCCGAAGGCGCCGCGTGCCTCCAGGTCGTACGCGGCAGCCACGTTCGGGTCCGTCATGTTCCGGCCCGCCGCGAATCCGCGGGTCAGCACCGTCAGTGCCTCCTCGCGCAGCGTGCCGTTCACCTCGGTACCGGGGTCGAGGTGCCGGATCCTCGCGGTGAGGGCGTCGGCGTCCGGGCCGGCCAGCGTCTCCTCGGCCTTGACCCGCGCCCAGAACATCCGCGCCCGCTCGGCATCGCCCACGTCCTCGGGACCGGAGAGCTGCAGGGCCGCGACGGCCGCCTCGTCCACCACCACGGTGTCCCGCAGCCACCGGGCCGCAGAGTGCAGCACCGGCAGGGCGACGAACCCGCTCAACGGCAGGGAGGGTCCGTTCCGCCACGCCTGAGCGGCCGCGGCCAGTACCCGGCGGGTGGCTTGAGGGTCCGCCCCGGAAGCGGACCCCGCGTGAGCGGCGATCACCCGGCGCAGCAGGTCCGGCGAGAACGGGCCGGTTCCGCCGAGGTCCGGATCGGAGTGCCACATGCCGGCGAGCGCACCGGCCCCGCGGATGAGGGTCACGAAGTCGGCGGCGTCCTCCACGTCGTGCCCCAGGAGCAGCTTCAGGGCCCGTACCAGGCGCAGCACTTCGGCGCGGCTCCGCGCTGACGGTCCACCCGTGAACCCGGCCCGTGCCGCCAGCCGGTCCAGCTCGGCCTCGCCGGGCTCCGGACGGCTGGTGTCCCACCACCAGCGCTGTCCGCTCGCGTCGGTGAACAACACCCGTACGGGGTCGTCCTGGTAGGTGAAAACTCCCTGGATGGCGTGGGACAGCCGGACCGTGCGCCTGGTGACGTTCGCCAGGTGCTGTCCCAGGGACAGGGCGTCGTCCGAGAGCGGATCGGCGGCGAACGGCACGGGGAAGGAGTCACCGATCTGCGAGAGGTCCTGCACGGCCCTGTCCTGCGGGGCCGAGGAGTAGCAGACGACCATGTCGATCCAGTGGTCGCCGGGCAGACTCGACAGGCTCTTGCGGCGCCGCAGCCACTCCCCCGCCTCGTGCCGGTCGGCGGTCCTCGACCCGCCGCCGGCCAGGGGCAGCATCAGGCTGCCGGGCAGCCCGTGACCCGCCAGGTGGTACGCCTTGTCCTTCGGTCCGGGGTCGGCCAGCGGGAGCTTGGCGGAGTACGTGCCGGTGGCGCGGTTGAAGTGGACGTACAGCGTCATCTGGTCGAGACGGTTGAAGTTGTCCTCACGCGACGACTCGGTGAGCTCTGCGGGATGGTGCAGGCTGCGGCCGATCTGCTGTCCGGTCCGCGCACTCACGATGGGCTGGGACAGCACGTCGTGATGCCAGTCCGGGGCGCTGTCGTCCGCGTCGGGCGCCAGGCCGGGCCGGACCGGGACCCACGAACCGTGGGGCATCCCGTCCCGCTGGATCACGGCGACGGTGTTCGACGCCGCCGGATCGGGGTTGCGCCGCGCCAGGCCGCTGTGCGCCCACACCGTGCGGCCGGTGCGCTCCGCGAGCTTGCGCGGCAGTTCCAGATACCGGTCGCCCGTGAACGGGACGGCGAGCACGATCGGGGCCGCAGCCGGCAGGCCCGGCAACGCCGGGTCGGCCGCGACCAGTTCGACGAACTCGTCCGGGTCGAGGTCCCGCGTCGTCCCGTCGGGCAGCAGTGCCGTCACCGTGTCGTGGCCGCCCTCCGCGAGGACCGTGTACGGGGTCACGTCCCACGCCCAGGGGGCGAAGCCCGTCATTCCGGTCGGAGCGAGCCCGCCCGCCCCGTCCTCCTGGAGGTCTTCCACGAACAGGCTTTCCATTTCGGCGACATCGGGCCCGGCCCAGTTCAGGCCCGCCACCCGGTCGCCTCCACCGGTGACGTACCGGGCACGGTCCGGGGCGAGTACGCCCTCCTCCTCCAGGGCGAACGCCGTGAGGGAGGCCAGGCTGCCCGCCCGCCCGGCCGCGAGCGCCCGCTCGACCGTCGCGTACAGGTCCCTGTGCATCTCCGGGTCGACGAGCACGGACGGGCCGAGTCGGCGGACGCGCCGGGTGATCGCGTCCGGGTCGAACTCCCCGGCGCGCAGCGTGCGGTCGTCGCGGCGCAGCGCGTCCAGGACCTCGACCGCCGCCGCGTGCCCCGGCGAGGTGAGGGCGATGGTGGCCTGCCGGCCCAGGTCCGCGCGGCTCACCACGTCGGACATGGCCGCGGTGCCGCTCCGGCCGGGCAGACGCGCACGGCCGCGCGAGGTGATCCTGAAGTCCCTCGCGGACAGTCGCGTCCGTCCTTCCGGCAGGTTCGTCTGGAGGGTGCTCAGCGCGTCGTCGAGCTTCCGGGCGAACAGGTCACGCGCGGTCCGCGCACGCCGGTCGCCCTGCTGCCGGGCGGCCTGTTCCCGCTGCTGTGCGGTGCCGGCCCGGCGGGCGTCCGAGCCGTAGCCGGCGATGTCGGCCTTCGGCAGCGGTACCCGCGCACGCAGGTTGCGCAGACCGGCCTGCGCGACCTGGAACGCCAGCCGTTCGACGCTCTCCTCCGTGCCGGCCGAGGGACGTGTCTCCCCCTGGGCGTACGTCACGAGGCTCAGCCGGGGCAGGGGGGCGAGCGGCCGCGCGGACGCGGCGGTCACCGGCGCGGCGAAGACCGGATGACCTGCGGCCGTGTCCAGCGCGGTCATGTCCGGGCCGGTGGGCTCAAGGCCTGTCATGTCGGCGTCGGTCGCGTCCGGACCCGTCAGGCCCGGGCCGGTGGGGTCTGTTCCGGTCGGACCGAAGTCGAAGTCGAAGTCGAAGTGGCCGGTGGCGAGGTCGTCCCAGGCCGACGTGTCGAAGTCACCGAAGTCGATCGGGCCCAGATCGATGTCGTCCACCATCGACAGGTCGAAGTCGGTCATGTCCGCATCGGTCCCCGATTGCGCCACCGGCACCGGCGCCGGATCCGTGGCGGGTGCGGCCGCCGGGCTCGGTTCCGTGGCGGGTGCGGTCCAGCGCTGCCGCAGGCCCAGGCCGGATCGGAGGGTGTCGGCCAGCTCCGTGGCAGAGGCCGGTGCGGCCCCGGTACCGGCCCCCTCCTCCAGCAGGTGGCCGGCGACCCGGCGCACCGCGTCGCGGAAGCCTTCCCCGGCGTACCGGAAGTCGGCGAGGGCCTCGTGCGCCTCCGCCGGCAGCACCAGGATGACGGCGGCGTCCCAGGCACGGGTGGCGTCAGCCGCGTCCGTGCCCTCGGGTGCCGCGTCCGCGAAGCGGGCGTACGCCTGCGCCCACAACCGCCGCGACACGCGCGCGGCCACCGTGTCCGTCGTGCCCGTCCGGGCCTCGGGCCGCGCCATCCACACCCGGACCAGGTCCAGCGGCGGCAGTTCACCCGCGGGCAGCCGGTCGTCGCCGCGCAGCATCATCTCGGTCCGCTGGCCGACGGAGGGCGCGATGCCCGCGCCGTTCAGCTCCTGCAGACTGACGGTCTCGCCCTCGGCGGGCCGTAGCGGTGCCTGCGGCAGGTCCGCCTCGGTCACCTGGTCCGCGACCCACCGGCGTTCGGCGGCGTCCCTCGGTACGGCCGGCGCCGCGTCGTCCATGCCGGAACCGGTGTGCCGCGCCGCTCCGAGCGCGTCCGGAGCGACGCCCAGGGTCCACAGCCGTGC
>Ga0196960_10000131_pt1 | contig 29220 bp, 31 predicted proteins | sample S3v_5metaG_FD_183187 | JGI IMG/M metagenome (GOLD analysis project Ga0196960, IMG submission 183187) | Soil microbial communities from Anza Borrego desert, Southern California, United States - S3+v_5 | ecosystem: Environmental > Terrestrial > Soil > Desert | place: USA: California | collected...
CGGCCGAGAGGATCATCCCTTCCGACGGCACTCCCCGCAGCTTCGCCTTGCGGATCTTCATCCCGCCCGGCATCGTCGCCCCCGGAAGGACGACGGCGACGGTCTGCCCGGCGTCGACGTTGGGGGCGCCGCAGACGATCGTCCGCTCGCCGTCGCCGGTGTCGACGCGGCAGACGCTGAGCCGGTCGGCGTTCGGGTGCTGCTCGCGCTCGAGCACCTTGCCGACGACGAAGCCCTCAGCCGAGGACGGGCCGATCGTGTCGAGCCGCTCGACCTCGGTCCCGGTCATCACCAAGCGGTCGGCCAGCGCCGCCGGGTCCATGCCGGGGTCGCAGTACTCGCGCAGCCAGGAGAGAGGCACCCTCACGAGAACTGCTCCAGCATCCGCACGTCGTTGTCGAAGAAGCGCCGCAGGTCCGGCACGCCGTGGCGCAGCATCGCCACTCGCTCGACGCCGATCCCGAAGGCGAAGCCCTGGACCCGCTCGGCGTCGTAGCCGTGGCCCTCGACGAAGCCGAGGACGTTGGGGTCGACCATGCCCGCGCCGAGGATCTCGATCCAGCCCTGGCCCTTGCAGAGGTTGCAGCGCTCGCCGCCCGACAGCTCGCCGCTGCCGCCGCACTGGAAGCAGGAGACGTCGACCTCGACGCTCGGCTCGGTGAAGGGGAAGAAGTGCGGCCGCAGGCGCAGCTCCCGGTCGCCGCCGAACAGCGCCCGACACATCGCCAGCAGCGTTCCCTGCAGGTCGGCGAGGGTGATCCCCTCGGCAATCGCCAGCCCCTCGACCTGGTGGAACATCGGGCTGTGGGTGGCGTCGGAGTCGCGCCGGTAGACCTTGCCGGGGACGACGACGAAGATCGGCGGCGGCTGCGTCTCCATCGAGCGCACCTGCATCGGCGAGGTGTGGGTGCGCAGCAGCACCTCGGGGTGGGACTGGACGTAGAAGGTGTCCTGGAGCATCCGCGCCGGGTGGCCGGGCGGGTGGTTCAGCGCCGTGAAGTTGTAGTAGTCGTGCTCGATCTCCGGCCCTTCGGCGACGTGGTAGCCGAGGCCGATCATCGTGTCCTCGATCAGCCGCGTGGTGCGGGCGATCAGGTGCGGGTGGCCGACCCGGCGCGCCGGCGCGCCCGGCAGCGTCACGTCGATCCGGTCGGAGACCAGCTTCGCCTCCAGCTCGGAGGCATCGAGCCGCTCGGCGCTCGCCTCCAGCAGCGCTTCCAGCTCCTTGCGGGCGCGGTTGGCGGCGCCGCCAACCTGCCCCCGTTCCTCCTGGGGCAGCTCGGCGATCCCGCGCAGGATCGTCGTCAGCTCGGCTTTGCGGCCGAGGTAGCGGACCCGCAGCTCCTCCAGCTCAACGCTGCTCGGCGCGCCCTCGATCGCCGCCGCGGCCTCCGCCCTGATCTCCTCGATCCGCTCAAGCATCGGGCCGGGCCTCCGTCATGGCGAGCGAAGATAGCCGCTGAGCGGCGATCGCAGCCGCCGCGGCAACGTTGAGAGACTCCGGCCCACCCTCGCGGAGAGGGATCGTGACCTGCCGGTCGCAGGCGGCAACCACCTCGTCGGGGAGACCCTCGCGCTCCGCGCCAAGGCAGACCGTCGCGGCGCCGGCGAGCGTGTCGAGTTTTTGACCCCCGTGGGCAACCAAAGCGACACGGGGCTCCGCGGTCGCCTCGAGAGCACCCTTCACCGGCGGCCGGGAGAAGATCGAGCCCATGCTGGCACGAACGGCCTTCGGCGAAAACGGGTCCGCACAAGCGGGACCGAGGACTACGGGGCCCTCGATCAGCGCGTCGGCGGTGCGGACGATCGTCCCGACGTTGCCGGGGTCGCCGACGCCGTGCAGGTAGATGCAAGGGGCGCTTGCCTCCTCGGCCCAGCGCCGCGGCCAGACCGCGATCACCCGCGTCCCCGACCCCAGCGAGGAGACGTCGGCGAGCAGCTCCGGCGCGACCTCCTCGCCCTCGAGTCCGGAACCCGCGGCGACGAGCACGAAGCGCGGCTCCGCCTCCGCGGCCAGCCCGGCCGCGAGCAGGTCCTCGCCCTCGGTCGCGAACAGGTCCTCGCGCTCGCGGTGCTTGCGGTCGCGCAGCTTGCGGACCAGCTTCAGCTTCTCATTCTGGGGGCTTTCGATCATCGGTCGTGTCTTCTTCTCGGTCGTTTCTTCTCCTGGAACGAAAAAGCGGGCCGAAATTCGGCCCGCCCGGGAGAGAGGAATGTCGGCGTCACCGCTAGGCGGCGGCGCCCTCCCGGGCTAGCTCCACAAATCGGCGAAAGGCGTCGCGGTCGGAGACGGCGATCTCCGCCAGCATCTTCCGGTTCACCTCGACTTCGGCTTTGTTGAGGCCGTGCATCAGTTCCGAGTAGCTCATGCCCTCCAGCCGCGCGGCGGCGTTGATGCGGGTGATCCAGAGGCGACGGAAGGTCCGCTTCTTGTTGCGCCGGTCGCGGTAGGCGTACATCCCCGACCGCTGCACCTGCTCTTTGGCGAAGCGGTAGGAGGAATGCTTGCGGCCGAAGTAGCCCTTCGCTTCCTTCAGCACCTTGCGGCGCTTCTTGCGCGCGTGGACGCTGCGCTTGACGCGGCTCACTTGCCGCCCCCGAGCAGGGTCCGCACCTTTTTGGCGTCGTTCGGCGAGATCTCCACCGGCTTCGCCATCCGCCGCTTACGCTTCGGCGACTTTTTCTCCAGGATGTGGCTGGAGAACGCGCGACGGCCGCGGAGCTTGCCCTTGGCGGTCTTCTTGAAGCGCTTCTTGGCGCCGGAATGGGTCTTCATCTTCGGCATCGGGTCCGCTATTGAAGCAGACACGACGATGCCTCCGCGCCAAGCGTCGGGCCAGGGCGTCAGTATGCGGGTCAGATGGGCCACTGGGACGACCCCGAGCTGAAAAAGATCCGGGAAGGCAAGGACCTCCCACCGCCCGACCCGGAGGAGGTGCGGAAGCGCAACGACGCCGCCGAGCAGCGGCGCAAGGCCGCCGCCGCCCGGGTCGGAGCTACGAACACCCAGGAGGAGCGCCATCGCTCGGCGCCCGCCAAGACCCAGCGCGGCGGGGTCGTCGGCTTCGGCCCGGCCGAGAGCGTGATCCAGCTCGCTCAGCAGATCCAGGCCTGGGCGCAGGACGCCGGCCTCTCGATGGCGGAGATCCGGATCTCCTACGACTGCGCCGTCACCCCCGGCTGGACCACCCTGGCGCCCACCATCGTCGAGGGCGGCCTCTCGGGCAGGGAGATCCTCGCCGGACGCGAGTACACGGCGCTGGTCACCTGGTCGCGCCAGGGCTGAGGATCGCGATGCGCATCCTCTACGTGGTCGGAACCCGGCCCAACTTCGTCAAGACCGCGCCGGTGATCGGGGCTTTGCGCGAGCGCCGCCCGGAGGGCCGCCACGCGATCGTCCACACCGGCCAGCACTACGACCAGCGGATGTCGGAGGTCTTCTTCGAGGAGCTCGGCGTGCCCGCCCCCGACCACATGCTCGAGGTCGGCTCCGGCACCCACGCGGCGCAGACGGCGCGGACGATGGAGCGCCTGGAGCCGGTCCTGCTGGAGGAGCGGCCGGACCTGGTGATGGTCCCCGGCGACGTCAACTCGACCCTGGCGGCGGCGCTGACCGCGGTGAAGATGGGAATACCGGTCGCCCACATCGAGTCGGGCCTGCGCAGCTTCGACATGACGATGCCCGAGGAGGTCAACCGGATCGTCGCCGATCGCTTCGCCGACTGGCTCTTCCTCCACAGCGAGGAGGGGATCGAGAACCTGCGCGCCGAAGGCATCCCCGACGAGCGCATGCACATGGTCGGCAACACGATGATCGACACGCTGGTGGCGCTGCAGGACCGCATCCGCGCCGCCGGCTCGGCGGCCCGGCTCGGAGTCGAGCCCGGCTCCTACGTCCTCGTCACCCTCCACCGCCCGGCGCTCGTCGACGGCCCGCTGCTCGGCGAGACCGTCGCCCAGCTCGCTGCCCTGGCGCAGCAGATTCCGGTCGTCTTCCCGGTCCACCCGCGCACGCGCAAGATGATGGAAGGGCTCGAGCCCGACGCGCCGGGCCTGCTGCTCACCGATCCGCTCGGCTACCTCGCCTTCCTCTCGCTCGTCGCCGACGCCCGCGCCGTCCTCACCGACTCCGGCGGCATCCAGGAGGAGACGACCTACCTCGGCGTCCCCTGCTTCACCCTCCGCGACAACACCGAGCGGCCGGTGACGATCCGCGCCGGCACCAACACCCTGCTCGGCCTCGACCCCGCGGCGATCGCCGGCATCCCCCGGGCCCTCGCCGACCGCGGCGACGTGCCCTCGGAGCCGCCGCCCCTCTGGGACGGCCACGCGGCGGAGCGGATCGCCGACGCGATCCTCGCGGGCGACTAGCTAGGAGGCGTCTGCGGGCGCGTCGGACTCGCTCGAGGCGTCGTCCGCTTTGGCGTCGTCGGCGAGTTTCTCGACCTCTTTGCTCGGGCCGAGCAGCATGCTCATGTTGCGCCCTTCCTGCAGCGGCGCGGATTCGATCACGGCGAGCCCGTCGAGGTCCTCGAAGAGTTTCTGCAGCAGGTCCCGGCCGCGCTCGGGGTGGGCCTGCTCGCGGCCGCGGAACATGATCGTCACCTTGACCTTGTCGCGGTGCTTGAGGAAGCGTTCGACATGACCCTTCTTGGTCTCGTAGTCGTGCGTCGCGATCTTCGGCCGCAGCTTGATTTCGCGGACGTTGACCTGCTGCTGATGCTTGCGCGCCGCCTTCTGCTTCTGCTCCTGTTCGTATTTGTACTTCGAGTAGTCGAGCAGTCGCGTCACCGGCGGCTTCGAGTTCGGCGCCACCTCGACCAGGTCGAGGTTCGCCTCCTGGGCTTTGCGCAGCGCCTCGCTGGTCTCGACGATCCCCAGCTGCTCGCCGTCGGCGCCGATCAGGCGCACTTTCGGGACGCGGATGCGCTCGTTGATCCGAGTGGTGTCGCGCTCCGGGGGGCGCCGATCGAACCTACGCGGGACCGGCACTATCGAAGGCGGGACTTCAAGAGGACGAAACGGTAAGCGGGCACGGGGCGCTCAGCGGCGGCGGTGAGTTTTGGTGCCAGCGATCAAGTTCGCGCAGTATAGAGACAGAACGGCGGTTCGTAAATCACGGTCGCTCAGCGCACCGCGGTCTCGGCCTCGACGCGGGCGGCGAACTCGCTGATCGGCATCTCCCCCAGGTCGCCCTCGGCATGGGAGCGGACGGAGACGGCCCCGTTCTCCTCCTCGCGGTCGCCGACGACCAGCATGTAGGGGTAGCGGCCGATCGCGGCGGCGTCGCGGATCTTCCTGCCGACCGACTCGGAGCGGTCGTCGAGGGCGACGCGGACGCCGAGTTCGCGCAGCTGCTCGAAGGCGCGGCGGCCGTAGTCGGCGTGGCGGTCGGAGATCGGCAGGACGATCGCCTGGACCGGCGCCAGCCAGACCGGAAAGCGGCCGGCGTAGTGCTCGATCAGGATCCCGGCGAAGCGCTCCATCGAGCCGAGCAGGGCGCGGTGGATCATCACCGGCCGCTGCTGCTCGTCGTTCTGGTCGGTGTAGTAGAGGTCGAAGCGCTCGGGCATGAAGAAGTCGACCTGGCAGGTGCCGCACTGCCAGGAGCGGCCGAGGGCGTCGGTGACGTGGAAGTCGATCTTCGGCCCGTAGAAGGCGCCGTCGCCGGGGTTGAGCTGGTACTCGCGCCCCTGGCTCTCGAGCGCCTGGCGCAGCGCCGTCTCGGCTTCCTCCCACTGCTGGTCGGTCCCGATCGACTTCTCGGGCCGGGTCGAGAGCTCGACCCGCACGTCCTCGAAGCCGAAGCGGTCGTAGAGCTCGTCGATCCCCTCGCAGACGCTCGCCACCTCGCCGACGATCTGCTCGGGGGTGCAGTAGATGTGGGCGTCGTCCTGGGTGAAGGCGCGGACGCGGAGGAGGCCGTGGAGGACGCCCTCGCGCTCGGCGCGGGAGACCTGGCCGAACTCGGCCACCCGCAGCGGCAGCTCGCGGTAGGAGTGGCGGTCGGAGCCGAAGACGAGGCAGGCGCCGGGGCAGTTCATCGGCCGCAGCGCGTACTCGCGTTCGCCCCACTCGGAGAAGTACATGTTCTCGCGGTAGTTGTCCCAGTGGCCGGAGCGGTGCCAGAGGTCGACGTCCATCACGTGCGGCGTCTTGATCTCCTTGTAGCCGCGCTTGCGCAGCTGCTCGCGGACCTCGACTTCGATCGTGCGCAGCAGCGTCGTCCCGTTCGGCAGCCAGAACGGCATCCCCGGCGCCTCCTTGCGCAGCATGAAGAGGCCGAGCTGGGGGCCGAGGCGGCGGTGGTCGCGTTCTTTGGCCTGCTCGAGCCGCTCCAGGTGCTCCTCGAGGTCCTTCTTCGAGAAGAAGGCGGTGCCGTAGATGCGGGTCAGGCTCTCGCGCTCCTCGTCGCCGCGCCAGTAGGCGCCGGCGACCGAGCTCAGCTTGATCGCCTTGATCCGGCCGGTCGAGGGACCGTGCGGTCCGCGACAGAGGTCCTCGAAGGGGCCGTTGCGGTAGAGCGAGACCGTCTCCACGCCCTCGTCGCGGACGAGGTCCTCGATCAGCTCGACCTTGAAGCCCTGGTCCTGGCCGCGGAAGATCTCGATCGCCTCGGCGACGGGGACGTCGCGGCGGCTGAACTCCTCGTCGGCGGCGATGTGCTCGCGCATCGCCTCCTCGATCTTCGGCAGGTCCTCCTCGGTGATCTTGGTGTCCGGCGGGAACTCGAAGTCGTAGTAGAAGCCGGACTCGATCGGCGGGCCGATCGTCACCTTCGTCCCCGGGTAGAGGTCCATCACCGCCTCGGCCATCACGTGGGCGGCGTCGTGGCGGATCAGCTCCAGCGCCTCGGGGTCGCGATCGGTGAGGATCGCCACCTCACCGCCGCCCGCGGGCAACGGCGCCGCGAGATCGCGCAGCTCGCCGTCGACCTTGATCGCCAGCGCCGCCTTGGCGAGGCCGGGGCCGATCGCCGCCGCCGCGTCGGCACCGGTCGCCCCTGCCGGCAGCTCCAGCGGCTTGCCGTCAGGCAGGGTGAAAACGGTCTTGTCGGTCGCGGCCTCCATCCCCGGCCATGGTACGGGGAGATCAGCGCGCGGGACCCTGACGCGCCTGGCGTTCGGCGACGAGCGGGCAGGGGCTCTTGCCGGGGAGCGGCTCCCGGACCTTCTCCAGAGCCCAGCCGCCTTCGTCCCGGATCACGAAGCGCACCCCCCGCGGCACCTCCCCCCCTTCCTCGGTCGAGCGGATGCAGACCCGCCCGCCGCGCAGTTCCCAGGCGAGAAACGGGAGTCCGTGTTCCTCCTCGATCAGCTGCGGCGAGGCGACGACCAGGGTCGGTCCTTCGCCGACGAGCTTGCGGTACTCGCTGAGGGTCGAGGAGTAGGAGGTCGGCCCGACGGGCGCGTTGGCGAGAGCGAGGAGGGAGCAGGCGCCGGCGGCGAGGACGAAAAGCGCGGCGGCCGCAGACTTCGCGAACCGGGGCGTGTCGACTTGCTCTCGCATAGCGAGAGGAACGCGCCACTCGACTTCGCGCAGCAACGGCAGGAGGATCGCCAGCGCGACGAGCGGCGCCCCGATCTCGATCGCCTTGGCGGCGGTGTAGGGAGTGCCGACGGTGCGGGCGGCGAGGTAGGCGAGAGCGGCGGCGCCGAGGCCGGCGAGGATCGCGCTCTCGCGGCGGCGCCACAGTTGCACCAGGCCGTAGACGAAGAGCGCGAGCGCGAAGGCGATGCCGAGGTAGTAGCCGACGGCCGGGACCGCGCCGTCCCCCGGCGCGAGTCGGAAGTCGCCAGAGGGCCAGATCCCCAGCGCCTCGAAGGGTGAGATCTGGCCGAAGAGGTTGCCGAGGCCGGGGCCGTTGGGGTCGAAGGTCTCGAAGCGTTTGAAGTCGAGCATGCGACCGATCTCCGGCAGAACCAGGACGGCGAAGGCGAGGAAGGCGAGGCCGAGCGCTCGAGCCGCGGGTCCTGTCCGGGGGTGGGGCTCTCGTCCTCCAAGATGCGGGCGAGAACCCCACCCCCGGCCACCCGCGGCAGAGGCCAACAGCCACAAGACCGCCGCCGCTCCGAGCCAGATCAAGCCCGGAAAGCTGTAGGCGTAGACACTGCCGGCGGCGATCAGCGCCGCAGGAACGAAACGCAGCGGCAGGTCCCGCCAGCTCCGGCCCGCCTCGCGCAACGCGAGCACAAAAGCCAGCAGAAAGAGTGCTTGCGTCGTCTCCTTGAAGGCGCCCTGGGCGAAGTAGGAGGCGACAACGTAAGCGAGGCCGACGAGCAGCGCCCCCGCCGTCCGCGGCGCCGTCCGCAGGTCCGAGAAGGCGGCGAGCGCCGTCAGCGAAGCGAGGATCGCGACGGCGATCGTGAGACCGCTGAAGCCCTGCACCAGCCCGATCCCCAGTCCCCTGTTCAGCGCTACGACGGTCGCGTGCGGCCCCAGCGGGTAGCCCTGGTTCTGCAACTGCGAAGAGTTGCCTTCGGCGAGCCGGTCGGCGGCCAGCAGGTGCTGCGACATGTCCGGGTTGAAGCTGGTCCCGAGGATCCCGAAGTGCCCCTCGACCGCGAACGGCAGCGAGCAGGCAAGCAGCGCCGCCACCCCGACCGGCCACCCCGCGCGCAGCGCCTCCCCCGCCCCCTCGACGCGCCCCCGCAGGTACGCCATCGAGGCGACCGCCAGCGCCGCCACCCCGACCGCCGACACCGCCCCATCCCCCGGCAGCCGCACCGTCGCCCAGCAGACAGCCAGCAGCAGCCCCAACCCGACCGCCGGCGCCAGCCACGACCAGCGCCGCACCCCGCACAGGGCGAGCGCCGCCTGCCCGATCGCCGTCGACGACGCGCAGACCGCCAGCACCGCTGCATAGGTCCCGATCACGAGACCGCGAGCCTAGTCTGCGGCGAGGTTTCCCTACTGCTGGCTACGCGCAGCTCAGGCGGGAAAGCATTCGAAGAAGCTGGGCCGCACTTCGACTTCGCCGGAGTTGAGCAGGACCGCCGCCAGGTCGACCGAGCAGCGTTCGCGCGCTTTGGTTGCTTTGGCGGTGCGGGTCCAGGTGGCCCCACCGACGATGGCGGTTCGACTGCGGCGTTCGAGCCCGAGCACCTGCACCGGCTTTTCCGCCAGTCGTTCAGCTTCCCCTTCCATCGCTTCCCTCGCCCGCGCGAACGTGAGAATCCGTTCGCGGCGGCAGAAGGACCGGAGCTTCGCCGACGCCTGGCCGCCTTCCCCACGCACGATCACGGTCAGAGCACAGGTGGTTTCGAGGCCGGGCGTACGGCCGTCGCTGAAGAACTTGCAGTCGACCCGGTACTTGGACCGGCGCGCGCAGCCCTTGAAGGCGATGCCCTTCACCTGAGCGTGGACGCGGTCGAAGCGCAGCGCCTTCGCCTTGGCCGCCCTCTTGGCCGCCCCCTTCCTCAGCTTCGGCGGCTCCGGCGGGGGAGGTGGATCGGCTGAGCCACCTCCGCCCCCTCCTCCGCCTCCGCCCCCGCCACCGGAAGGAAGATCCTCGCAAGCGACACCGTCGCCGTCACCGTCGAGGTTGTGGGGGTCACCGGGTTCCAGGTATTCCTGCGCTTCCTCCTGGGTCGCGAAATCAGCGCAGTCGTAGTCGACGGCGGCAGCGGTCCCCGCCGAGAGCAGCAAGAACGCCGCGGTCGCACCGAAAGTGAGCGAGAGGAGGGAGAAGAAGCGCCTGATCGCGCGACCCTAGCCGAGCATTGGGAACCCCGCTGTTGGGTCAGATCCCGATCGCTGGTGTCAGCCGTCAACGGCGGCGCTACCCGGCTCCAGGTGGAACACCTCTACCGAGACATCCTGGTGCGTGTCGACGCTGCTGTTGAAGGCGCGAACCTTGCGGTTCACGATCCTCTCGATGGTTCCGACGAACTCCGCCTTCGTCGCGTGCTGGAAGTAGAGCCGCGTATCGCGAAGGCGCTGGTGCTCTTCCATCTCCGCAAGCCGTTTCTCGGCCGGCGTGAAGCTGTCTTCGAGCGTGCAGACGATTACGTCCGGGCCGGCGAACTCGGTTTTGGCCTTAGTTGGACCGCGTCCGAACTGCTCCTTGTAGAGACGGACCATCTCACGGGATATCTCCGCGCGAACGGACGATTGAAACTCGGCGGTCTCCGCCGATTCTGGGACGGAATGAGTGCTCATCTGACCTCAAATCCCCCCTCGAAGTGGATGAGACCACACGGCGGCAGAGGAGGATGAAAGCCAGATGTGGGGGGCAGCTTGGTAAGAACGACGCCGGGGTTTGGCCGGCGAATCGGGGGTGGCCCCGGTTCGTCTGCATGTAGGACGAACCTGTGCGGCCCCGGACAAAATGTCGCGCTTCGATTGCGTCGTGTCAGCGAGATGCCGCCGTCCGCTGCTACCTCAACACAAATTCAAGGTAGCAGCTGATCGAGGCGTCCATCAGCTATGGCGATCTCGCTTTGAGCCGCGGCTGTCCTGTTTGGGCCTCTGCTTCGTTCGCCGTGCTCTCTGACACGCGGCCTGTTCGCGGCCGGGGAGTCGAGGTCTCCGAGGCGAGAGAGTGGGCTTGAACCACTGGCCGACATTTGGCTCTGTAGCGCGGTCCGGAATGGGCGTTACTGGGCTCGAACCAGTGACCTCCAGCTTGTCGAGCTGGCGCTCTCCCAACTGAGCTAAACGCCCGAGAGCACGGAATCTAGCAGCGAGGAGGAGAAAGCCGGGCGGTGGCTAAAGGTCTGCTTGCAACTGCCGATGCAATCAGTGCAACTTCCCCGCTACTCCGGTGTTTAGGGAAGGAACTTCAAAGCTCGAGGACCGACGAGCCAGGGACTTAAAACTCTTTGGTGGCACGTCCTTCGGAACGAAAGGGCCCCATATGGGGCCCTTTTCCGTTCTATCCTCGCGAGCGCGATGGGGACGACCAGGAACGGAGTCAGCTACGACCCGGCGGCGCTGGACCGGGCCGAGCGGCGCTTCTGGCGCGACGTCTGGGACTCGGTCCCCGACGCGGTGGCGCCGGAGCACGGGATCGAGCTGCGGGACTTCGGGCCGATCCAGGCCTCGATCGTCGCCGACCTCCCCGAGGTCGGGATGCTGAACCTGCTGCTCGGCGCGGCCGAGGCGCCCGGCGCCGAGCACCTGGAGGCTGCCGCCGAGTGGGCCGAGGGCCGGCGGGTCGCCCCCTACGTCCCCCTCACCCCCGGCCTCCCCGGCTCGGCCGAGGCCGAGGCCTGGCTGCGGCGCAACGGCTTCGAGCCCGCCTACGCCTGGATGAAGTTCGTCCGCGGCCCACACCCGCCGCGCTTCTCCTCCCCCGACGGGGTCGAGGTGGTCGAGCTGACCGCGCCCGAGCAGGAGCCGTTCGGGACGATCGCGGCGATCGGCTTCGGCCTCCCCGCCTGGGGCGCCGAGCTCTTCGCCCACCTCCCGGGTCGGGACGGGTGGCGCTGCTACGCGGCGAAGATCGACGGCGAGACGCAGGGCTGCGCGGCGATGCTGGTCGAGGACGGGATCGCCGAGTTCGGCGTCGCCGCCACCCTCGAGGGGGCACGCGGGCGGGGCTGCCAGACCGCGCTCCTGCACCGGCGGATCGTCGACGCCGCCGAGGCCGGCTGCCACACCCTCTTCGTCGAGACCGGCGAGCGGGTCCCGGACCGCCCCTCGGCCAGCTACCGCAACATCCTCAAGGCCGGCTTCGAGGAGGCCTACCTGCGGCCGAACTGGCAGCGACGGCTGCCCTAGCCGGGCTCCCGCTCCAGCCAGGCCGGCAGCGCCTCGAAGTCCTGCACCACCGCCCCGACGACGGGCCGGGACGGCGCCGCCTGGCCGCCCAGCAGCAGGTCGACTCCGGGGTAGGCGCTGCTGATCGAGATCGCGATCTCCTCCAGCCGCGGGGCCAGGTCCGGCATCGTCGCCGAGAGCGCCACCAGATCCGGCGAGAGCGAGGCGACCGTCTGCAGCAGGGCGCCGGTGGGGACGTCGGCGCCGAGGTAGATCGCGTGGAAGCCGGCGTCTTCGACGATGTCCGCGGCCATCCTCAGCCCCAGCGCGTGCTGCTCGCCCTGCACCGCCGCCAGCATCGCCTTCCGCCCCGGCGCGCCCGGGCCGCCGGTATTGCAGTCGACCCGGACCGGCGGCCGCAGCGCCCCCAGCACCCGCTGCGTCACCCCGGTCGCGAGGTGCTCGTCGGCGACCGTGATCGCGCCCCTCTCCCAGAGCTCCCCGATCCTGTGCATCGCCGGGGTGATCACCTGCTGGTAGAGCTCGGGGAAGCCCATCCCCCGGGCAAGGGCTTTCGAGGCCACCCGATAGGCGCCGGGGATGTCGGCTGCACGCAGGGAGTCCAGGTACAACCGCGACAGCCGGGCTGCGATTTGGACTGGTTCTGGGTTCGCCGAGTTGTCAGGCTTAGCCGACCTCTCAGACATCCCCCTTAAGGCTACGCACGCGAGGGGTCAGGCTCAACCGAAATCGCCCCTCCTCGGGGCGGGCTTGCCCCGTCCTGGGGCGGGCGCCTGAGCTTGCTCCGGTACAGCTCGGTGTCGGCGCTGCGGTAGAGGTCGTCGAAGCTGGCGCCGCCGCCGGGGGCGGTGGCGGTCCCCACGCAGTGCGGGGCGCGCTCGCGCAGCGCCTCGGAGAGGCGGGAGACCACCGGCTCGGCCGCCTTGGCGTCGGTGTCCGGCAGCAGCACCGCGAACTCGTCGCCGCCGAGGCGGGCGACGGAGTCGCCGGCGCGGACCGCCTCGGAGAGCCGCTCCCCGACCCAGCAGAGCAGCTCGTCGCCGGCGTGGTGGCCGTGCTCGTCGTTGTAGACCTTCAGGTAGTCGAGGTCGATGACGGCCAGCGTCACCGGCCGCCCGTGCCGGGTCAGCCCGGCGAAAGCGTGCTCGGAGGCCATCGCGAAGCCGCGGCGGTTGAGCAGATGCGTGAGCGGGTCGGTGGTGGAGCTGCGGGCCAGCTCCTGGCGCCAGCCGTCGTGGTTGGTCGCCTGCCAGAGCGCCATCGTCGCCGTCCCGGCGAGGACCGCGCAGAAGACGAGGACGTAGCCGCCCGGCAGGTCGCCCTCGACCGCCAGCGTCAGGAAGGCGATCAGAGCGACGCTCCCCACCACCACCACGTAGCGGCTCGGGAAGGCGAGCGAGGAGAAGACCATCGGCAGGAAGAGGGCCAGCTGCAGCGGGCTCTCCGCGCCGCCGTCCATCAGCGCCAGCAGCCAGATCATCACCACCGTGAAGAGCGCCCAGCCGACGAAGATGTGCCCGCGCCAGCGCGAGGCGACCGCCGGCCGCCAGTCGATCGCGAACAGCCCCAGCAGCCCCGAGGCGACGGTCAACGCCAGCAGCACCCCGAGCTCGAGCCGGTGGTCGGGATCGGCGAAGAGCGCCAGGTAGACGAACCCGGCGCTGGACATCAGAACCGTGACCCAGCCCCCGGCTGCGGCGGTCCGCAGCCAGTACCGGGTTTCGAAGTCGTCGTGCGATCCCCCCTGGTTCACGGGCTCTTTATCGACAGAAGCGCGGTCACGTATGAGGACTTCAAACCCGCTCAGGGCCGAGGAGAAACTGCATCATCACGACGCGGACCTTCATCAGGTCCTCGTCGCTGAGCCGAGCGCGCTCGGCGCTGCGTGCGTTCACCTCCAGCACTTCGTCCAAGGTCCGCTCCAGGATCGCGACGAGTTCGCGCCAGCCCTCGCGGTCGACGGCGAGGGGCGAGCGGCTGAGGTGGTTGTCCGGCAGCTCGTCGAACTTCCCCGAGGCGAGCGATTTCCCCACGTCTTCGGAGATCAGGCGGAGGATGCCGACGGTGATCGGCTGCCGGGCGTGCGGCTCGACTTCCTCCCATTCCTCGGCGGTGAAGTACTGCCGCTCGGTGGCGCGGTAGATGTGCTCGGTGCGGCCGCCGTGCCGCACCTCCCGGACCAGCTCGATGCAGCCCAGGTCCCGCAGCACCTTGATGTGGTGGGAGGTCAGGTTGAGGCTGACCCCGTTCAGTCTCTTGGCGATCTTCGACGGGCTGCTGGGGCCCTCGTTGAGGATGCTCAGGATGTTGACCCGCGTCGGGTGCGCGAGCGCCTTTGTCAAGCGCCGGTCGATCAGTGCCGGCCCTGCGTTCCCCACCACTCCTCCTCGGATATGGCTGACCATTCTTCCGGCGACAGCATTCCAGACCTCCCCTGAAGCCGTCGAGCACGGCCCCTGCACCAACGTCGCTGAGCGACAATCGACGCTCGGGGCTCGGTTCTCGCGGCGCGGCGTGGAGCGGTCGGCAAGGGGGTCTGCCCCTGCCTGCTCCGCAGAAGCCTCCGAGCCGAAATCGCGATGGCAGAAGGGGGTGATGGTCGATGGTCCTGTCGCAGATGCAGCAGGCCTTCCCGGCGGTCGAGATCCGCAAGGGCGGCTAGGGCGCGGGGGTCGGGGGTCAGCCAGTCAGGCCCCCACCCCGCCCTGCTCAGCGTCTTTGGCCTAGCGCGCTGCACGGCGGCGACCCAAACTGCGGCACCCCCTCGCTGCACCCGACCAGTCACGCATGCTGCCCCCATTCGACGCAGACAAAGGCTTCGAACCGCGCTTGGTGCGCGCTCTCGACCACCCGGTCCGGGCGCGCTTCCTCAAGCTCCTCGCCGATCGCGAGGCGATCAGCCCCGCCGAGGCGCTGCCGCTCCTCGACCTCGACGGGGTCTCCCTCGGCAACGTCGCCTACCACGCCCGCGTCCTCGAGATGCTCGAGCTGCTCGAGCCGGTCGGGGAGGCGAGCCATGAGGGCGGGCCCGCATTCCGCGCCACCGCCAAAGGGGAAGCCGCGCTGCTGGCGCTGGGCCTCTCCCGCGGCGGCGAGACCGGCGACTAGCGGCCGCGCCGAAAACGCCTGGATAGGGCGGCGTTTCAGGCGACGCCGGCGCTTTTCCTGTCTATTGCGCTGACAAATTTCGGTTTTTGGTCTATTTATCCGACAAAATGTTGGATAACGGTAAACCGCACAGTTTCTCTACCGATAGTCAGGGTATGCAGAGCAAATTGACCTCGGACTAAGCGACGGGTGTCCAGTGACGGCGAAATTGAAAAGGGAGCCAACTCAGCCGGAGAGCGGATCGGACCTGCTCGGAGACCTCCTCGGGGCCGGTTCCTTCGCCTTCCGGCGCCGTGAGGAGGGCGGGAGCGAATGCCTCTGCATCCGCCTCGCCCCCAACCCCACCGCCCCCCAGCGGGCGCGACGGGCGGTCGAGACCCTCGGCGACCGGCTCGACTCCCGCGCGATCGCCGACCTGCGGGTGGTGGTGACCGAGCTGGTGACGATCTGCCTCTCGAGCTCCGACGAGGCGCCGATCGAGGTGCGGGTGAAGATGGAGAACGGCCATGTCCGCGGCGAGGTCGGGCAGCCGGAAGGCTCGTCGGTCGACGTCAACGGGCCCGGCCATGCGCTGAGGATCGTCGGCGCGCTGGTCGAAGAATGGGGTATGGACTCGGACCGGGCGATGGCCTGGTTCCGCATGTCGGCGTCGGATTAAAGTTCCTGCGCACCCGGGCGATGCATGGGCATGGCGAAGACCGCAAGTGACCGCCGCGTGGGCCGCCTCCCGCTCGGTGCTTTTTCCCTGGATCTGACAAGAAACAGGGTCTCCCTCCCGGCCCAGGCGCGGGAGATCCTCGGCCTCGACCCCGACGCCGCCGAAGCCACCTGGGAGCTGGTGCAAGAACACTTTCATCCCGACGACCGGGCGGAGGCCGTCGCCGCGGTCGAGAAGGCGGCCGCGGGCGAGCCGCTGCACCAGGAGGTGCGGGTCCTCCACCCCGGCGGCGAGACCCGGCTGGTCGAGCTCGACGCCGAGCCGGTGGCCCGGGAGAACGGCGAGGGGACGCTGCTGTGCGGGGTCGCGATCGACGTCACCGAGATGCGGCGGCGGCACGACCTCCTCGAGGAGGTCCGGCGCCTCGCCGACCGCCGCGCCGAGCGCCAGTTGATCCTCGGGGAGCTCAGCCGCACCGCCAGCCAGGACACCGACCTCGACGAGGTGATGTGGCAGGCGATCGACCGGGTCGCCGGCACCCTGGGGGTCGACTTCGCCAAGGTCCTCGAGCTCAACACCCCGGGCGACACCTTCCTCCTCCGCGCCGGCCACGGCTTCGACGAGGAGCTGATCGGCACGGCCAGGGTCCCCGCCACCCCCGACACCCACGCCGGCCACACGCTGCAGACCGGGACCGCGGTGGTGCTCGAGGATCTGCGCAGCGAGGAGCGGTTCACGGGCTCGATCCTCCTCCAGCAGCACCAGGTGAGGAGCGGGATCGCGGTCCCGGTCAGCGGCGGCGGGATCGGCCTCTCGGGCGTCTACGGCGTCCTCACCGTCCACACGCGGGAGCCGCGGACGTTCGAACCCGAGGACGTCGACTTCCTCAACTCGGTAGCGACGATCCTCGCCTCGGCGATCGCCCGCGAGCGCAGCGTCGGGCTCCAGCAGCAGCTGAACCAGGCCCAGCGGCTCGAGTCCCTGGGGCAGCTCGCCGGCGGCATCGCCCACGACTTCAACAACCTGCTCGCGGTGATCACCAACTACGCCGCCTTCCTCGCCGAGGGGCTGCGCGACCAGCCGGAGACCGTGAAGGGGGACCTGGCCGAGATCCGCAAGGCGGCCGAACGCGCCGCCGACCTGACCCGGCAGCTGCTCGTCTTCAGCCGCCGCGAGGTGGTGAAGCCGGAAGTCCTCGACCTCAACCGGACGATCCGGGAGACCGAGAGCCTGCTGCGGCGGACGATCGGCGAGGACATCGACCTCTGCGTCGAACTCGAAGCCGACCTGCCCGAAGTCCTGCTCGGCTCCGGGCAGATCGAGCAGCTGCTGATGAACCTCAGCGTCAACGCCCGCGACGCGATGCCGACCGGGGGCGCGCTGACGATCCGGACCGAAGCGACGACGTTCGAGCGCGCGGTCGAGACGACCACCGGCGATCTCGCCCCCGGCACCTTCGTGCAGCTGACGATCGTCGACACCGGCCGGGGCATGGAGCGCGAGGTGATGTCGCAGATCTTCGAGCCCTTCTTCACGACCAAGCAGGAGGGGCGCGGCACCGGCCTCGGCCTCGCCACGGTCTACGGGATCGTCCAGGAGCGCGGCGGGCAGATCCAGGTCTACTCGGAGCCGGGGCGCGGCACCGCCTTCAAGGTCTACCTGCCGGCCTCCGAGCAAGCCGCCCCGGCGCAGCAGCCGGCCCCGGTGGCCGAACGCGGCGGCAGCGGCGAGAAGGTGCTGGTGGTCGAGGACGAGCCGGCGGTGCGGCGGCTGACGGCGCGGATCCTCGGCGCCGCGGGCTACGAGGTCTTCGAGGCGGCCGAGCCCTACGAGGCGCTGGCGCTGTGCGAGGAAGTCGACGTGGACCTGCTGCTGACCGACCTGATCATGCCCGGCATGTCGGGCAAGGAACTGGCGGACAGGCTGACGGCGGCGCACCCCCGCCTGCGGGTGCTCTTCATGTCCGGCTACACGGGGGACGTGATCTCCCGCCAGGGGATGCTGAGCGAAGACGTGACGGTGCTGGAGAAGCCGTTCTCCTCCGAGAGCCTGCTGCGGCGCGTCCGCGCCGGCCTCGACGAGGGCTAGGACTCCATCTCCTCGAGCCGCCTGCGCTCGCAGTTGGGGCAGAGGCCGTGGCTGAGGAACATCGCGTTCTGCTTCAGGTACTCGACGACGTCCATCCACTCCCCTTCCGGGCGCACGTCGCCGCAGTCCATGCAGATCGGCAGCACTTCGGCGATCCGTTTCAGCTGCCAGTAGGAGCGGTCGCGCTCCTCGATCGTCGCCCGCAGGCGCCGGTTGGCCTCCTCCAGCTCCTCTTTCGCGACGCGCAGTTCGCGCTCCTGGCGGTGCCGGTCGGTCGTGTCGCGCAGGGAGGCGAGGAAGGCCCGCTGCCCCTGCCACTCGATGTCGGTCACCCTCAGCTCGGCGATCCGGGCCTGCCCTTCCTGCGGCAGCTCCACCTCGAAGCACTGCCCGCCCAGGACCGGGTGCCCGAACTGGACGCCGACCAGGTCGCCGCCGTCGCCGCCGAAGAGTCGCGCGGCGGCGGGGTTGGCGAAGAGGATCACCCCGTCTTCGTCGAGGACGATCATCCCGTCGAGGTTGGCCGCGATCACCTCGGCGAGGCCGTGCTCGGGAGGGGGCGGCGGCTCCGGGGGGCGGTCCATCGCGCTCATCGGCACCGCCTCAGTCATACGACTGCCCGAGCACCTGGTCCACGTTCGGCAGCTGCCCTCTGATCTCCATGCCGCCGTCGCCGATGACGTACTCGCGGATCTCGGGGCTGTGGTAGGAGCCGCGCAGCTTGAGCACGTTGACGCAGCGCCGCAGCTCGCCGCCCGACTGGAAGTAGCGCAGCATCACGATCGCGTCCGACATCGTCGAGACGTGCGCCTCGGTGACCACGTCGTCGCCCATCAGCTTCGTCGAGGTGTGGATGAACAGGCCGGCGGTCTGGGTCGACTTGAGGAAGCTCGAGAGGCCGGAGATGAACTCGCGGAAGGCCTTGGTCGAGGAGGTGCGTTCGAGGGCGGAGACGCTGTCGATCGCGACGCGCCGCGGCTTGAACTCCTCCAGCTCGCTCTTGATCTCGATCAGCAGGTCCTCGAGCGCCATCCGCTCCGGGTACTGGGAGTGGATGTGCAGCGATCCCTCCTCGCGCGCCTGCGCCAGGTCGAATCCCCAGGAGCCGGCGTTGCGGATGACCTGGTTTTCGCTCTCCTCGAAGGAGAACATCAGGCAGCGCTCGTCCGCTTCCAGGCCGGCCTGGGCGAAGCTGGCGGCCAGCAGCGACTTGCCGGTGCCGGTGGCGCCGCTGACCAGCGTCAGCGAGTCGCGGAAGTAGCCGCCGCCGCACATCTCGTCCAGCTCCGCCACCCCCGAGGAGATCCGCTCCTCGGTGACCGCCTGCCCCAGCTCGATCGCCGAGAGCGGGATCACGCTGATGCCGGAGCGACCGGAGATGCTGAAGGGGTACTCGCCCTTGTCGTGGGAGGCGCCGCGGAACTTGAGGATCTCGATCGTGCGGCGCCGCTTCTCGTTTTCGAGCGAGTTGCGCATGATGATCACGTTGTCGGCGATGAACTCCTCGACGCCGAAGCGCGCCACCTGCCCGTACTCCTCGGTGCGCTCGGAGGTGATCACGGTCGTCAGACCGGCCCCGCGCAGGGCGACGATGATCCGTTTCATCTCGCGCCGGACCACCTGCTCGTTGCCGAACTGGATGAAGAGCGCGGCCAGCGAGTCGAGGACGACCCGGTTGCTGCCGGTCGTCTCCGCCGCGTGCTTGATCTGGGCCAGCAGCCCGCTGAGGTCGTAGTCGCCCACTTCGGCGATCTCTTCTTCGGCCCGCGGCGAGGCGTCGACGATCACCAGGCGGCCGTCCTCGACCGCCTCCTCGAGCTCCCAGCCGAACGACTTCGCGTGGAGCAACAGGTCCTCCGGCCGCTCCTCAAAGGTGACGAGGACCCCCCCTTCGCCGAACTTCGCCAGCCCCAGGGCGAGGAACTGCAGGGCGAAGACGGTCTTGCCGGCGCCGCTGGTGCCGACGACCAGGGTGCTGCGGCTGGTCGGGATGCCGCCGGCGGAGATCAGGTCGAATCCGTCGATCCCGACCGGGGTCTTCGGCAGGCTCGATCTTCTAGGCATTGCTGCTCCTCCCTGGGATGCCCAATTTCGAGAGCGCGGCGGCGTGGTCGCTGAGGTCCCCTACCACCTTGCGCGGCGGTCCCGGCGCCAGCTTGTAGAGCGTAGGCGTGGCGAGGATCCGGTCCTCGGCCGCCCGATGGGGTTCGGCGTTCACGTCCACCACCTCGATCTGCACCCCGCCCGCGAGCGCGGCGTTCCGGATCGCCTCGAGGTTGCGGATCGCCTCCTGCGAGCGCGGCGTATCCGCGCTCACGTACAGCCTCAGAACCAGATCTTCGTCACGGGTGGCGATGCGAAATACCTCGACTGAGCCGGTGGAGCCGGCTCAAGTGGTCAGTACTCGACAGCCTAAGGTACGCGACGTATCCACTGCAAGCACGGATTTGTCTTCATCGGGTACTGCGGGGTTACTTGCGGTCGCCCGTCGCCTCCCCGCCTTGGAAGAGTTGACTGAGAAGCTGGAGAAGCCAAGGCTGTGGCAGGGAGTCTCCCTGCTCCCTGCTCAGCTCATCGAGCAGCTCCGCGATCTCCCGGTCGTGCAAGCGCTCGACATCGCTGGCCTTTGCCTGCGCTAGCGCGACCAGCGCAATCTCATAGGAAGCGGCGTCCAGTGCGACCTCTGCAAGCGCAAGTCGAGCGGCCGGACCGCACCAGTCCTGCTCCCCTCCTTCAGCGGAAAGTCGGATCGCCCGTGCCAGAAAGCCCATGGCAAGCTCGCTGAATCCAAGCCGGCTCAACGCCGAGCCGAGATTCCAGGGATACGCGGGCTCTTCGGGATCCAAGCGGATAGCCGCCCCGTCAAGCGCCAGCACGCGCTCGAGCATCCCCACAGGGAGCGAGCCCTCGGCCGAACCGGCCTCCCCCTCCGCTGACTTCAGGGCCTCGGTGAGCAGCTGATCGGCCTCGTCAACCAAAGCTCCCGCTTCAGCCACGGCTCCGCGGGCGACGACCACGTGCTCTCGTGTACTGGGCTCTTTGGGCATTGCTCAATTCTCCCCACCAAGCCTGCCAACGCTTGGCTCTCGTGATTGTGACTGAACCCGAGAATCTCCTCGCCGATTTGGACGAGATCGCAAACTCGCAAGCGGTCCCCGCTTTGCGGATTGACTCCAGCGTCATCCATCCAGTTCCGAGGCTTCCTGGGCATTGCTCTGCCCTCTTAAGGAGCCGGAGCGGAAGTCTCTCCCCCAGCGCTTGGGCAATTTGCACCCGAATAGCTGGAAAGCCCTTGAGCCAGAGGCGCCTACCGGAATCGAACCGGTGTAAACGGCTTTGCAGGCCGCTGCGTAGCCACTCCGCCAAGGCGCCGAGAGGCGGGATGAAGCCTAGCGCCGCTCAGGCGGTTTCGTTCGGCGGGCGCTACTGCTCGTAGCTCTCGACGGTAGCGCCGTCGCGCATGCTGGCGTCCTCGGGGTCTTTGCCGGCGCGACGGAGGGCGCGGCGCTGGTGGAGGTAGTCGTAGGCCTTGTCGAGCTGGACTTCGAGCTCTTGGAGGCGGGCGTGCTCGTCGTCGTTGAGGCCCTCGCCCTCGTGACGGTGGAGCAGCTCCTTCTCTTCCTGCGCCAGTTTGTCGATGCGGTCGATTACCTGTTGATCGTCCATGCCGGGTGCCTACCCGGTTTCCGAGGATTCGATCACCCGGAAGGAGATCCCGGCCTTCAGCAGCCGCTCGAGCAGGGCGTCGCCCATGGCGACGGCGGTGGTCAGCTGGCCGGAGCGCTGCGGGAGGTCGTCGAAGGCGAGGCAGAGGCCGGACTCGGCGAGCATCTTCGAGGTCTCGCTGTAGCCGGGGTCGCCGCCGCGCACCTCGGTGACGACGCGTTTCCCCCCTCCTTCGCCGACGAAGACGACCTTGAACCAGCTGCGCTCGCGCTCGGCCTCGCTCGGCCCCTCGCCCGGCGTTTTCAGCTTCAGCAGGAGCTTCCTGGTCGGCGGCAGCTGCGCGAGGGCGAAGGCGGTGCCGACGCCGCCCGCGACGCCGCCGACCGTGGCCAGGTGCTTGGCGACCATGTGGTGGCCGTAGGTGAAGTCGGGCCCGTAGCGATCGAGGGCGGCGGCCGAGCGGCGGACGATCGCGCCGTCGATCGTCGGCAGCGGCACCGTCCAGCCGCCGAGGCGCTCGTCGCGGCGGACGCGCGGCGGCGCCGAGTGGATCTTGCGGCCCTCGACACGGGGCTCGAGTTGGCGGCGCTCCTTGGCGGCGCCGAGGGTCTGCCGGGCGCGGGCGAAGCCGTTGACGGCGGAGTGGTAGGTGCCGCCGGAGAAGCGGGCGTTGGTCTTGACGTAGCCGTTCACCGTCAGCGGCGCCCCCTCGGGCAGCTGCTTGACCGTGAAGTAGGCGCCGAGGTCGTGCGGGATCGAGTCGAAGCCGCAGCAGTGGACGAGCCGGGCGCCGCTGCGCTCGGCATCGGCATGGTGCTCGACCCATACCCGGTCGACGAACTCGGGCTCGCCGGTGAGGTCGGCGTAGTCGGTCCCGGCGGCGGCGCAGGCGGCGACCAGCTCCTTGCCGTAGAGGGCGTACGGCCCCACGGTGGTGACGACGACCCGGGTGGTGGCGGCGACGTCGCGCATCGCGTCGCGGTCGGAGGCGTCGGCCTCGATGATCTCCGGCACCGCGGCGTCCGGGGCCGCGGCGGCGAGTCGCGAGGCCACCGCGTCCAGCTTCGAGCGGTTGCGGCCCACCAGCGCCCAGCGCATCTCCGGCGGCGCGTTGGCGGCGAGGTAGTCGGCGGTCAGCCCGCCGGTGAAGCCGGTCCCCCCGAAGAGGACGAGGTCGTATCGGCGCTGGCCGTCCACGGCGGCGATTCTCGCAGGCTCAGGGGGTGGCAAAGGAGGTCGCAGCGTGGAACGGGCGCCGCAGACGACCAGTCAGCGACCACGACGCCCGTTGCACGTGCAGACACGTAAACGGAGTGGTTTGACAAACGTCAGGGCTAAGTCAAAGAAATGGATAAATTTACCGGTTGTGTTTCCCGCAATTTGCGGGAAAACCGGAGGAAGGTTCCGCTAGCCAGCCGCCGATACCGCGGCGGAGCCGCTCTCCACGGGGTGCCCGCCCCGGCGCCACGCCCCCACGCCCTTGCCGACGTGGACGACGCCGTCGAAGCCGGCCCGCTGGAGGATCGAGGCGGCGAGGCCGCTGCGCTTGCCGCCGCGGCAGATCGTCGCGATCGGCCGGTCCCGGGGCAGCTCGTCGAGGCGACCGGCGAGGTCTGCGTAGGGGATGTGGAGGGAGCCGGGGATGTGCTCGCCCGCGTACTCGGAGGCGTTGCGGACGTCGAGGATCACCGGCCCGCCGTCGCCGTCGACGCGGCGCGCCAGCTCCTCGGGGTCGATCAGCTCGATCCGGTGCACCGGCCGCTCCTCCGTGCGCCAGGCGGTCATCCCGCCCTCGAGGTAGCCGCGCACCGGCAGCCCGACCGAGGCCAGCAGCTGCGCCGCCCGGCGCTCGTCCCCGTCGGAGGCGGCGACGATGACGACGTCGGTGCCCTCCGGCGCGACCCGCGAGACCTTGGTCGCGAAGCCGGTGTCGTAGGCGGAGGCGCTGAGGGCCCCCTCGATGTGGGCCTCGTCGAACTGCTCGTTGGTGCGGCCGTCGATCACCACCGCCCCTTCCTCGACCAGCTCTTCGACCTCGTGCGGGCTGAGCGGCGCCGGCGTCCCGAAGGTCTCGACCAGCGGCCCTTTGTTGAGGCCGACGATGCGCTCGACGTTCGGCGGTTTGTCGCCGAGGGAGCCGACCTGCCCCTCGATGAACTCGGCCTCGTCCTCGATCGCCAGCGCCCGGTTGTGGCGGCGCTCGAAGCCGATCGTCGAGGAGCTCTTGAGGTCGAGGCCGGAGCCGCCGCAGAGCGAGCCGCCGAGGTGGCCGGGCCAGACCTCGACTTCGTCGGGCAGGGTCAGCAGGCGCTCGTGCAGGGAGCGGAACATGTCGGCGGCGCCCTCTCGCGGTTCGACCGCGAGGTCCGGGCGGGCGACGTCGCCGATGAAGAGCGAGTCGCCGGTCAGCAGCGCCCAGGGGTCGCCGCCGCGGCTCTTGTCGGAGAGCAGGAAGCAGGTGTGCTCGGGCCGGTGGCCGGGCGTGTGGATCGCCTCGATCACCAGGTCCCCCAACTCGAGCTTCCAGCCGTCGCCGAACGGCTCGTGCGGGTACTCGGCCTCCGCCAGCTCGTGGACGTGGATCGTCGCGCCGGTGCTGCGGCAGAGCCGGCCGTGGCCGGAGACGTGGTCGGCGTGGTTGTGGGTCTCCAGCACATGCCCGATCCGCACCCCGTGCAGGCTCGCCAGCCGCCGATAGGGATCGATGTCCCACTGCGGGTCGACCACCACCGCCATCCCCGATTCCCGGTCGGAGACCAGGTAGGAGGCGCAGCCGAGGTCCTCGTGGATGATCTGGCGGAAAAGCATCTTGCCCTCCCGAGCAGGCTACCGCGCCGACCCGCCCGTCACGGCTAGAATGCACCCAGTGCGGCTGTAGCTCAGCTGGCTAGAGCGTCTGCTTGCCATGCAGAAGGTCGAGGGTTCGAATCCCTTCAGCCGCTTTTCGTGACCAAGGCCGATCTACATCAGCTTGTGGACCGCCTTCCGGAGAACGCAGTCGATGGTGCGGCGATCCTGCTCCGCGAGGTGACGGATGGTCGCATCGATCCCGAGCAGGCTTGGTTTTGGACGCGCGAATGGCAACAGCGCGAGCGCGAAGCCGATAAAGACCTTGCCGCCGGCAGGGCCACGCGATTCGAGAGCGACGAGGATTTCCTAGCGGCCCTGGACGAGCGCACCAAGCCGCTCGATGCCGACGCGTGAAGTTCTCGCGTCATTCTGGCGCGATTGGGATCAACTGAGTCCGAAACAGCAGCGAGAATTTCGCGCTGCGGTGGCTCGGTTCATCGCCGATCTCGCCGAGGGAAAGCAGGGCTTTCATCCCCGCCTCCGCGTGAAGCGGGTACAGGGCCATCCCGGTGTGTGGGAGATGAGCTGGGCTTATGACGGCCGGGCGACCTTCCAGTACGGCGAGGAAGTCCACTCCGGGCAGCCGCACATCATCTGGCGCCGCATCGGCACCCACTCGATCTTCCGCCGCCCTTGATCGCTGGCGCCGGTTTCGTCTACCGCCAGAGCTCGCGGCGCAGCATTTCGTTGCCGCGTTCGAGCTGGTCGATGGTGGCGGCGGTGACGGAGCGGGCGCGGGTGGCGCGGTTGATGCGGGCCTGGATCTCGCGGTGGGACTTGTTGGTGCGACGAGCGACTTTGGCGACCAGGCGGCTGCGCTCGGCGCGCAGGCGCTCTCGGGTCGCGTAGGCCGACTCCCGCTCCGGCTCACGGTCCTCTGAGGGGGCGGGCTTGGCGAGGGTGATCGTCCTCTTCGCCGGCTTGGGGTCGTCGGTCGGGAAGAGCTGAAGGGCGGTCTCGCTCATGATCGCCTCGTCGAGTTCGGCGACGCCCGAGCTGAGGGCGGCAAAGCCTTCGCCTGGCTCGCGGCGCTCCGGCAGGTCATCTATCTCTTGCTCCTCTTCCTCCTCGGCGGTCGGCGAGAGGTCGAGCGCGTGGCGGCGCTCCATCTCGATCTCGTGGGCGAGCGCCTTCAGCCGCGGGTCGGCCGGCATCAGCAGGTAGCTCATCTGGCGCCGCGGCCCCGGGGTGGCGCGGATGAAGCGGCCGACCACCTGGCGGAAGAAGAGCTCGGTCCGGGCCGCCGTCGCGTAGACGCCGACCCGCAGGCGGGGGATGTCGACACCCTCGGAGACCATCAGGACCGAGACCAGCCAGCGCCGATTCGAGGAGGCGAACTCGGCGATGCGGCGGCTGGCGTCGGGCTCGTCGCTCATCACCAGCTCCGGCCGCTCCCCCGCGATCGACCCGAGCCGCGCCGCGATCTCCCGCGCGTGGTCCTGGTTGGAGGCGATGACCAGCCCGCCCGCGTCGGGGTGCCCGTCGGCGCGCACCTCGCTCAGCCTGGCGTCGCCGTCGCGCAGCACCTCCCCCATCCACTCGCCCTCCGGGCTGAGCGCCGTCCGCAGGCGCCGGGCCGACTCCGCCGCCGGCAGGACGAGGTCGAAGTCGGCGCTGCGCAGCCGACCGTCCGAGATCCACTCCATTTCGCCGTCGTACGGGAGGAAGGTGATCGGGCGACAGACCCGGTCGACCAGCGCCTGCGGGTAGCCGTAGGTGTAGTCGGCCCGGCTGAGGCCGTCGTCGTCGTAGGTGACCCAGGGGATCGCCGAGTTGTCGGAGCGGAAGGGCGTGCCGGAGAGGAGCAGCCGGAAGCGGGCGCCGTCGAAGGCCCGGCGGGTCTGCAGGCCCCAGGCCGCCTGGTCGCCCATGTGGTGCGGCTCGTCGGCGATCAGCAGGGTCTGGCGGCGGGAGGCGGCCAGCCGGTGGGTATCCGGCCCGGCCGCGATCGTCTGGTAGGTAACGGCGACGCCGTGGAAGTCGTCTGACTCCGGCCCGTCGGAGTTCGGCCTGTTCGGCTCGAGGTCGATGCCGTAGCGGGCCGCATCGGCGGCCCACTGGCGGCAGATGTGGGTGGTCGGGCCGGCGACGACGACGCGCGAGACGAACCCGGCGCTCAGCATCCGGTGGGCGATGTGGAGGCCGAAGGTGGTCTTGCCGGCCGCCGGCGTGGCCGAGGCCAGGAAGCTGGTGCCCGCGTGCGCCCGCACGGCTTCGGTCGCCTCCTCCTGCCAGGCGCGGAGGGGCCGGGCGTCGGGCCAGCCCGGAAGCGACCGGGAACGGCGCCCGCCGCCGGTCGGGTGCTGAGAGGCGTCGTACAAGGGGCGGGAACAATAGGGTTGCCCGCGGTCGAAGGTAGCTTTCGCCGCTGTGAGGCGAAAAGGCAACTTCCGACTGCTCCTCAGCACGCTCCTGCTTGTCGTCCTGGCGATGTCCGCGGTCGCCGTGGAGAGCGGCGCCCGGCGGAGCGCCGACGCCACCCGGATCCGCAGCGCCGTCTCGGTGATCGACACGAAGACCAACCGCGTGGTCGGCAGACCGATCAAGCTCGGCCCCTTTCCGAGCTCGATCGCGATCACTCCGACGGCAGGCGCGCCTACGTCGTCAACTCTGGCGGCGTCAGGCACGGAAGCGTCTCGGTGATCGACACCGCGACGAACCGGGTGGCGGTCAGAGCAATCGAGGTCGGGCTCTACCCCGAACAGATCGCGATCACCCCCGACGGGCGCCGCGCCTATGTCGCCAACGTCGGCAGCGCCTCCGTCTCGGTGATCGACACCACCACGAACAGACCCGCGATCAAGGGGGTCAAGGTCGGTCGGATGCCGACGGCGGTCGCGATAACCCCCGACAGCGACCACGTATACGTCGCCAACACGCGCAGCAACACCGTCTCGGTGATCGATACCGCGACGAACAAGCCGGTCGGCCGGGCGATCGAGGTCGGCCGCAAGCCGAGCGCGATCGCGATCACTCCCGACGGCAGCCGCGCCTACGTCGCCGAGATGCGCGACGACACCGTCTCGGTCATCGACACCGCGACCCGCAGGACCGTCAAGAGGGTCAGGACGGGCGACACTCCCTCGGCGATCGCGATCAGCCCCGACGGGAAGCGTGCGTACGTCGCCAACGCGCGCAGCGGCACCGCTTCGGTGATCGACACCGCGACGAACAAGCCGGTCGGCCGGGCGATCGAGATCGGCCACAGACCGACTGCAATCGCGATCACCCCGGACGGGAAGCGCGCCTATGTGACCAACCTGGGACGAGGCACGGTCTCGGTGGTCGACACCGCCACCGGCAAGCCGGTCGTCGCGCCGATCGAGGTCGGGCCGCTCGCACTCGCGCTCGCGATCACTCCCGACGGGCGCCACGTCTACGTCGTCAAAACTAGGCGCGATTCGCGTCCCGTGTGTTAGCTCCGCCGGGAAACGGGTAGTTCCCAGACGTTCCCACATTGATCCATCCCCCTGACGCGACGTAGAGGAGAGCCCTTCCGTTCGGCGCCGTCGTTTCCCTGGCCTCGGCTGCCTTGACGCCCTCCTCCACGTCGCGTCCTTTTTCTGCTCGATCCGCGCTTCTTCTGCTCGATTCGGGTTTTTTTCGACGGCCGCGTTTTGAGCTACTGAGTTTTGGGTAGCCTGCCCTCGTTCCCAAATCGATCCATCCCCCACCGACGCGGGAGGCAGAGGAGGAGCGTGAAGTACCCAATCTCGGCGCCGTCGTTTTCCCTGGCCACGGTTGCCCTGACGCTCCTCCCTGCCGCCGCGTCGGCACCCTCAGCACTCTTCAAGTTGCACCCCTGGCGGGATCCGACGGCGTAGGCGATCTCCAGCGCGAGCTCGCCTACGCCGGCGCCTAGTCCTCCCTAGTCGCGCAGCTCGGCGATCAGGCTCTCGAGGTCGAGTGCCGTGGTGCCCATCTGCACGCCCTCGCCCTCGGGCGGTCGCGGCCATTGTTCGCGCGGGCGGTCCCAGTAGAGCTCGACGCCGTTGCGGTCGGGGTCGGAGAGGTAGAGGGCCTCGCTGACGCCGTGGTCGGAAGTCCCCTCGAGCGGCCAGCCCGCCTCGCTCAGCCGCCGCAGCGCGTCGGCGAGGGCGCGGCGGGTCGGGTAGCGGATCGCCGTGTGGAAGAGGCCGGTGGTGCCGGGCGGCGGCGGCGAGCCGCCTTTGGACTGCCAGGAGTTGAGGCCGATGTGGTGGTGGTAGCCGCCGGCGGAGATGAAGGCCGCGTCGGCGCCCCAGCGCTGCATCAACTCGAAGCCGAGGACGCCGCAGTAGAAGTCGAGCGCGCGGTCGACATCGGCGACCTTGAGGTGGACATGGCCGATGTCGACGCCCGGGTCGATCGGCTCCCGCGCCCGCTCAGCCATCGAGGACGCCGTCCATCGCTTCGTTGACGAGGCGGTCGGCGTCGGCGTTCTCGGCCCGCTTGACGTGGCGGATCGACCAGGAGTCGAACTCCCGCAGCGCCTTCTTCACCTCCGCGTGCAACGGTTTGATCCCGGCGTTTTTGACCTTGTACTTCCCTTCGACCTGGCGCACAACCAGCTCCGAGTCGCCGATCAGGTCCACCTCGCTCGCCCCGTGGGCCGCGGCCAGCTCGATCCCGCGCAATAGCGCCTTGTACTCGGCGACGTTGTTGGTCGCCTCGCCGATCCGCTCCCCCAGCTCCTCCAGCACCTCTCCCCCGGCGTCGCGGACGACGACCCCGATCGCCGCCGGGCCCGGGTTGCCGCGGGCGCCGCCGTCGACGTTGACGACGAGTCGGCTCATCGGCTCGTCGTCGGTTCGGAGGCGAGGCGCAGCCTGCCGTCCGCGCCGACCGCGGCGTTCCACTGCCGGGCCGCCGCGTCGAGCTGCTCGACCTCGCCGCCCTTGGCGATCTCGAAGACGGGGCGCAGCTCGTCGCCGACGTCGACCCCCCACTGGTACCAGGAGAGCTCCCAGGCGACGGTGATCCGCACCTCGCCGGGGGCACCGGCAGAGGCGCCGACCGAGGCCCGCGGCGGGCCGAGGGTGCGGACGAGGCCGGCGACCGTGCGGCCCGCCTCGCCGGCGTTGAAGCGGGCGACCGCGCGCTCGAAGGGGGTCGGGGCGAAGTCGTCGAGGGGCGGCAGCGGGCGC
>Ga0196960_10000132_pt1 | contig 29177 bp, 26 predicted proteins | sample S3v_5metaG_FD_183187 | JGI IMG/M metagenome (GOLD analysis project Ga0196960, IMG submission 183187) | Soil microbial communities from Anza Borrego desert, Southern California, United States - S3+v_5 | ecosystem: Environmental > Terrestrial > Soil > Desert | place: USA: California | collected...
GGGTGGAGCGCCTCGGGCTCGATCTCGACCGCTTCGAGGCTGATCGCCGCTCCGAGCCCGTCCAGGCACGGATCAGGCGAGATTTCGAGTCTGGGATCAGGGCTGGGGTGGCTGGCACCCCGGCCGTTTTCGATGCCTGTACCCTTGTTGCAGTTAGAGAACGAGAGTTCTGAAAGCGAAAAGGGTCGCCAACCGGGCGGCCGGAGGTACAACTAAATGAGCATGTTTGACGTCACCCGCGTCTCGGCGGACATCGGCGACAGCCAGATTTCCTTTGAGACCGGAAAACTCGCGAAGCAGGCGAGCGGCGCTGTCGTCGTCCGCAGCGGCGACACGATGGTCCTCTGCACCGCCACCGTCGGCAACCTGCGCGACGTGGACTTCCTTCCCCTCACCGTCGACATCGAGGAGCGGATGTACGCCGCGGGCAAAATCCCCGGCTCGTTCTTCCGCCGCGAGGGCAAATCGAGCGAGAAGGCGACGCTCACCGCGCGCATGATCGATCGTCCGATCCGCCCCCTCTTCCCGAAGGGCTGGCACTACGAGACGCAGCTGGTCGCGACCCCGATGTCGGTCGACCAGGTCCACCCCTACGACATCCTCGCGATGAACGGCGCCTCCGCGGCGCTGGCGATCTCGCCGGTCCCGGTCGCCGCCCACGTCGGCGCGGTCCGCATCGGCAAACACGAAGGTGACTTCGTCGTCAACCCGCCCGAGGAGACCCACGAGGAGCTCGAACTCGACCTGATCGTCGCCGGCACCGACGAGGCGATCCTGATGGTCGAGGCCGGCGCCACCGGCGTCACCGAGGCCGAGATCCTCGACGCCCTCGACATCGCCCACGCCGAGATCAAAAAGCTCTGCGCCGCGATGGAGGAGTTGCAGCAGAAGGTCGGCAAAGAGAAGCTCCAGGTAGAGGCGCCCAGCATCGACGAGGGCCTGCTCGAGCAGATCCGCTCCTCGCACGGCCAGGCGCTGGTCGACGCGATCGCCACCGAGGGCAAGCTCGAGCGCTACGAGGCGATCGACAACGTCAAGGACGAGGTCGTCGCCGCCTACGCGCTGGAGAACAGCGAGAACACCGGCGAGGTCGACGACGACCGGGTGGCCGAGGTGCGGGCAGCCGTCAACGCGATCGAGAAGGACACGATCCGCAAAGCGATCGCGGTCGAAAAGAAACGCCCCGACGGTCGCGCCCAGGACGAGATCCGGCCGATCGAGTGCGAGGTCGACATCTCCCCGCGCGTCCACGGCTCGGCTCTGTTCACCCGCGGCGAGACCCAGATCCTCTCCAACGTCGCTCTGGGCACGACCCGGATGGACATGCGGATCGACACGCTCGGCCTGCAGACCACGAAGCGGTTCTGGCACCACTACAACTTCCCGCCCTTCTCGGTCGGGGAGGCGGGCTTCATGCGCGGCCCGAAGCGCCGCGACATCGGCCACGGCGCCCTCGCCGAGCGTGCCCTGCTGGCGACGATCCCCGACGAAGAGTCGTTCCCGTACGTGATCCGGGTCGTCTCCGAGACGCTCGAGTCCAACGGCTCCTCTTCGATGGGCTCGGTCTGCGCCTCCTCGATGGCGCTGCAGGCCGCCGGCGTCCCGGTCACGGCTCCCGTCGCCGGCGTGGCGATGGGACTGATCAAGGAGGGCGACGACTACATCGTCCTCACCGACATCGCCGGCGTCGAGGACCATCTCGGCGACATGGACTTCAAGGTCGCCGGCACCGCCGAGGGCATCACCGCCCTGCAGATGGACATCAAGATCACCGGCGTCACCTTCGACATCCTCCGGGACGCGCTGGACCAGGCCCTCAAGGGCCGCCAGTTCATCCTCGGCAAGATGGCCGAGGCGATCGACGGGCCGCGGGAGAAGCTCTCCCAGCACGCGCCGGCGATCGAGTCGATCAAGATCGACCCGGAGAAGATCGGGGCGGTCATCGGCAAAGGCGGCGAAACGATCCGCGCCCTCTGCGAGGAGTTCGAGGCCGAGATCGACGTCGAGGACGACGGCACGGTGCGGATCTACGCGCCGACCGGCGACCTGGTCGAAGGTGCGGTCGGCCGCATCAACTCGATGACCAAGGAGGCCGAAATCGGCGACCGCTACGACTCCGCCAAGGTCGTGAAGACGACCACCTTCGGCGCCTTCGTCGAGCTGGTCAAGGGCACCGACGGCCTGCTTCACATCTCCAACGTGAAGCCGGGCGAGCGGGTCGACTCGGTCGACGACGTCCTCAAAGCGGGCGAAGAGATCGACGTCACCGTGGTCGAGGTCGACAAGGAGCGCGGCCGGATCGGCCTGCGCCTTTCCGACGACCCGTCGATCGCCGGCAAATCGCCGCAGGAGCTGGCTTCGGTCGGCTCCGGCGACGGCGGCCGGCGCAACGGCGGCGACCGCGGAGGCCGGGGTCGCGACCGCGACCGCGGCGGCCGTGGACGTGAACGCGAGCGCCGCGGGTAGTTGAGCGGCGCCAGGCTCACCGAGCTGGACTCGGGCGTCCGGGTCGTGACCGAGGAGGTTCCCTCGGTCCGGTCCGTGGCGCTCGGGCTCTGGGTCCGGACCGGATCCAGGAACGAGACCCCGGCGCAGGCCGGGGTCTCCCACTTCCTCGAGCACCTGCTGTTCAAGGGGACCGAGCGCTACTCGGCAATCGAGATCTCCGAGCGCTTCGACGGGCTCGGGGCGTCGGTCAACGCCGCCACCGGCAAGGAGACGACCCACCTGCACGCCCGCTTCCTCGACGAGCACACCGAGGAGGTCTTCGACCTGCTGGCGGAGATGTTGCTGGCGCCGACCTACCCGGAAATCGACTCCGAGCGCCAGGTGGTGCTGGAGGAGATCGCGATGTACGACGACGAGCCGCAGGACCGCGTCCACGACGTGCTCGCCGAGGCCGTCTTCGGCGCCCACCCGCTGGGCCGGCGGGTGCTGGGCGAGCCCGAGGTGATCGCCTCGATCCCGGTCCCGGAGATCGAGGCCTACCGCAGCGCCCACTACGCGGCCCCGGAGATCGTCGTCGGCGCCGCCGGGCACCTCGACCACGAGCGCATCGTCGCCCTGGCCGAACGACTGGTCAAACCGCCCCGCGAGGGCGACGGGGTCGCTCCGGACGGCGAGCTCGAGGGCGGCTCCCGCCTCTGCTTCCTCAGCAAGGAGACCGAGCAGTACCACATCTGCTTCGGGGCGCCGGGGCTGCGGCGCGACGACCAGCGGCGCTTCCCGCTGGCGGTGCTCGACGCGATCTTCGGCGGCTCTACCTCCTCCCGTCTCTTCCGCGAGGTGCGCGAGAAGCGCGGCCTCGCCTACTCGGTCGGCTCCTACAACGAGCAGTTCACCGACCAGGGCCTCGTCGCCACCTACGTCGGCACCCGCGCCGACAACGTCGAGGAGGCCTGCTCGATCATCGGCCGCGAGATGGGGCGGCTGCGCTCCGAGCCGGTCTCCGAGGAGGAGCTGACGCGGGCGAAGGAGAGCGTCAAGGGCCGCCTCGTCCTCAGCTCCGAGTCGACGGCGGCGCGGATGACGCGGATCTCCCGCGCGACCCTGTTCGGGCTGCCGATCGAAAGCCTCGACGAGATGCTGGCCAAGGTCGACGCGATCCGGGTCGACGACCTGACCGAGCTGGCGCAGGAGCTCTACGCCGCCGAGCGGCTCTCCGCCGCCTGCGTCGGCGCCGACGAAGACCGCTTCCGGCAGGCGCTGGCGCCGGTCAGCGAGGCCCTGGCCGCGGCATGACGTCAGCCGGCACCTCCTCCGCTTCGCGTCCGGGGGTGCCGGGTTGATTCACGTTGCTGTGGCGGGGGCGGCCGGCAAAATGGGCCAGGCCGTCTGCGAGGCGGTCGAAGAGGCCGAGGGCCTGGAGCTGAGCGGTCGCGCCGACCCGCAGCTGGGGGTCGAGCTGGCCGAGGTGCTGCCGGAGGCCGACGTCGTCGTCGACTTCACGGTGCCCGACACGGCGCTGGAGAACGTCCGCGCCTGCCTCGAGGCCGGCGTCCACGCCGTCGTCGGCACCACCGGCTTCGACCTCGACGCGGCGCGGCAGGCGGCCGAGGCCTCTGAGGCGAACTGCTTCGTCGCCCCCAACTTCGCGATCGGCGCGGTGCTGCTGATGGAGGTCTCGCAGGCGATCGCCCGCCACATGCCCGAGTGCGAGATCGTCGAGCTCCACCACGACCGCAAGCTCGACGCCCCCTCCGGCACCGCCAAGCGCACCCAGGAGCTGATCGACGCCGCCGGCGGCAACGTCCACCAGCCGATCCACTCGGTGCGGCTGCCCGGCCTCGTCGCCCACCAGGAAGTGATCTTCGGCGGCGTCGGGCAGACGCTGGCGATCCGCCACGACTCGATCGACCGCCGCTCCTTCATGCCGGGCGTGGTCCTCGCCTGCCGCAAGGTCGCCGACCTGCCCGACCGCTTCACGGTCGGACTCGAGCAGCTCCTCTGATCGTCTCAGCCTTCGTTCAGCCAGCTGACGGTGTAGACGCACTCGCCGCCGAACATGTAGACGCCGTTCGTCGCCTGGCCGCGCAGCACCACCGACCCGTCGGGGCTCGCCGCCAGCCATTCTTCGTTTTCGGCGCCGGCGCTCCAGGTCGGTTCGTCGTCGCCGTAGTCGTTGCCGATTTCGGCGGGGATGCCCGGCTCGAAGTCGGCTTCGCTGTAGCTGTTGAAGTCGGAGACGAGGTAGGAGTCCGGAAGGGAGGTTTCGATCACCGTGCGCGAGCGGCGGGCGATGCCCCCGAGGTCTTCGCAGGTGCCGGATATCGCGAAGGGGCCGATCGTGGCCAGCAGCGTCTCTTCGCCTTTGGAGAGGGTGACGACGCCGGTGGTGAAGTAGCGGCTGAACTCGTCCGCGGTTTTCGCGGTCTGGGCCGTCTCCGCCGCCTGGGCGCTCTCCGCGCTCTCCGCCATGGTCGCTTTGTCGGCCAGGGCCGCCCGTTCGGCCCGGTTCGCCGTCTCCGCCCGCGGCACCTGGCCGAGGCTGGACTCGAGGAGCTGCGCGCCCGTCACCGCGTCCGGGGCGATCTTCTCCGTTCCCACCGCGCCGGTGCGGATCTTCGCCGACGTCACGGCCCCGGCCCGGATCTTCTTCGCGGTCACCGCTCCGGCCTTGATCTGCTTCGTGCCGATCTTCGTGGCGGCGTAGGCGGAGCCGCCGAGGGCGACGGTCAGGGCCAGCAGGGCGACGACCATCGCCGGGGAGGGTCGCCAGGACGAGACTTTGGACATGCGGTCGCTCCTCTTCGGGTCGGCCGCGGCACGGCCGGTCGGGGTTTCCGCGCCAAGCCTAAGCTAGGCTGCCGGTGATGAAGCGCATCGAGGGCGTGATCACGGCAATGGCGACCCCGTTCGACGAGAACGGGGCGGTCGACCATGACGCCGCGCGGCGGCTGGCGGCGCACCTCTTCGAGCACGGGTCCCACGGGCTCGTGATCGCCGGGACGACGGGCGAGTGCCCGACGCTGACCGACGAGGAGGAGATCGAGCTGCTGCGGGCGGTGCGGGCCGAGGTCGGGGACGAGGCGCTGCTGATCTGCGGCACCGGGACCAACGACACCCGCCACTCCTGCGAGCTGACGAAGATGGCCGCGGACGCGGGCGCCGACGGCTCCCTGGTCGTCTGCCCGTACTACAACAAGCCCAACCGGGCCGGCATCCGCGCCCACTTCGAGGCGGTCGCGGCGGCGGTCCCGGAGCTCCCGATGGTCGTCTACAACATCCCCGCGCGGGTGATCATCAACGCCGACAACGAGCTGCTGGCCGAGCTCGGGCAGATCGACAACGTCGTCGCCGTCAAGCAGGCCAACGACGCCGAGCTGGGGCCGATCGACGGTCTGACGGTCCTGGCCGGCAACGACAACACCTTCCTCCGCGTGCTCGAGTTCGGCGGCGGGGGCGGCATCTGCGTCGCCTCGCACATCGTCGGCGACCGGATGCGGGAGATGTGGGAGGCCGCCCAGGCCGGGGACCTCGATCGAGCGCGTCAGATCGACGCCGAGATCACCCCCGTCTACGAGGCGACCTCCGTCACCACCAACCCGATTCCGCTGAAGGCGGCCCTGGAGATGCTGGGGCTGGCCGCGGATCGACTTCGACTTCCCCTGGTGCCGGCCGACGCCGAGCAGCGGGCCGCCATCAAGGCAGGCCTCGACGCTGCGGGCGTCGCCGTAGCCAGTTAGACATCGACTTAAAGAGAGTGAGTAACTACTAGTGTCAAGCAAACTTCGAGTGCTGCCTTTGGGCGGCCTCGGCGAGATCGGCAAGAACATGACCGTGATCGAGTACGACGGCAAGATCGTCGTCGTCGACACGGGGCTGATGTTCCCGACCGCCGAGATGCACGGGATCGACCTCGTGCTCCCTGATTTCTCCTACCTGCGCGACCGCGCCGACGACATCGAGGCGATCGTCCTCACCCACGGGCACGAGGACCACGTCGGCGCGCTGCCCTACGTGCTGCGCGAGATCGGCATTCCGCCGAAGATCTACGGCGGCCTGCTGACGATCGGGATGGTCCGCTCCAAGCTCGACGAGCACAAGCTCGGCGACAAAGCCCCGCTGGAGGAGCTGCCGCCGGGGCAGAAAGTCCGCGTCGGGCCGTTCGAGCTGGAGCTGATCCACCTCGCCCACTCGATCCCGGACATGCGGGCGGTGCTGCTGAAGACCGAGGCCGGCTCGGTCCTGATGACCGGCGACTACAAGTTCGACCAGACCCCCGTCGACGGGCGCCCGGCCGACGTCTCCCGCCTCGCCCAGCTGGGCCAGGAAGGGCTGACGCTGCTCTGCGGCGACTCGACCAACGCCGACCGACCGGGGGTCGCCCCCTCGGAGTCGGCCGTCGGGCCGGCGCTGCTGCAGCAGTTCGCCCGCTGCAAAGGGCGGATCATCGTCACCTCGTTCGCCTCCAACATCCACCGCGTCCAGCAGGTGATCGACGCGGCGGCGCGGCTCGACCGCCGGGTGGCGCTGGTCGGGCGCTCGATGCGGAAGAACTTCAACATCGCCTCCAACCTCGGCATCGCCGACGCGCCGCAGGGGATCTTCATCCAGCCGCGGGAGATCGAGGACTTCCCCGACGACAAAGTCGTCGTGATCTCGACCGGCAGCCAGGGCGAGCCGCTCTCGGCGCTGCGGCGGATGGCCAACAACGACCACCGCGACGTGCAGCTGCACTCCGGCGACACCGTCGTCTTCTCGGCGACCCCGGTGCCGGGCAACGAGCGCGCGGTCAACGAGACGATCGATCGCATCTACGAGATCGGCGCCACCGTGATCACCGCCAAGGACGCGCCGATCCACGCCTCCGGCCACGGCTGGCAGGAGGAGATCAAGCTGATGCTGAACCTGACCCGGCCGAAGTACGTGATGCCGGTGCACGGCGACTACAAGCGGATACGGCTGCACTCGGAGCTGGCCGAATCGGTCGGGGTCGACTCCGACCGCATCTTCCGGGGCCGCAACGGGCTGCCGCTGGAGGTGGACCAGAACGGTGCCGCCTTCGGCGAGGACATCCACGCGGGCGTGATGTACGTCGACGGCGTCAACATCGGCGAGCCCGACGACGCCGCCCTGCGCGACCGCCGCGAGATCTCCGCCGACGGCATCTTCATCGTCGTCGCGACGATCTCCAACGACGACGGCAGCGTCGTCGCCGACCCCGAGGTGATCTTCCGCGGCGTCGCCTTCCTCGAGGAGGCGGGCGGCCTGGTCGAAGACCTCAAGGACCTGGTCGAAGACCAGCTCGAAGACTCCGCCGGCGCGGGCAAACGCGAGAACCACCTGGTCGAGGAAGACCTCCACGACGCGATCGGCAAGTTCGTCTGGCAGCGCCTCCGCAGGCGGCCGATGGTCCTGCCGGTTGTGATCGAGGTCTGATCAAGTAGAAGCTGCTTCGAGGCGAAGCCTCATTACACTCGCGCGCCGTGACGCCCAGGCGCGACATCAAGGAATTCGATCAAGCCTGTCGCACGGTTGGGTTGAGTGAGAGGGAGCAATACGAAGCAAGCGAGGCGCTGCACGCGGAGAAGAGATCCTCCGGGACCAAGGAGCACATGCCCTATAGAGAGTTGGTCGCATGGCTGCGACAATGGAAAGAAGGCTGATGGCGGCAGTTGTAGCTCCAAACGCATCCCCCGCAGGTGTGCTGCGCTTAGTGCACGGCTCGATTACTGATGCGCGCCGCGCGTATCCAGATGTCCTCCATATTGAAATCCAGGATCGCAGCGGAGGGCTGTGGAAGCTCGCAACTCAAGATGCAGAGTGGTCTCCTGCCGATCCATCAGAGCTCATGAATCGCGGGGTAGAGGGAGCTGAGCTTGATGAGGAGACCGGAGAGCTGCGACTTGCTCTTTCCGACGGGTCTTCTTTCAATGTCGCTCCCGCAGAGCAAGAGGCCGAGGACGATCCACCCAATTGGAAGTTATTCACGCCCGATGGCCTGGTCTTGGTGTTCGGACCAGGGGGGAGATGGCAGTTCAACCGTGCGGATGAGCCGATTGCGCTCCCGTTGGGACCCGAGACGCTCTCCAAGGGGCTTATGCGGAAGTCGGAAGCCCTCGCGTTGATGGCTATCGCCAACGAGGAACTGGCTTCTCGTAAAGATGAGTGGGCTTCTGAGCTTCTGCTCAAAAAGGGCGCCGCGCGAAACGAGCAGTTGATTCTCGTCCTGTCTGCCGGCATATCCCTGATCTCGATAGCCGTGGCCGCCGTCTCCCTCGTCTTCGCCCTGCAATAAGGGGCACGAAAAAGCCCGCCGGAGCCAGTTCTGGGGAGAAGCTCCGGCGGGCAATGTGTCTCGTCCGCAACGGAATTTAGGGGCTCGCTCTAAAGCGCCTTTAAAGGTTTTGGGGCGGGCTTGGGCTTGGCGCCGGCGAGGGGGATGCGGGCGGTGAAGAGGGCGCCGCCGGACTCGGATTCGGCGGCCTCGACGCTGCCGCCGTGGGACTCGGCGACGGCGCTGACGATCGCCAGGCCGAGTCCGGTGCCGGTGCCGCGGGCGGTGTCGGCGGGGCCGCCGCCGCGGACGAAGCGGTCGAAGACCTGGCCGCGCAGCGACTCGGGGATGCCGGGGCCGTCGTCGGCGACCTCGACCACCGCCTCGCCGTCCTCCTCGCGCAGGGTCAGCTCGACGCGGGACCTCGTCGGGGTGTGGCGGATCGCGTTGTCGAGCAGGTTGAGGACCATCCGGTGCAGCTCGTCGCGGCTGCCGTCGACCCGCAGCGGCCGGTCGTTGTCGACGACGAGGCGGCGGCCGCCCATCAGCGGTGCCACCTCGGCGGCGGCGTCGCCGGCGATCTCGGCCAGGTCGACCCGCCGGTGCGCCTCCAGCCGGCCGGCGTCGGCGCGGGCGAGCAGGAGCAGGTCGGAGACGAGCCGGCCCATCCGTTTCGAGGAGCGCAGGGCGGAGTCGACGATTTCGCGGTCCTCCGCCTGGTCGGCGCCGCCGAGCGAGGCCTGCAGCAGTTCCAGGTTGGCGAGGACGCTGGTCAGCGGCGTCCGCAGCTCGTGCGAGGCGTCGGCGACGAACTCGCGCTGCCTCTGCATCACGCCCTCGCGTTCGGTCCGGGCGGCGTCGAGCGAGCGCAGCATCTCCTCCAGCGTCCGCGCCAGCTCGCCGACCTCGTCGTCGGCTTTCGGCTCGGGCATCCGCTGCGAGGGGTCGCGGGTGGCGGCGATCTCCCGCGCGGTGGCGGTCAGCGAGGCGATCGGCCGCATCGCCCGCCCGGCGACCATGACCCCGGCGAAGACCGCGAGCAGGGTGCCGCCGAAGATCCCGGCGGCGATCAGCAGCCAGACGCGCTCGATCGTCGCGTCGACCCGGTCGAGGCTGCGCCCGTACTGGACGTAGCCGGTAATCGAGCCGGTTTCGTCGAGCACCGGCTCGGTCGCCACCCGCATCCCGCGGAAGTCGACCAGGCCCTCTTCGGGCGGCCCGAGCGGAACCGCGTCGGGGCTGGAGGTGATCCCGTTGCCCTGAGCGTCGTAGACGTGCGCCGAGGCGTCGTCGGGGCGGACGAAGGCGTCCAGCCACTGCGGGCCCACCCGCACTTCCGGTCCCCGGAACGGGGGGTAGAGGATCTGCGTCTGGCCGGCGAGGATCTTCACCGCGCTGCTGACCTCGCCGTCGAAGTCGTCGCGGATGCGGTCGGTCGCGATCTTCCCGACCAGGCCGCCGAAGAGGAGGAGGATCGCCAGGGTCAGCGCCGAGGAGACCAGCGCCAGGCGCCAGCGCACGGGCCAGGACCTGGGGCGGGGCAGGCGGCGCGGGAGCTTCAAGTCAGGCCTTGAGAACGTAGCCCGCTCCGCGTTTGGTGTGCAGCAGCCGGCCCTCGCCGCCCTCCTCGAGCTTGCGCCGCAGGTTGGAGATGAAGACGTCGATCGTGTTGGTGGCCGCCATCGGGTCGTATCCCCAGACCTCGTCGAGCAGGCGCTCGCGGGAGACGACGAGGCGCTCGTTGCGCATCAGGAACTCGAGCAGCTCGAACTCACGGTTGGTCAGCTCGATCTCGCGCTCGCCGCGGCACACCTCGCGGGTGTCGGGGTTGAGGGTGAGGTCGCCGACCTCCAGCGAGGCGGCGCCGCGCGGGGGGCGGCGGCGCAGCAGCGCCCGGATCCGCGCCAGCAGCTCCTGGCGCTCGAACGGCTTCACCAGGTAGTCGTCGGCGCCGCTGTCGAGCCCGGTCACCCGGTCCTCGGTCTCCGCCCGCGCGGTCAACATCAGGATCGGCACGTCGCCGTCGCTGCGCAGGCGGCGGCAGACCTCGACCCCGTCCATCCCCGGCAGGCCGAGGTCGAGCACGACGAGGTCGGGGACGAAGCCGGCGGCGACGTCCAGCGCCTCGACCCCGTCGGCCGAGGTGCGGACTTCGTAGCCCTCGTTGCGCAGGGAGCGCCGCAGGACGTCGGCGATGTCGACGTCGTCCTCGACGATGAGGACGCGGCCACCGATCTGGTCGACTTCGGGGAGCACGAATCCGATGGTAGCCGCGGATTTCGCCGCTCCTCGCGACTTTTAGGGCGAATTTAGCTCGCAGGTATGGGGGACTTGCCGTCGAAGCGGGGACCATGTTCGTGCGTAAGAAGCGCGCCGGCGCGGCCCGGCGGGGGAAAGCTGCGTCAAAACGGAAGCCGAAAGGCAAGGCCAAGGCCAGGGGCGGGCTGCACCTGCCCCAAGGCCTTGAGCAGCGCCACGTCGACCTGATCGCCCTCTTCCTCGTCGCCTTCGGCGTCTACCTCGTCTTCGTCCTCTTCTTCGGCTGGGAAGGGGGCAAGGTCGGCTACGGCGTCGAAACCGCGCTCACCTACCTCTTCGGGGAGATCGGCGCCCGTATCTTCACCGTCCTGCTGCTGCTGGTCGGCGGCATGCTGCTGACCGGGACCTCGGTCTCGGCCCTGGCAAGCGGGATCGGGAGGGGCCTGCGGTCGCTCTTCCGCGGCGTCTTCGCCGGCGGCGACGCGGCCGCCCGCACGGTCGCCAGGACCCACGCCGACTGGCGCCAGCACCGCGAAGCCCGCGCCGAGGCCGCGACCCTCGCCGGCCCCACCGACGTGATGAGCGCCTACCCGGAGGAGGACGAGGACTTCGAACCGACCGTCGCCCTCGCCGAGGAGGACGCCTTCGACCCCCAGATCTTCGACGCCGAGGCCGATTCGGAGCCCGAGACCGAGACGCATGTGCTCCCGGCCGACGACGAGGCCGAGGAGACCGAGCCCGAGGAGCTGAAGAACTACGACTCCGCCGACGCGGTCGCGGTGGTCGACGAGGGCGACCGCGCCCATGCCGGCCTCACCCCGATGGGCAACAAACGCGGGGTGACGATGTCGGAGGAGATCGACTACCGGCCGCCCTCGCCGAAGCTGCTCGAGCGCGGCAAGAGCGACAAAGGCCCCGACCCGCGCGACCACGAAGCCGTCGGCCGCAAGCTGGTGGAGACGCTCGGCCACTTCGGGGTGGAGGCGAAGATCGTCGGCATCGTCAGCGGCCCCCACGTCTCCCGCTTCGAGCTGCGCCTCGCGCCCGGGACCAAAGTCAAGAAAGTCACCGAGCTAGCCAACGACATCGCCTACGCGCTCGCCTCGACCGACATCCGCATCCTCGCGCCGATCCCGGGCAAGCAGGCGGTGGGGGTCGAGGTCCCCAACCGGACCCGCAAGATGGTCCGCCTCGGCGACATCTACGCCGGCCGTCCGGAGAAGACCTCGCCGCTGGTCGCCTGGCTCGGCAAGGGGATCGACGGCAACCCGGTCTGGACCGACATCGCGAAGATGCCGCACGTCCTCGTCGCCGGCACCACCGGCTCGGGCAAGAGCGGCTGCGTCAACGCGATCCTCTCCTCGATCCTCATGCAGGCCTCGCCGAACGAGGTCCGCCTGGTGCTGGTCGACCCGAAGCAGGTCGAGCTCAACCACTACGAGAACGTCCCGCACCTGCTGACCCCGGTGGTGACCTCGCCGCGGCTGGCGGCCAACGTCCTCTCCAACCTGATCGTGGAGATGGAGAGCCGCTACGGGATCATGAGCGAGGCCCGCGCCCGCAACCTCGACGAGCTGAACAAGGTCCGCCGCAAGCGGGGCGAGTCGCCGCTGCCGCACATCCTCTGCGTGATCGACGAGCTCGCGGACCTGATGATGGTCGCCCCGGCCGAAGTCGAGGACTCGATCATCCGCCTGGCGCAGAAGTCGCGCGCCACCGGCATCCACCTGGTGCTGGCGACGCAGCGGCCCTCGACCGACATCATCACCGGCACGATCAAGGTCAACATCCCCTCGCGGATCGCCTTCGCCGTCTCCTCGCAGACCGACTCGCGGGTGATCCTCGACCAGGGCGGGGCGGAGGCGCTGCTCGGCCAGGGGGACATGCTCTTCCGCGGCGCCGGCACCTCGAAGCTGGCGCGGGTCCAGGGCGCCTTCATCACCGAGGACGAGATCGCCCGCATCACCGGCCACTGGGCCAAGCAGGGCGAACCGGAGTTCGAGGACGAGCTGCTGGAGACCCCGCAGGAGGCCGAGAGCGAGGACCGCGACGACGACTTCGACCCCGACAGCGACGACCTGCTCGACGAGGCAATCCGCCTGGTCGTGCAGACCGAGACCGCCTCGGTCTCGATGATCCAGCGGCGGCTGCGGGTCGGCTACACCCGCGCCGGGCGCCTGATCGACATGCTCGAGCGGCGCGGCGTCATCTCCGGCTACGAGGGCTCGAAACCGCGCCAGGTGCTGATCACCCAGGCGGATCTGCCGCGGGTGCTGAGCGGCGGCGACACGGCGCCCGAGCCGGTCGCGGTCGACTCCGAGCCCGACGTCTAGCTCCGGTAGCGTCACGCCCGTGATCCGCGCGGGCATAGTCGTCACCGGGACCGAGGTGATCACCGGCCGGATCCCGGACGGCAACGGCCCCTGGGTCTCCGAGCGACTGGCCGAGCTGGGGGTGGAGGTCGCGCACATCGACGTCGTCGCCGACCGGCCCGACGATCTGGGCGCGGCGCTGGAGTTCATGGCCGCCCAGGAGATGGACCTGATCGTCACCACCGGCGGGCTGGGCCCGACCGCCGACGACCTGACCGCGGAGGTTGTAGCCCGCTTCGCCGGGCGCGAGATGGTGCTCGACGAGGAGATGGAGGCGAAGATCGCCGAGGTCCTGAGCGGCTTCGCGCAACGCTTCCGGCTCGACCCCGAGGCGCTGCGGGCGGCCAATCGCAAGCAGGCGATGGTCCCCGAGGGAGCGACGCCGCTCGACCCGGTGGGGACGGCGCCGGGGCTGGTGGTGCCGGCCGGAGAGCGGGTCGTGATCGTCCTGCCCGGGCCGCCGCGCGAGCTGCAGCCGATGTGGTCGGCGGCGCTGGAGACCGCGCCGGTGCGCGAGCTGCTGCGCCGGGCGACGCCGCTGCGCGGCTACACGATGCGGATGTTCGGGGTGCCGGAGTCCGAGATCGCCAAGAGCTTGCGGGAGATGGAGGCAGAGGGCGTCGAGACCGGCGCGGTGGAGATCACGACCTGCCTGCGGCGCGGCGAGATCGAGATCGACGTCCGCTACCGCGACGAGACCCAGGAGGTGGCCGAGTCGGTGCGGGAGGAGCTGATGCGCCGCCACCCGCGCGAGACCTTCAGCGTCGACGGCGAGACGATCGACGCCCAGGTGGCGACGCTGCTGCTGGGGCGCCGCCTGGCGCTGGCGGAGTCCTGCAGCGGCGGCCTGATGGCGGCCCGGGTCACCGACCTGGCCGGGGCCTCGGAGTACTTCGCGGGCGGCGTCGTCGCCTACTCCAACGAGGCGAAGGCGGAGCTGCTGGGGGTGGACCCGGCGCTGATCGAGGCGCACGGGGCGGTCTCGCCGCAGGTCGCCGAGGCGATGGCGATCGGGGCACTGGAGCGCTTCGGCGCCGACGTCGCGGTCTCGATCACCGGGATCGCCGGGCCGGGCGGCGGCAGCGAGGAGAAGCCGATCGGCTACGTCTGCTTCAACGCCCGCCTCGCCGACGGGACCGCGATCGCGCGGGACCCGGTCATCCCCGGCGGCCGCCTCGACGTCCGCGAACGCTCGGCGCTGGTCGGCATGCACCTGCTGCGGATGCTGCTCGGCGAGCAAGAAGGCACGAAGTCGTAGGCGAGAATTTGCTTTGGCGCGTTGTTCCGTGCGTCCCGGCCCCGTAGCGTGGCGGCCATGGCCGAGGAGCGACCGAAGAGCCCCCGGGCGCGCCTGTTCGTGGCGCTCGACCTTCCCGAGGAGATGCGGGAGGGGATCGTGGCGTGGGGGAGGGAGGCGCTTGCCGACCCCGCCCTGCGGCCGGTCGCTCCGGAGTCCCTGCACGTCACCCTCGCCTTCCTCGGCCACCGGCCGGAGGGGGAGATCGAGGCGATCGCCGAGGTGGTGCGGCGCAGCGCCGCACCCGCTCCCTGGGTCGAGCTGCTCGACCCGGTGCAGCGGCCGCCGCGCGGCAGGGCGCGCCTCTACGCGCTGCCGGCGCTCTCGCCGGGGGCCGAGGCCCTGCAGGCGGGGCTCGAGCAGGGGCTGGTCGAGGAGGGCTTCTACGAGCCCGAGAAGCGGCCGTTCTGGCCGCACGTGACCGTGGCCCGCGTGCGTTCCGAGGCGCGGGGATCGAGGCGGCCGGCGGTCGTCTCGGAGGCGCCGGGGCCGATTCCCCCGGAGCTGGCGGAACCCCGGATTTCCGTCCGGATGACGCTTTACCGTTCTGATCTTCAGCCAAGTGGTGCGCGATACGTGCCGCTGGCCCAAGTCGAGCTGCCCGGAGGGGGCGGCAGTGAGGTGAACTGAGATGGCAGATAGAAAAACGAGCTTGAGCGAGGTTTCCGCCAAGGAGGCAAAGGCGAAGGACGCCGCGCTGGAGAACACCGTCAGCGGCATCCGCAAGGAGTTTGGAGAGGGTGCCCTGATGCGCCTGGGCGACAAGGGGACGGTCAAGGTGGAGGCGATCCCGACCGGCTCCCTCGCGCTCGACCTGGCGCTCGGCATCGGCGGGGTCCCCCGCGGCCGCATCGTCGAGATCTTCGGCCCGGAGTCCTCGGGTAAGACGACGCTGGTCAACCACATCATCGCCCAGGCCCAGGCGATGGGCGGCGTCTGCGCCTTCATCGACACCGAGCACGCGATCGATCCGGTCTACTCGAGGGCGATCGGCGTCGACACCGACGAGCTGCTCGTCTCCCAGCCCGACTACGGCGAGCAGGCGCTGCAGATCGCCGATCGGCTGATCGCCTCGGGCGCCGTCGACGTGGTGGCGATCGACTCGGTCGCGGCGCTGACGCCGAAAGCGGAGCTCGACGGGCAGATCGGCGACACCACCGTGGGGCTGCAGGCGCGGCTGATGTCGCAGGCGATGCGCAAACTCGCCGGCAACCTCAACCGGACCAACACCGTCTGCCTCTTCACCAACCAGATCCGCGAAAAGGTCGGGGTCCAGTTCGGCTCGCCGGAGACCCAGCCGGGCGGCCGGGCGCTGAAGTTCTACTCCTCGCAGCGGCTCGACATCCGCCGGATCGAGACCCTGAAGGAAGGGACCGAGGCGGTCGGCAACCGGGTCCGGGTCAAAGTCGTCAAGAACAAGGTCGCCTCTCCGTTCCGCCAGGCCGAATTCGACATCGAGTACGGGGCCGGGATCTCGCGCGAGGGCGGGCTGCTCGACTTCGGGATCGAGCAGGACCTGATCCAGAAATCGGGCTCCTTCTTCTCCTACGGGGAAACCAGGCTCGGGCAGGGGCGCAACAACGCCAAGCAGTTCCTGGTCGACAACCCGGAGCTGGCCCTGGAGATCGAAACCAAGGTCCGCGCGGCCCTGGGCATCGACGGCGAGCCGGCGCAGCCGGCCGAGGCCGAGGGAGTCGCCGCGACTGGCGAGGCGAGGGCGGCGTAGGAGCCGTTTTCGCCTCACGGCGGGCCGGGCGCGGACCTCTATAGGATCGCTCCAGCATGGATAACGAGACCCTCTTCTACATCTTCGGTGGCATCGCGGCCGTCTCGGCCGTGGTCGTCACCTTCGCCGGGCTGAAACTGAAGAACTTCCCGGGGCGGATGCTCCCGCTCGTCGTCGTCTGGTTCGCCGCCTTCGCCGTCGCCGCCAGCACCTTCTCGGTGCTGCAGGCGAAGGACCACGAGGCGCACGAGGCGGCGCACGAGAAGACCGAGCACAGCGCCGAGGACAGCTCTAGCGGGCCCTACGAAAACGAAGGCGGCGCCCTCGGCGGCGAACGCGAGGAGCTCGAAGAAGAGGCCGAAAAAGAAGCCGAAGGCCCTGAAGAGGAAGAACCGGTCGGCCCGGTCGAAGGCCCGCAGGAGAGCGGCCAGAACCCGCAGGACGGCGGGGAAGGCAAAGAAAGCTCGCAGCAGGGCGGCGATTCAGGCGCCGAAGCTTCCGAGACGACGCTGCAGCTCGCCGCCGACGAGACCGCGATCGCCTTCGACAAGACCGAGCTCAGCGCCGAAGCGGGCAAAGTCACGATCGACTTCACCAACCCCTCGGCGATCCCGCACAACGTGGTGATCCTCGAAGGCGACAAAGAGCTGGCCGGCTTCGAACCGATCGTCGAGGGCGAGGAATCGGTCTCGGCCGATCTCGAGGCCGGGGAGTACGAGTTCATCTGCAGCGTCCCGGGGCATCCCGAGGCGGGCATGAAAGGCACTCTCACGGTGGAGTAACCGCAGCGGTCGGCAGCACGCCGCTACCCTGCGTCCGATGGCCCAGAAGTTCCACGTCACCACCTTCGGGTGCCAGATGAACGTGCACGACTCCGAGCGGATGCGCGGGATGCTGGCCTCGCTCGGCTACGAGGAGGCGAGCGAGCGGGGGGAAGCGGACCTGATCCTCTTCAACACCTGCTCGATCCGCGAGTCGGCCGACAGCCGCTTCATCGCCCACCTGGGTGAGGCGAAGCGGCTGAAGTCCGAAGACCCCAAACGGGTCGTCGGGGTCGGCGGCTGCTGGGCGCAGTCGGTCAAGGAGGAGGTCTTCGAGCGCTTCCCGTTCGTCGACGTCGCCTTCGGGCCGGGCCAGATCCACAAGCTGGCCGAGTTCCTCAACAGCGACTCGCTGACCGCGCAGGGCTACTTCGAGTTCGAGGACTTTTCCGGCCACCTGCCGGCGCGGCGCGAGCGCGAGTTCCAGGGCTGGCTTCAGATCTCCCAGGGCTGCAACTGCGTCTGTTCCTACTGCATCGTCCCTTCGACCAGGGGCCGAGAGGTCAGCCGCGACCCCGAGGAGCTGATCGCCGAGGCCGAGGGGTTGGCGGCCGACGGGGTGGTGGAGGTGACGCTGCTGGGCCAGAACGTCAACAGCTACGGCCGCGACCTGCCGCTCGACCGCCGGATCGGCTTCTCCGACCTGCTGCGGCGCGTCGACGCGATCGAGGGGATCGAGCGGATCCGCTACACGAGCCCGCACCCGAAGGACATGAAAGAGGACGTGATCCGCGCCCACGCCGAGCTGCCCGCCCTCTGCGAGCAGATCCACCTGCCGCTGCAGTCGGGCTCCAGCGCGGTGCTGAAACGGATGCGGCGCACCTACAACCGCAGCCGCTACATGGACCGGGTGGCGCTGATCCGCGAGCACGTGCCCGACTGCGCGATCACCACCGACATCATCGTCGGCTTCCCCGGCGAGACCGAGCGGGACTTCGAGGAAACCCTGGAGGTGGCGGAGGAGGTCGGCTACGACGGCGCCTTCACCTTCATCTTCTCGCCGCGGCGGGAAACCGAGGCGGCGACGATGGACGGCCAGCTGCCCCACCCGGTCAAGGTCGAGCGGCTGGAACGCCTCGTAGAGGTGGTCCAGCGCCGCGCCGCCGAGCGCGCCCAGCGCTTCGTCGGCCGCACGATGGAGGTCCTGGTCGAAGGCACGAGCCGCACCGACGAGACGAAGCTGCGCGGTCGGACCCGCCACGGCAAGGCGGTCAACTTCGACGGCGTCGCCGACCCCGGTGAGTTCGTCCAGGTCGAGATCGAAGCGGCGACCTCGCAGACGCTCAGCGGCGTCCTCGCGCGCCCCCTGACGCCCCTCCTCTGAGGGCCATCTTGAACGTCATCGGCATCTTCGGCCCGACCGGGGTCGGGAAGACCGGGGTCGCGGTTGCGCTGGCCGAGCTGCTGCGGGAGCGGGGGGAGAATCCGGTCGCGGTCAACTGCGACGCGCTGCAGGTCTACGAGGGGCTGGAGACGCTGACGGGGACGGCGACGGCTGAGGAGCAGGCGAGGCTGGAGCACCGGTTGCTGGGGTTCGTCCCGGTGACGGAGGACTTCTCGATCGGGGATTACATGCCGCTGGCCCACCGGGAGATCGACGCGGCGCTGGAGGCGGGGCGGCGGCCGATCGTGGTGGGGGGGACGGGGCTCTACCTGCGGGCGGCGCTGGCGGAGCTGTCGCTGACCAAGGTGCCGCCGGAATCGGAGGAGTCGGAGCTGTGGTCGCCGCAGACGCGCCACCCGACCTCGATCTTCGGCCTCGACATGGACCGCGAGCGGCTCTACGAGCGGATCAACGCCCGCGTCGAGGCGATCGTCGCCGGTGGCGCCGCGGAGGAGGCCCGCCGCGCCGACGCCCTCGGCCCCGGCCGCACCGCCCGCAAAGCGCTCGGCTTCGACGAGGTGCTGGCCGGCGACCTGGAGACGATGAAGAAGCGCTCGCGCAACTACGCCCGCCGTCAGCTCACCTGGATGCGCAAAATCCCGAACTACCACCCGATCGACCGCACCGGCCTCGGCGACGAGGAGGTCGCCGCCGAGATCCTCCGGGTCCTCGATCAATAGGCTGCCGCGCGTGAAGTTCGAGAAGTGGCAGGCGCTGGGCAACGACTACCTGATCCTCGAGCAGGAGCGGCTGCCGTGGGAGCTGACCGAGGCGCGGGTCGAGTGGCTCTGCGACCAGCACTTCGGGGTCGGCTCCGACGGGGTGCTGCTGCTCTCGCGCAGCGAGGATCCCGAGTTCGTCGCCGACCTGCGGATCTTCAACCCCGACGGCTCCGAAGCCGAGCTCTCCGGCAACGGCGCCCGCGAGGCGATCCTCTACCTGCGCCGCCACGGCTGGACCGACGAGGACGAGTTCGCGATCAGCACCGTCGCCGGGCCGATCCGGCCGACGATCACCGGCGAGCTGACCTGCTCGGTCGACATGGGACGGGCCTCGACCGCCTCCAAGGACTTCCCCTCGGGCGGCGAGGACGGCCGCGGCACGCTGCGGTCCGCCGGCCGCGAGTGGGAGTTCCAGCACGTCTCGATCGGCAATCCCCAGTGCGCGATCGTCGTCCCCGCCGAGGAGCTCGACGGGCTCGACCTCGGCGAGATCGGCCCCGGCATCGAAGGCAACGAGCTCTTCCCGAACCGGACCAACGTCTCCTTCCTGGCGATCGACGGCAGCCGGGTGCGGGCGCGGATCTTCGAGCGCGGCGTGGGGGAGACGCTCTCCTCGGGCACCGGCGCCAGCGGCGCCGCCGTCACCGCCTTCCTGCGCGGCTCGACGAGCCCGATCCTCGTCGAGCTCGAAGGCGGCGAGCTGGAGGTCGAGATCTCCCAGGACCTCGCGGTCCGGCTCAACGGCTGGGCCGAGCCGGTCTTCGCCGGCGAGCTCTCGCCCGAGCTGATGCAGGCGCTGGCCGAGCTGGACGGCGAGTGACCCGCCGAATCGCATAGATTCCCGCGCCGATGGGCATCGCCACCCCCTCAAAGCGCCTGGAGGCCATCCCTCCGTACAAGTTCCAGGAACTCGAGCAGCAGATCGCCGACAAGCGCGCCGCCGGGATCGACGTGATCAGCCTCGGGATCGGCGACCCCGACGAACCGACCTACCCGCACGTCATCGAGGCGATGCAGGAGGCGGTCGCCAATCCGGCCTACCACCAGTACCCGAGCAACCGCGGCCGCGACGAGTTCCGTCAGGGCATGGCCGAGTTCTACGAGCGGCGCTTCGGGGTCGAGATCGACCCGAAGTCCGAGGTGATCCCGGCGATCGGCGCCAAGGAGTGCATCTACAACCTCTGCTTCGCCTTCCTCGACCCCGGCGACGTCGCCCTCGCCTCCGACCCCGGCTACCCGGTCTACACCGGCGGCCCGCTCCTCGCGGGCGCCAAGGCCGAGCTGCTGCCGCTGGTCCCGGAGCTGGGCTTCGCTCCCGACCTCGATGCCGTCCCGGCCGAGGCCGCCGCCAAGGCCCGGCTGATGTTCGTCAACTACCCGAACAACCCGACCGGCGCGATCCTCCCCGAGGGCTTCTTCGAGCGGGTCGTCGAGTTCGCCCGCGAGCACGAGATCCTCGTCGTCCACGACAACGCCTACTCGGAGACCACCTACGACGGCTACGTCGCCCCCAGCTTCCTCGCCACGCCCGGCGCCAAGGAGGTCGGCGTCGAGGTCTTCTCGCTCTCCAAGGGCTACAACATGACCGGCTGGCGCTGCGCCGCGATCCTCGGCAACGCCGAGGCGGTCCAGGCCTACTGGCGGTTGAAGACCAACGTCGACTCCGGCCTCTTCGAGGCGATCCAGATGGCCGGCGTCGCCGCCCTCCAGGGCCCGAGCGAGCCGATGGAGCGGATGAACGAGACCTACACCCGCCGCCGCGACCTCGTCGTCGCCGCCCTGCGCGAGATCGGCGTCGAGGTCACCGCCCCGAAAGGCACGATCTACGTCTGGGCCCCGGTCCCCGAGGGCCACACTTCGACCTCCTTCTGCGAGCTCGTGCTCGAGGAGGCCGCCGTCGTCGTCTCGCCCGGCTCGATGTACGGGCCGAGCGGCGAGGGCTTCTTCCGCATCGCCCTGACCGCGCCCGACGAGCGCATCGAAGAGGCGGTCGAGCGGATGCGCGAGCACCTCAGCTGAGCCGAGGCGCTCGCGTCGCTGGGCGCTACTCGACCTCGACTTCGTCGACCATCCCTTTGAAGACGTGCGGGGGGCCGCCTTCGCGGTCGGTGATGAAGCAGTAGAGGGCGTAGCGGCCGGGCTCGAGGTCGAGCGTGACCAGCTGGGCTTCGCCGCCTTCGAGGACGGCGGTCGACTTCGTGCCTTTCTCTTCCATCGGCGGCGCGCCCTGTTCGGTTTTGAAGAATTTTTCGGCGTCCTCGGCGGTCGCGTCGCCTTTGAGCTTGGAGGCGATCAGGTGGTGGGGCTGGGCGCCGATGTTGTCGAAGGCGATCTCGGTTGCGCCCGAGGGGAGCGTCTCGGCGTTGAAGGCGTACTCGACGCCCTCGACGGTGGCCTCGCCGCCCTCGATCTCCTCCTCGGTGGCCTCGCCGGTCACTTTGGTCACCGCCGCGTCCTGCGGGGACGGCGGCCCGCCCGAGGTGTTGAAGGCGTAGTAGTCGCCGGGCTGCAGGACCTGCGTCACCGTGGCGCTCTCGCCGGGTTCAAGCGAGCCGACGCCGCCGGCCGCGAAGAACCACTCCGGGAACGATTTGCCCTGGATCGCCTGCCCGAGCCCTTTGACGACTTCCTCGGGCGTGCGGTCGCCCTCGACGCGGATTAGCTGCAGGTCGGCTTCGGCGTCGCTGTCGTTGGTCAGCGTGATCTCCGCCAGCCCGGCCTCGGCGCTCTCCGGCGCCGTCACCGTCGCCGATTTGCCTTTCGATTCGACCGTGTAGCTCAGCTTCTGCGCGTCCTCGTCGTCACCCCCGCCGCAAGCTGCCAGCGCCAGTGCCGCGACCAGAGCGGTCAGGCAGGCGCAGATACGGAAGACGAAGCCGGGTCGGGTGCTGCTCACGGGGAAACCTCCTGGTGGCGGGGCGGGCGGGCGATCGCAGAGACCTTACCCACCCCGCCTGGCGTCCAACCCGTGCGGCTCCCCAAGTGGCGCTAGCGCACCTTCACCTTCGCGCCGCCGCCCTTGCGCTTCTGCCAGTCCCTGAACGTCGCGCTCCAGGCGGCATCGGCAAGCCGCGCCTGGCCCGCCACCGACGGGTGGAAGTAGTCGGCGCTGGAGTTGGGGTTGCCGCCGCCGAAGACCGGAATCTGGTTGAACGGCGGGATGTTGAGGCCGGCGGTGTTGAAGACGTTGGCGACGTCCGCCGTGGTGAAGCGCGTGTCGAAGACCGCGTAGTCGTCCCAGCGGCAGCGCTTGAATTCGGCGCAGACGTCCTCGAGGGCTTCGTTGTAGGCGATCACCTGCGCCCGGAAGGCCGCGCGGCGCTCTTCGTCGGCCGGCGCCGTCGAGAGGGGGTTGGCGAGCAGGCCCTGGCAGACGCCGAACAGCGACCAGCGCGTGAGCGCGTTGGGGTCGGGCGGGCTGGTGAAGATCGCGTGCAGCTGGTTGATGTCGGGGATGCTCATCAGCTGGATGTAGACCTTCCGGTTCGCCGCCACCAGCGTCTCCAGCGCCGCTCGCACCTGGCTGCGGAAGGTCGCGGTGGGGGTGGGGGTCGGGGCGCAGGCGTCGTTGGCGCCGATCTGGATCAGGACGAAGTCGGGGTCCTGGCCGGCGGCGACCTGTGCCTGGCCCGGCAGGTGGACCGCGCGCGCTCCGGAGACCGCATCGTTATAGGCGACGAGCGGCCCGGGGTGCATCGCGTCGAGCCGTTCCCGGACGCTGTTGACGAGCGGGTTCGTCCCGGTCGCCCAGGAGTTCTGCGGGCAGTCGAGCCCGGGCCCGCTGGGGCAGCCCGGTCCGCTGGTGTTGTAGGCGCGGGTTATCGAGTCGCCGAGCGCGGCCATCACCCGCGGCGGCTTCGTCGCCGCTGCCGGCGCGGCCACCAGCGCGAGGTTGATCGAGAGCGCCACCAACGCGACGAGCACGCGCCGCAACATCGAGATACCACCCATTCCCTGTCCTCCTTCGGTCCCTTGGCTGGAGCCTCAGATACCCGGAGGAGGGGGACATAACACCGTCAGCCCGTCAGGCGTCGGCGGCCTCGCGCTCGGCCTTCTTGCGCCAGTAGCGGTCCAAGCCGCCCCACTGGTAGGCGGTGGGGACGGCCTGCAGCAGCTCCTCGACGGTGTCGCCTTCGATCCCTTCGCCGGCGAGGTGCTCGCGGATGCGGCGCTCGAGGTCGGCGTTGTAGGCGTCCTTGTCCATCTGCCGCACCAGCTCGGCCTCTTCGCGCAGTTTCGCCCGCACCTTCTCGATGTGGCCGGGGACGTCGTCTTCGACGGCGCCGAAGTGGGTGAGGGCGAGGCGGGTAGGCGACCAGCCGGCGACGAGGTCGAGGGACTCGTTCCAGGTCTCGACGTCGATGTCGGGCGGGGGAGTGGGCGGGACGATCAGATTCGACGGCGGGATCCGGCAGGCGGCGACGTCGCCGACGAAGGCGGTGCCGGTCTCCTCGTGCAGGTAGCAGACGTGGTGGGAGGCGTGGCCGGGGGTGTAGGCGACGCGCATCCCCAACACGGTCTCGCCGCCGCTCAGCACGCGGACGTTCTCCTCGGGCACCGGCAGGATCTCGCCCCAGAGGTAGCCCAGCTTGTCGCCGTAGAGCCGCTCGGCGCTGGCCAGCAGCTTCGAGGGGTCGATCAGGTGGCGCGCGCCGCGCTCGTGGACGTAGACCTCGAGATCCGGCCAGCGCCGTACCAGTGCCCCCGTCGCCGCCGCGTGGTCGAGGTGGATGTGCGTCAGCACCACCGCCCGCGGCTTCTCGTCCCCGATCGCCTCCAGCACCGTCGAGAGCGACGACTCCGGCCCGGGGTCCACCAGGGCCCCGTCGACCTCCCAGCAGCCGATCACATGCGGCCGCCCGAGGTGCTTGACGTCGATCACGCGCACCGGCGCAGCTTATGCGGACGTACTTGTTCCCGCATACCGGGAAGAAGTACGTTCGCTCAGACCCGGCCTTCGGCGGCGAGCATCGCCCGCAGCCCCTCCTCTAGCCCCCGCGGTTCGTACCCCAGCTCTCGCTTCGCCTTGTCGTAGCTCGCCCAGAAGGTGACGCCGTCGGCGGAGGAGATCAGCTCGCGCAGGTTCGGCGGCTGGCCCATCACCTTCCCGACCAGCGGGCCGATCGGGATCATCGCCTTCATCAGCGGCGTCGGGATCGCCCGCTTCGGCGCCTTGCGCCCGGTGGCCGCGGCGACGACGTCTATCGCCTCCCGCACCGTGACCGCGGGGCCGCTGATCACGTAGGCCTCGCCCGGCGTCCCCTTGTCGAGCCCGAGGAGGATGCCGCCGGCGATGTCCTCGACGTGGGTGAGGCAGATACCGAGCTCCGGGAAGGGGATCATCGGCATCTTCCCGGAGAGGAACTGGTCGAGCAGCTGGGCGATCGAGGAGGTGTCGCCGGGGCCGTAGACGCCGCCGGGCTGGACGATCACGCAGGGCAGGCCGTCGTCGATCAGCCGCTTGGCGACCTGGTGGGCCTCCCACTTCGTCTCCTCGTAGGCGGAGGTGAACTCCTTGGCCGGGTGCTCGTAGGACTCGTCGACGATCCGCCCGTGGGTGTTGCCGAAGACGCCGACGGTGGAGACGTAGACGACTTTCGGGACCTTCAGCTCCAAGGCCGCGCCGAGGACCCGTTCGGTGCCGCCGACGTTGGCTTCGCGCATCGCCGGGCGCTCGGAGGGCGGGATGCCGACCTCGTAGACGGCGGCGGCGTGGATGACCGCGTCGCAGCCCTCCATGCCCCTGCGGATCGCCCGTTCGTCGCCGAGGTCGCCGGGCACCAGCTCGCAGCCGAGCTCGCTCAGCTTTGCGCCCTTCTCGGGGCTGCGGACGAGGCAGGCGACCTCGTCGCCGCGACCGCGCAGCCGGCGCACCACCTCGCCGCCGATGAAGCCGGTTCCGCCGGTGACGAAGACCTTCACGACAGTCACCCTAACCGGCCGAACCCCGCGCTTACAATCGTTCGGGTGGAGGCTTCGAAGAACGGCAACGGCGGCAACCGGCGGGCGCGGCAGCGGGCGCTGGCGATCGGCATCCTCGACAGCCGCACCGAGGGCGAGCCGCTGGCCGAGCTGAAGGAGCTGCTGCGCACCGCCGGGGTCGCCACCGTCGGCACCGCGACCCAGCAGCGCCCCAAGCCCGACCCCGACCGCTACTTCGGGCGCGGCCGCCTCGCCGAGCTGAAAGAGGAAATCGCCGCCTGCGGCGCCAACCTCGTCGCCTGCGACGACGAGCTGGCGCCGCGGCAGGAGCGCAACCTCGAGAGCGCGCTCGGGGTGCCGGTGATCGACCGCACCGCGGTGATCCTCGACATCTTCGCCGACCATGCCCACTCGGCCGAGGGCAAGTTGCAGGTCGAGCTGGCCCAGCTCGAATACAACATGGCCCGCATGCGGGGGCTCTGGACCCACCTCGAGCGCCTCGGCGCCGGGCGCATGGACGGCGGCATCGGCACCAGGGGCCCGGGCGAGAGCCAGATCGAGACCGACCGCCGCCTCGCCCGCAACCGCATCTCCGCGCTGCGGCAACGCCTGACCCGGCTGGAGCGCAACCGCGGCGTGATGCGGGCGCGGCGCGAGAGCTCCTCGCTGCCGCGGGTCGCCCTCGCCGGCTACACCAACGCTGGCAAGTCGACGCTGCTGAACGCGCTGACCGGGGCCGACGTCGAAGTCCGAGACCGTCTCTTCCACACGCTCGACCCGACCACCCGCACCTTCGAGCTCTCCGGGCGCGACTATCTGCTGACCGACACCGTCGGCTTCATCGAAAAGCTGCCCCACCAGCTGGTCGAGGCCTTCAAAGCGACCCTGGAGGAGACCGTGCTCGCCGACCTGATCCTCCACGTCGTCGACGCCTCGGCGCCCGAGCAGCGGCGGCTAGCGGACATGCAGGCGGTCGACGACGTGCTGGAGGAGATCGGCGCGGGCGAGAAGCCGCGGCTGCTGGTCTTCAACAAGACCGACCTGCTGAACGAGCAGGAACGCGAGGAGGCCGGGCTCGACCACCCCGAGGCGGTGCTGATCTCCGCCCAGGAGGGGGAGGGGCTGGACGCGCTGCGCGAGCGGATCGAGCAGGCCTTCGAGGAGACCCTGACCGAGGTCGAGCTGCTGATCCCCTATTCCGAGGGCGGGCGGTTGCACGAGCTGCACGAGGTCGCGGGCGAGCTGGAGCGGACCGATCGCGAGGACGGGGTGCTGGTCCACGCGAAGGTGCCGAGGGCGGAGATGCACCGCTTCAGCGACCTCGCCGTCGCCTAGGAAGGTTCGGGGGAGGACTCGCCGGAGCAACAGCGGGGAGGCTCCGTCGAGCCCTCCCCCGAACCCCGATAGGCTGCCGCGCGTGCAGTTGCCGGTGGTCAAGCTGAAGGAGGGGGCGCAGATCCCTTCGCGCGCGCATGAGGGAGACGCCGGTCTCGATCTCTATGCGTGCGAGTCCGCCCATATCGGGCCGGGCGAGCGGTGGAGCGTGGGGACCGGGGTGGGGGTCGAGATCCCGGAGGGGCACGCGGGGCTGGTGCTGCCGCGCTCGGGCCTGGCCCGCGACCACGGCATCGCCCTCGTCAACGCCCCCGGCCTGATCGACTCCGGTTACCGCGGCGAACTGCGGGTCCTGCTGCTCAACACCGACCCGGCGGAGACCTTCCGGGTCGAGCCCGGCGACCGCATCGCCCAGCTCGTGCTGACGCCGATCATCACCCCGACGCCGGTCGAGGCAACCGCTCTCACCGAATCCGCCCGCGGCGGCGGCGGCTTCGGCTCCAGCGGCCGCTAGCGGTGTGAGTTATCTCCGCATAGCGAGGAAAAGTCACACGAACTCCACTTAGCCCTCCGCGGCTGCCGCCTGGCGCGCCGACTCGTGGGCGGCGTTCTCCAGATCGTCGGGGAGGGGCTCCAGATCGGGGCGGGTGCCGTAGCGGCGCTCCAGCGCCAAGGCGATCAGGTGGTCGGCCAGCCAGGCGTTCTTGGGCAGCAGGGGGCCGTGGAGGTAGGTGCCGATCACGTTGTCGCGCTTGACGCCCTCGAAGCCGTCCTTGTCGTTGTTGCCGTGGCCGGAGACGACCTTGCCGAGCGGCTGCGCGTCGGGACCGAGGTAGGTGCGGCCGCCGTGGTTCTCGAAGCCGGCGATCAGGCGCGGGCCGGCGCCGAGGTCGGCCTCGATCGCGACGTTGCCGATCAGCCGCTCGCCGGGCTCGCGCACCGTCGTCAGGTCGGCGATCCCGAGGCCCGGCAGCTCCTCGTCGCCCATCTGGTAGCTGTGGCCGAGCAGCTGGTAGCCGCCGCAGACCGCGAGCAGGACGGCGCCGTCGTCGGTCGCGGCGGCGATCGCCTCGCGCTTGGTCGCGACCATGTCGGCGGCGACGGCGCGCTGATCGCGGTCCTGGCCGCCGCCGATGTAGAGGAGGTCGTGGGCGGCGGGGTCGACAGGGTCTCCCGGGCCGGCGCCGTCGTGGACGAAGCCGATCCCACGCCACTCGCAGCGCCGTTGCAGGAAGAGGATGTTGCCGCGGTCGGCGTAGATGTTCATCTGGTCGGGATAAAGGCTGAGAACGCGGAGCTCCATCAGCGCGGCCTTTCCAGCAGGACCACGGTCGAGCCGACGTGGTCGAGGGTGGGGGGTATCTCGCGGCGGCCGATCGGAGCCAGGCCGACGGCGGCCGCCTCGGCCTCGAGCGTCGCGGCGCTCAGCTGCCGGAGCACGATCTGGTCGTCGCTGCGCTCGAGGACGCCGGCGGGGGAGACGACCTTGCGCAGACGGCGGATCGTGATCCGCTCTCGGTCGACCGCGGTTTCGATCGGCAGGCTCGCGTAGACGCGGCCGTCGACCTCGCGGCTGTCGGGGACGGCCTGGTTCTCGCGGTTGAAGCCTCCGAGCACCTCCTCGACTATCGCCGCCGCGAAGACGCCGCCGGGGCGCAGGTGCTCGGCGACCGCCGCGAGGCAGGCGGTCCGCTCCGCCGGTCCCGAGAAGAGCTGGAGCAGCTGCATCGGCGCCAGGACCAGGGCGAAGTCGCGGCGCTCCAGGGCGAAGTCGCGGGCGTCGCCGACCTCTCCGCGGCAGGAGAGGTCACCGGCTCTCGCGCTCAGCTCGGCGACGAGCTCCGGCTCGCGGTCGAGTCCCGTCACCTCGTGGCCGTGGCCGGCCAGGTGCAGCGCCACGCGGCCGGTCCCGCAGCCCAGGTCGAGGATCGGTCCGCCCGCCGCCGCGACCATCTCCTCCCAGAGCGGCAGGTCGGCCTCGTAGCCGCCGCACTCGACGTCGTGCCAGATCGCGGTCGCCGCGCTCATCGCCAGAACTCCTGGGCCAGGCCGCGGTCGGCGAGCAGTTTGCGCAGCTCCAGCAGGGCGGTGTAGGTGGGGAGGGCGAAGACGCGCCCCTCCGCGCCCCCGACCGCGGCGTCGAGCGAGGCCTCGATCCCGGGCACGACCTCGATCGCCTCCTCCGGCCAGCCCGCGTACTTCAGCCGCAGCGCCATCTCCGGCGCCCGCGTCCCCGCGCAGACCACCCGCCGCACCGCCCCGGCCAGCAGCTCGAAGTCGGCGTCCCAGACCCAGGAGACGTCGCGGCCGTCGGCGATCCGGTCGTTGAGCGCGATCCAGAGGTCGATGCCCCCGCGCTCGCGACTCTCCAGCAGCAGCGTCCGCAGCACCTCGTTGGCGCCCGCGGGGTTCTTGATCAGCAGGATCGAGACCGGGGTGCCGCCGACCGGGATCGTCTCGACCCGGCCGAAGGCGGCGCGCATCTCCCCGAGCGCGGCGGCGATCCGCTCCGGCGCGACCCCGAGCCGCAGCCCGGCGGCCACCGCGGCGAGCGCGTTGTAGACGTTGTAGAGGCCGGGCAGCGGCAGCTCCAGCTCGATCTCGCCGCCGGGGACCCGCA
>Ga0196960_10000133_pt1 | contig 29144 bp, 17 predicted proteins | sample S3v_5metaG_FD_183187 | JGI IMG/M metagenome (GOLD analysis project Ga0196960, IMG submission 183187) | Soil microbial communities from Anza Borrego desert, Southern California, United States - S3+v_5 | ecosystem: Environmental > Terrestrial > Soil > Desert | place: USA: California | collected...
CAAGCTGGGAGCCTGGATCGGGAACCAGCGCTCCCGGGCGGCGACGCTGACGCCGGAGCGGATGGAGCTGCTGTCCGCGATCGGGATGCGGTGGTCCTGATGGTGGGCGTCGTCGTCACCGCGGTCTGCTCGGTCAAGACCTGGACCAGTTAGCCCGCTGGTCAGGCTCTGGCGACCGGCGCGACTTTGGTGCGCCGATTCGCGCCGACTTCTCCCCACTCACCTCAACACACTGTCAGGATGATGTTCAGGACCTAGGGTGTGTACCGATCCAGAGGAGCGTGATGGTCGGATCCGCAGGAGTACGTCGGGCCACTCGCTGGCAGGATTCGGTGCGGCTGCTGTTGCTGATCGACGCCGCCGCAAAGCCGGCGGCCGAAGGCGAGTCGGTGCCGCCGGCGACCGTCGGGGTGGTCCACACCCAGGTGCGGCTGCAGAAGCTCGACTTCTGGGTCCGTAATCCGGACTACCTGGCCTACGAGCTGATGAACGAGTACGTGGCCGCTCCGGACGTTCCTCGGCTGCTGGAGCTTGCCGCAGAGATTCTGGAGTCGGAGGAATCGGATCTGCGGCGCTTCCCGATGCTGCGTTACAAGTACGGCGCCTTCGAGGAGCTCGATGACGCTCTGGCGCCGCTGGTGGAACGGGGGCTGCTGCGCAAGACGCAAGTCCTCGGGCGTGAGCGCGTGGTGGAGCACATCTACTTCCTGCTGGAGCGGGGCCGGCAGGTGGCGCAGTCGATGGTCGCCGAGGCGCCCGCGCTGGCCTGGTACGTCGAGCGCACCCGCCTGGTCGTGGACCTGGTCGACGGTCTCGGCGGCACACAGCTAAAGGACCGGCAGTACCTGCTGCGGGACTACGCCGACACCCCCTGGGGCCAGCACATCGGCCCCATCACCGAGCAGGCCCGCGAGCGGCTGCGCGAACTTCAAGCGGCACCAGGCCCGGGAGCCACGGGCGACACTGACCAGGAGGCTTCATGACCGCGCCCGGCCCGGCCCGCTCCGACGCGAAGGACCTGACCGTCGCCCCGAGCGCCAGCGACATCCTGAAGGAGGTCGCGGAGAAGCTGGGGCTAACGCCGGTGCAGGTCGAGCGGACTCTGGCCGAGGCGAACATCACCCTGAAGAGCCCGACTGCCGCCGACCGGCGGCTGCGCATCATCCGGCTGCGCGCCAGCGGCACGAAGCACTCGGGCGACGACTTCACCGTGGAGCAGCCCTTCACTCCAGGGGTGTGGGCGATCGTCCACCCGGACAACAGCGCTGGGAAAACCAGCCTGCTGGAGTTCCTCGTCTTCCCGTTGCGCGGCGGGCCGCGCGATCTGCCGCCCGATGTCCGATCGTGGCTGCGGCATCTGAGTGTGGACATCGCAGTGGCGGGCCGGGCGATCCGCATCGTCTTGGACGTCGATGACCAGCCGCACCCCCAGTTGCGGGGCCGGATCCTCGCCGGGGAGTCCACCGACCATCTGCTTGCCGCAGACGACGAAGCGCTTCGTCTGCTGGCGACAGCATCCGGCAACGAGGAGGTGAGCCGGTGTATCGGTGAGTTCTTCCTGGACGCGATGCGTATGGAGCACACCAACCTGTGGCAGGTGACCGGCGGCGCCGACGGCGAGGGAGCCCCGCAGGTCCACGGCTGGGCGTCGTACTTCGGGGCCTGCTACCTCAATCCCGGTGGGGACGAGATCCTGCTCGGCGATGTCGCCGGTGGCCTGCCCGGACGGCTCATGGAGCTGTTCGTCGACATCCCGTACAGCACGGCCCTCACCCAGCTGTCCGTCGCCGGGAAACGGGAGAAGAAGACGATCACCCAGGGGCAGCGCCGCGCGGAAGGGGACGCGGAAGCCCGCCGGACCGAGCGCGAGGCGTGGCAAACCGAAATCGCCGACGTGACTAGGCAGATCGAGGCGCGGCGCCGGACGGCTGCCCAAGACATCTCCCCACTCCTGCGGGCCGCCGACCAGGCTGCGACGGAGCTGCGCGGCATGCGGGCGCTGTTGGAGGAGGCCGAGCAGACGCTCACGGAGGTGTCCGGCGCCCGGATGCGCGCGGAGCAGGGGCTACTGGATGCCCGGGAGACGTGGCAGGCCCGGCGGGTCCTGGGACGGCTGGACCCGGTGTGCTGTCCGCGGTGTGAGGAGCCGCTGGGCAGCGTGCGGCGCAGCGAGGAGCGCGAGCAGGCGAACTGTGCGGTGTGCACGCGGCCGCTGCCCGAGGTCGACCCGGAGACCGCCGAAGCGCTGCTGGCGGAGCTGGAACAGACCCTAGAGCGAGCCCAGGATGCCGAGCGGGAGGCAACCGACCGGCGGCTGAGGGCTGTGGAGGCGGTGCAGAGTGCTCTGGCCGACCATCGCGAGGCAGCGGCCGGTCTGGAGCAGGGACTTGCCACCTCACAGGCCCACGACCGGCTGCGTGACCTGGAGATCCGGGCTGCCGAGCTCCGCGGACGGCTCGAGGCGACCGGATCGACGCCTCCGGCTCCGCCGGTCCCGGTGTCCGCCCAGGTCCTGGCCGCCACCGAGGAAGCCGTCCGCGCGGCCGTCGACGCTGCGGCGAAGCAGCTGTTCCCGGCGATGAACGAAGCGATCGTCGAGCTCGCCACACGGTTCGGCGTGCAGAACCTCGACAGCGTCAAACTCGACCGCGCCGGCAAGGTCAACGCCGTCAAGGCCGGGGTGAAGACCACGTTCAAGAGGCTCAGCCGCGGCGACCGGCTCCGCATGCGGATCGCGACCGTCATCGCGCTTCTGCGTGTGAGTGCTGACCGTGGCGTGGCCACGCACCCCGGCCTCCTTCTGATCGACTCGGTAGCCGCCGAAGAAGTCACCGAGGTGCCAGCCCGCACCCTGATCGCCGAGCTGCAGGCCATCGCCGCAGAACTTCCCGAGCTGCAGGTCGTTCTCACCACGGCGCAGCCCGAGCTCGTCGACGCCCTGCCGAAGGACCACCTCATCACCAGCGACGGTGAACACCTGTTCTAAGCTGCTCGTTCGCGAACCGGCCGGCGACAAGGAGAGGACCGTGGCCCCAAGCGTGGACCAGACGCTCCAGGCCTGGGCCAGCAACGCGACCGACGACGAGCTGGACACCGGGCCCTCGATCGCGGACCTCGGCGGTGCCGAGGCGGTGATCGCGGAGGCCGACCAGCTCGCTGCCGGTCCACTCCTGCCCTATCTGCTCACGGCACTCGGCCGCGACCTCGACGCCGTGGACGGTGACCAGGCCCGGCAGTTGCTCGACTCCGCGGCCCAGGGGCTGCGGAACCCCCAGGCCGCCTGGGTCCTGGCCGACGCGATCGACGTGGTGTGCGCCCACCCGGCGCTCGCCACCCGCCTCGGCACCCGCACCGTCCGAGACCTTGCCGCACACGTGGAGGCCGCGCTCGCCGGCGACGCCGATGCCGCCCTCGCCCAGCCGTCCGTCGCCGGACTACTACGCCTGGCCGTCGCGCAGACGGCCACCCCGCACCGCCTCATGGCGTTGCTCGCCGAGATCACCGGGGACGAGCCGTCCGAGGCCCTGGAGCGCCTGCCGATCCTGGTCGGCGTTGCCCACGACCACTTCGGCGACGACGCCCTGCTCGATGTCCTGAGCGCACTGGAGAACCAGACCGATCTCCCTGCGGGCACCCGGGCCGACGCTACCTTCGAACTGGCCGTCGCGGACATGCGCAGCGCGCTGGAGGCATCCGACCGCTCGGCCGTCGAAGACCATCTGCGCCGGGCACTGATGCGGTTCAAGGACCTGGACCGCACCCACGAGGCCCGGCTCGACGCCCGCGCCCACGCCGCCGCCGTCGACGCGGTCCTCGCCTTCGGTGAACTCGACCAGCAGCCCGCAACAGCCGCACCCTCCGAGCAGCGCCTGGCCCAGGCCGCCGCCCAACTGGATGCCACGACCACTCTGCTGACCGAGTGGACCCGCGGTATGCACCGGCTGGACTGGCTCAGCGCCCGCGGACTTGCGCAGAGCGCCTGGTCCCGGCTCGTCACCTCACTCCAGACCGCCCGCACCCACCTGGACCAACCCAGCTGGTACGACCCGGCTAGCACCCTCGGCGACCTGCTGGACGTCTACGTCGCCAGCCGCAGCATCCACACCACCCGGACCGACGGATCCGGCGGCCTGACGGCACTGGTGAGCCCACCGGTGGAGGCCGCGTTCGTACGCAGCGACGGCCTCCTGCACCACCTCGAACAGGCCCTCACTACCGACCCGCAGTTCACCGGCTCCCCCGACGCGCGGGCGCTGTATGAGGTCGTCCAGACCCAGCGGCGGGCACCATCGTCGACCGGGCAGGTGATGCCGGGAAAAGCCCTGGAGGGCCGCCCTGCTCTCGCCGGGCTCTTCCAGGCTGACGCCTCGGGCCTGCGTGACGACCTCGACCCGCTGGTCCTGGATCGGATCGAGCAGCTCTTGCAGCAGCAGTCCAAGGGCTACACCCCCAGCGGCAACGCCCGCTTCGACGCCCACCTGGAATCCCTGCTCGGGGAGCTGGCCACCAGCCCCGCCTGGACGCAGCGTGACAGCTCCTACTTCACCACTCTGCTGGAGCAGTTCCTGCGGTTCCTCTACGACCGGTTCGACGCCCAGGCCGACTACTACGGCGCCCGCACCGCCTACCTCGGCCCCTGCCCCGACAAGAAGCCCGACGGCAGTCCCGACCACTGGGACGAAAAGCACGTCCAGGACGACCTCCACCAGCACCTCGCCGGCACACTCATCCCCGGCACCGTGCAGCGCGAACTCATCGACGTCGCCAGCGGACGCACCGACGTCACCTACACCCCCGAGCCCGGCAGCCGCTTCGTCGCCGAGGTCAAACGCCGCGACACCAGATGGACCCGCGAACGCATGAAGAAGAGCTACATCGCGCAGGCCGCCAACTACACCGCCACCGGCCCTCCGTTCGGCGTGCTCCTGGTCGGGGACGACAGCGGCCACGCCAGCGGCTACCGGAGCATCGAGGACAGCGTCTGGATCATCCACCACGCGCGCAGCGCCACCGAGGTACCCCGGCTCATCGTGGTCGGCATCCTGCCGATCGGGCGCCCGACCCCGTCCGCACTACGTATGCCCCGCGTCACCACCTGACCCTTCCTCGGGCCGGTCACCCTGTTGACGCCTCGGGCGGCCGGGACCGGGTCAGGTCTAGGCGGGGTCGAAGGCGTGGAGGACGGTGGCGATGATGGCGTGCACGGCGCTCCAGTCGCCTTCGGGCTCTTTCCCGGGAGGACCGGCCAGCACGGTGCCGCACTTCCGCTCGAACCTGTCCTGCATGGCCTTCTCGTCCTTCGAGGTGAACCCGTCGGCGCCGACGGCGTTGAGCGGCAGTAGCACCAGCTGGCCGTCGAAGCCGGTAAGGACGTCTCGGCCTAGGTAGAACTCGAGCGTCCCGGCTTCCGACAGAGCGGGCGTCGGCAGAGCCCAGGGTCCCCTTGTGCTTGCTCCCCGGTGCCGGCGGCTTTCCCTGCTCAGCCGCGCAGGCGGGAGAACCAGCCAGCAGCCTTCTGCCCGGGCATGGTCGACTCCTGCTCCGGGTCCTGGCGCCTCGCGTCCGGCCGGGCCTGCTCCCCGTCGATCTCGCGCAGCTGGTCGCAACCCTCGCACAGCGTCGGTAAGGGCTCCTGGGTCATACCCCCGCCCACGCACTCGTCATTCATCACGAACACGGGCGCGACGACATCGACGGCCACCAGGGCGGTGGCCCGCGTCCGGATCGCTGCGGCTGCGGACGTACTCAGGGCCGGACAGGATCACTCCCTGTCCGGCCCCGCTGCTTGTTTCGTCAGCCCGTCACGATGGCCAACGGCTGATGGTTCATCGCCTACGAGTCGTCTTCTTCGTTTTGCCTCAGGTGGTTCATGGCGAAAGGGATCTCCTCAGGATGGGTGGTTGTCCGGGCCAGCACCCAGGCGGTGCGGGCGTCCATGCCGGGCCCGTAAGCCGCTGCCAGACGCCGGGCGCGGCATGTGGTCAGTGGTGCCAGCAGCCACCGGCTCAGCGGAAATTTGATGCGTGTTGTGGAGGCGTCACGATGGGGATTCACCTGTGCCTCCAGCAGTGCTGGTGTCCGGGAGAGGGCCGACAGCTTCCTTGCGTGGGCAGTGGGGTTCGGAGCACTGGGTGTGGTTGCAGGCCCGGAGGTTAGCCAGGGCGAAGCGCGCTTCGATCAGTGCCTTGTCGTCTTGGTCCGGGCTTCCGTACAGGAAGCGGGACATGGCGTCGAGCGGGGTGTGGGCGTTGCGAACGTCGGTGAGGATGCCGAACGTCGTGGTGCGGTTCAGCCGGCCCTCGTGGGCGGCTCGGGCCCAGCCGAGGAGGATCTGGTGGGCGTGGTCGCGCACGTCTGGTTGTCGCAGGGTCTGCATCCAGCCGTTGATCAAGAAGTCCCGGATGGCCGGGGCTGCTTGTGCCGCGCTCATGAGGGTGTCCAGGACGCTGTGGGTGGGGTCGGTGAGCGCTAGGAAGGCCCGGGGCCCGGCGAGATGAGTCGGGTATCTCTCGAACCAGGTCTCAACCGTGTCGACGACTCGTTGGAACCCGTCGGTACTCGCGGCCGCGTGTGCGCTCAGGGCACCGGCGGCGATACGGGCTGCTTCGTCGTCGAGGGCCAGGATGTGGCGTAGCCGGACGAACGCCATGTGCGGCCATCGCATGCCGTAGCGGCCGCTGCAGGCCTGAGCGACGACCATGCGGCGATGGGAGTGGCCCTTTGTCGCCCAGTCCAGCAGTTGTTTGTGGGCGGCTCGTGCGAGTTCTTCGGTCTCCGCGGCTCGGGTGATGAGTGCGGTGACGATGCGAAGGCGTTGTTCGTCGGGGGAGGTGTTGGTCCAGATGTCGAGGATGGGGAAGAAGGGGGATTCCACCGCTGTAATGGACAGGTCAAGCAGCCGGGATCCGATCTGCTCGGCCCAGTTTTTGGCGATGCCATCAGGGGCCGTGATGCGGGCGAGCCAGTCCCTGGTTTCCTCTCGTTCATCGGCCCAGTGGTGCCAGTCCGTACGGATGGCGGAGAGGGCGAAGCCGGGGCGGCTGTGGAAGGCGGCAGTGTCGTCGGCCGTTTCGACACCGACGTCAGCCAGTCGGCGCCGGGGGCTGCGGCCTTCCCGGTAGCGGCGTGCGAGTGCTTCATCGCGGGAGCCGAACGCGGTGGCCGCCTTGATGCACAGTTCGAGAGGGGCGCCTTCGAGATAGGCAGCGGCAAGCAGCATCATCCGGTCCGGGCCACGGGTACCTGAGCCGGCGAGCTTCTCCTCAAGGAAGTTGGTCCACAGCAGGACCTCCTCCCGGATGCGCCGCAGTTCCCTGACCCCCTGCTGGTACTCCGGCGAATCGGGTGGGCTCTCTCTGTGTTCGACAGCACGGGCGAGTCGACCGGGGTCGATGTTGCGCAGGCGCCCGGCAATCGCGACCGCGTCACCGGGGCTGACGGTGCGCGTGATGAGGTCGGACAGAATGCCCACGGTCCGGTCGGGAACGGATTGGCGTAGCAGGCCGCGTGTCGCAGCGCGCTGGACATCTGTCTGCAGCCAACCCGCCTGTGCGTGGCTGCCGGCATGAGCGAGGTGATTGCGTGCGACCTGAACTGCGTCAGGGCGTACCGCGCCGATCTCGAAGCGGTTGTCCCCGCGCCAGTCCCGCTGGCTGCCGGTGATGACCAGGCAACTGCCAACAGCGTGCAGCTCTTCCGCCCAGGTCGTGAGAGCGCGGGCGGCATTCTCGGACATCAGGCGCGAGGCAGCATCGATCAGGTAGCCGTGCCCGGCGATCGGCTCGGGCAGGACTTCCCTTTCCGGGACCTCGTCGTCCTCCCAGTCGGCTGCGAGGTCATAGAGCTGGGGAGCCCCTGAGGAGGTGGAAAGATGGGTGTGCAGGGCGCGGACTGCTGAGATACGCCGTCCTGTGCCGCGTTCTCCCACGACGACGGCGAGGCCATGCGCTGCAAGGAGATTTGCGGCCTGCTGTGGGGTAGGCGTGTGTGCCCAGAGCGGTTCCAGGGCTGCTTCCCGGTCACCGCGTGCAATGGCGATGACCGGCAGTTTCGGTCGGCCCGTGATGTTGATGTTGCCGGTGTTGGAACCGCCGACCTGGACGGTCGGGCCAAGGTTGCCGACAGCGGATTGTCCGAAAGGTGGCGGGCTGGTGCGGGGCTGGGGCAAACCCTGCCCGTCTGGCGTGGTCACCTTCGCTCCGTGTTCAAGCTGCCGGAGTTGTCCCTGCCGATCTGGATGACGGAACCAGTGTTGTTCTCCGCACTCTGGCTCACTCCGCTCTGCTGCTCCTCCGGCTTGCGCCGCGCCATCGCCGCCAGGTCGTCGGCTGCTTCGGGGAAGTCTTCCACCAGGGTCAGCAGCCGCCGGCTCCACCTCTCCCGCAGGGCCGCTTGATCCAGCGTGGCCGCCTGCTCCTGGTCAGCGTCGAGCCGGGCGAGCTGGCGTTCTTCCTCCTCCTGACCACCTCGCCGGAAGAGTCGCGCTGCCAGAGAGCGCATCGACGCCCAGCTCTCCTTGGCCATCTCCGCGACCAATGCAGCTGCGGCCGCCCCCGCCATTCCCACCAGCTGTGCCTGATCCAACACGGCCCTCGCCCCCATCCAAGATCCAGCGGGTGACCGAATGATCACCCATTGCAATCAGGAACAGTTTCAGAGAAGTCTGCACAGAGAGACAGAGTTGGCGAGAATGGCTCAAATCAGACGGTCGGGGCATTCACGCTGCCGAGGATGCGTATGAGCGCGAACAGCCCCAGCCCTGTCCAAGCCGCCGCCACGGCGCACGACGAATCAGTCCAGCCAGTGCACCAGGCGCGCTGCGTCGTGTACTGCCAGAGCGCGTTCCTCCAGGCCGAAGGCGTACTGGCGGGCCTCGTCGCTGCCGTGCGTCAGTATCAGGCCGGACATGCCTAGCAGCCGGGCGCTGCCCAAGCAGGCTACGTCCAGAGCGAGGGCGAGCATCTCGGGAGAGATGTCGTGGGCGGACAGGGTGCCGTCACGGTAGCGGGCCATATGAACCAGGCCGATGGGCGTGCTGTGCGTGACCTGGCTCAGCAGTGAGTACGCCACCGGCAGCCATCCCGGCTCGGGGTAGGGCGCCCCCAGATGCAGGAGCATCTCGTCGATCGGCGGCAAGGGCTGGCGGCCCTTGGAAATCGTCTCCGGGCCCTCGATGACGCTGTCGGGCATCTGGAACAGTTTCGTGGCGGCCGCGCGGGCCACTCCGTTGCTGGAGAAGAGCGCGATCGTCTTCTTCTTCCTTGCTCGGAACTCGTCGAAGTAGCGGGTGGACCGCTGGACGAAGGCCTCGTCGTCCTCCGCGTCCTGGGCCAGCCAGGTGAACCGGGCGGCTTCCTCCAGAAGCATCCGCGCGGCGAAAACCGACGTGACGGCCGCATGCTCGTCGAAACCGCTCATGACGGTCGCGAACGTCGAATGAGCACCGCTGTAGGCGAGAACGCTCGCTAGTTTGGGGTCGCCATGGGCCCAGGGGCTCGTGACCCAACTGCTCACGAAAGCGTCGTACTTCCGGACCGCTGAAACGACCGCACTGGCATTGCCGATGTCCGGCAGCACATCGCCGCTGGCGATGACGGCCGCTGAGCGAAGACGCCTGTCCCGGACCTTGACCCTGACTTTCGGCGGGCCGCCGGCAGGGGGCCGCGGATCGCCGAGTCCGTGCACCGCGCTTGCCGCGGTAACCACCTCTTCGGTCAGCCGCATCAGAGTCCTGAGGAAACCGGCCTGCTCCACCTCCGGCGGCCAGGACTCCGGAACGGCTGCGCACGCGCCCAGAAGTGTCACGGTGACGCCGACGGCGGCTACGTGCATGAACAGTGCTTCGTGGTCAGCCCGCAGATCATGCCCGGGAACCCCGCCGACAGCCAGGCTGCTCTGCATGCCCAGCAGGTTGCCGTGCCCGGCATGCCCAAGGACCATCACCGCTCCGCGGAGCCCGGACATCGCCAGCATGCCCCACGCAGCTTTGAGGAGATCCTCGATGCCTCCGCCCGTCAGCACCGGCTGCGCCGGTCGAACCGGAGAGGAAGCAAGAAACAGGTCGAGGAGTTCCGAACCATCAGGCAGGGACGGTGCCGACAGCGCTGCCAGCGACGCTCCCGTCAGGTCGGTGATGCCGTCCAGCGGAACGAACCACCGGGCAAGATTGGGGCAGCTCACCTCGTGGGCGGACAGAAAACCGCAGATCCGGTCGCGCTCCTCGAGCATGCTGCCCAGCAGCGCCTGCCGTCGTTCCGCGGGAGATTCGGCAATCCACTGCCACAGCAGGCCGTCATCGAACAGACTCCGGGCTAGCGCCCCTACGACTGTTCCCCCTATCCCCGAACCCAGCAGCGAGTCGGCGCAGGCATATCGCCAACGGGCGTAGGGGAATGCCGACTCGGCGAGGAACTGGTCACCCGGCCCATCGAAGTGGAACACCGCAGGAAGCGTGTCCAGATGAAAGCGCAATGCTCGTGTGGCCGCTCGCAGGGATACCACCGAAGGGTGTGGCTCCCTCCCGTCAGGCCATGTACCTTCAGCTCCCGACCACACCTCGCCCATCCCCGTCACCATCTGCTGCTTGTCCCCTGTTCTCACGGCCAGGCCCCGGCGACATCCCCTCGCCCTAGCGACGGTACGGCCTTCGCTAGGGGGCGGCCCTTCGCCGCCCTCCCGCCCTCCCGACTTCCCGACTTCCCGACTTCCCGCATGGTCCAGGGTGCGGCAGCACCTCCGCAACACGCCAGCGGCTGTCGCTGTTCACGCATGGAGGTTGTTCTTCGAAGCCGCGGCCTCGCGGCCGCGGTGCGGTCCCGGATCCTGTGGGTGGTGCGCTTGCTGATCGTCCCGGCGCACCGGGTGCGGCGTCTCGGTGTCGTCGCGGCGCGTGTAGCGATTCATCGTGGTGTGGGCCCGGTCGGCCGCCTCGCTGAACGCGTCCTGGAGGTGGCGCAGGCGTTCGGCGGTGACATCGAGGGCTTCGACGTCCGTGCGCGATTCCCGCAGGGCCCGCAGCGCCGTCATGTCCAGCGCCTCGCGGCGGCCGGGCTTCTGCTCCTGGTCGTCGTGCTCGGGGTCGGTCGGCTCGGGTGGGAGCAGCTGCTCGGGCATCGCCGCCTGCTGGTGGGCGACGACGTCGTACGCCCGGCCCCGCACGGCGGCGGCCGTGGTGGTGTGCAGCTTCTCCCGCACCACCGCTCTGGCGAGGACGGCACGGTCGTACTGGAGCGGGATGCGGGGGATCTCCCACTCCCCCGCGTCCTGGCCCGGCGGCCGGTGCGCCGCCGGCTCGCCGGGGTCGGCCGGGGGGTGCCGGTCTGGGTCGGGCGCGGCGGTCGGAGGTCGGCGCCGGGCGGGGAGGTCGGACAGGGCCCACCGGGCGGTGTAGAGGCGGTAGCCGGTCTCCAGGCCGCGTACGGTCTTCGGCTCGCTGATGTCCAGGCAGTGGGTGGAGATGGCGGCGGCCACGACCTGGTCGTCCAGGCCGGGTTCGCGGCGGCGGCCGCGCAGGACGAACGCAAGGTGGCGTCGGGCTTCGGCGAGGAGGTGGCGGCGGTGGAAGCGGCCGCCGTCGTTCATCACGAACACGGTCGCGGCGACGTCGACGGCCGCCAGGGCGACGTCGACCACGGCAGCGACCCGGGCCCGGATCGCGGCGGCTGCGGCACGGGCGTGCTCGAGGAGAGAGGTGATGACGTCGGCGGCGACACCGGAGGTGAGGATCGCGCTGGCCTTCCACCACGCGCGCAGCTGCGCGAGCGGCCGGGCCGACTGCTTGGGCGGGCGGGTCTTGCGGGCGGCGATCTGGTTCATCTTGGCGCGGGCCCGCTCGGATACCACGGGCAGGAACAGCGGCTCGCCGTCGTCGACGGCGGTGACGTACTCGTGCTCCAGCTCGGTCAGGCAGGCGGCGATCTGGTCGCTGCGCCGGGAGGTCCAGCGGATCAGCTCGTGCGGCACCCCGGTGATCTCCATCACGGGGCGGCGTCCCGGGGTGACGGTGCGCGGCTCGGTCGCCAGCCCCAGCGCCTCGCAGACCTCGGAGGCGACCAACTCGTTGTAGAGCGCGGACGCCGCGACCGTGTTCTCGTGCAGGGCCGTGGTGTGGATCGAGCCCCACTCCTCGTCCAGACGCTGCCCCTTCACCGACACCATCAGATGGTCATGAAGCAGTGGTCGTCCGGAACGCGCCTCGTAGTGGCGGAAGCGGGCGGCAACCAGACCGCCGGGCGGCCGCACCCGGTAGATGCCGTCCTTGCCGTACCGGATCACCGCGACCTCCTCCTCGATCCACTCCAGCACCCGTACGATCGCCCGCTCGTGCGCGGCCTCGATCACCCGCCAGGTCTCCTCATCCCCCAGCGCCCACAGGAGGTAGATCGTCGGCTGCGGCCGGAACACGAAGTCGACACCCGTCACCGTCACCTGGCGTCCGAGGGCGCCGGCCCGATACGCCTTCTTCGGGGAGTCGCCCTAGGCGAGCCGGTCGGCCTCGATCCGGTCCGCGTACGGATGGCGGCCGCACTCGCCGAACAGGTTCCGCAGCTGCGCCTCGGTGACCTCCTCGCCCGGAGCGAGTCCGAGCGCTGCCAGGCTGCGGCCCATCCATCGCCCGACCGGGACCCCGGCTTGCTCCTGGGCGGCGCGCAGCGGCGTGCGGGCCGGGCGGCGGCCGTCGCTGACGGCGGTTTCGCGGAGGTAGTAGCGGTACATCCGACCGGCCCTAATGATCTTGATATCTACTGTCATGGAGACCACGCCACACGGCTCTGACCTGCAAGGAAAGGGCAGTCAGCGGTACGTCCCGCCAGGCGGGAGCAGCGGCCGAACTTTCTTCACCGCGTCCCGTCAGGCGGAAAGCGGCGCCGGGCCGGACGCGAATGTCATCGCTCTCAAGCACGGCCCTAAACACCGGTCCATCACACCCCGCCGGCTACCGGCTACGGCTCACGTTCCTCTACCTGACTGGCACCGGTGCCCTGGACACCGACATCGGCCCCAGCATCGCAACCATGCCTCAGCTCGGGTTCGTCGACATGGAGCGCAACTCGGCTTCTTCATGCTCCTGTTCGGCCAAGCCTTCAATGTGTATCCGGTGGCCCCGACAATCCGGTCAGTGCTCGCCGCGGGGTTCGAGCATGCGGTTCAGGAGGTTGCCGGTGGCTCGCTGAACGTGCGGGTTGCGGTGGCCGGAATCGTTGAGGGCGAGCGGCCAGTGGAAGGTGCCGGCGACGAAGACGAGGGTCCCTTGCTGGTTCTCGCAGAGACTGGTGTTCTGCACGGCGCGGCTCCGGTTGCGGCTGTCGACGTAAGGGGATGCGGCAAGCAGGGTCTGTTCGGTGTCGGCGGGCTGTGGCATCGAGGGGTTGAACCCGTCTGCTTCGACGGCGATCAGGTCCGGGATTTCGTCTCCGTCCCGCAGTCCTGTTCCGGACCAGAACCAGTGCTTGCTCTCGCTGACCACGAGGGGGGCGGGCTTTGCGAGAATGCCGTTGTACTGGACGCCCATCAGTCGCTGTTCGGCCTTGTGGTGCTTCTTGCCGAGGTGGCGCCATCGCACGGTTGGGCCGGTTTCGCCGGGTTCCGGGTCCGGGGCTTCCTTGTAGCAGGTCACCACGCGGGAGGGCCGGTCTTCGGTGCCTGCCTCGAGGCGTATGTGGAAGTAGATGTTGTTCGAGGCGAGGAACGCCAGGTGGGTCCCGGTGTCTACCGCTTCCTCGGCGCAGTCGCGCATCTCCTTGGACCAGTATTCGTCGTGTCCGGAGAAGACGATCGCGGTGTACTGCGAGGGGTCGATGCGTCCCTCGTGCAGATCGACGCTGGTGGCATAGGTGATGTCGTAGCCGGAGCTCTCCGCCCACCGTGCCGCGCTCATGTCCATGTCGAACCAGCGGGGCAGGCCGAGCTGCATGTACGGCCGGTCGAAGGAGACTTTGAAGGCGCGTTCCGGGTTGCCGCCTATCTCGCCGTTTGCGGTGTACCCCTTGTACAGGTTCTTCCCTGTACGACCATCGAGCGGCCACATGTTGTACGCCTGGTACGTGGTGAAGGGGACGACCATCAGGACATCGGAGCGGCGGGCGGTGTCCCGTACGACGAAGGGCGTGTAGCTGCGGTGGCCGTCCTGGGAGGTGAAGACGGCCAGGAATATCCCCGACACCCATGTCTTCGGTATTGCCAGCGTCCAGGTGGCCGGCCAGTCGCAGGAGATGAGGCCGGTCTCCGGCTGTGGATCCGGTTTTTTCTGTGGTTTGACCTTCACCGGTTCGCTGGTCAGGAGATGCCTGGCACCGACAGCTCCGTAGTGACCGATGCGGTAGACCGCTATGGTGCATCTCTGTGCGGTATGTGAGGCGATGTGGAAATCGATGGATTCGCCGTGGCTGACCGAGGTCGCTGACGCGTAGCCCTGGATCTGTGCGAGATCATCGGTTACACCCTTGAGGCCGTCACGTCCCAGCGGCCACTGGTCAGACCCGATGGCCCTGTTCTCCCGGACGACGGGGTTGTTGCCGGTTCGCGCTGCCGGACGCGTGGGCAGAGACTCGCCCTGTTCTTGCAGTCGGTAGCCGGCGAAGCCGACTGCGCCGAGGCTGAGGGCTCCCAGCGCGGTACGACGAGACACCTTTGACACAGGAATGCTCCGAGGCCTGGACGCCAGGCCTCACGCCTCTCGCGTCGATTCAAGGTGTGACTGGGGAGCGCGCAGGCTTCTTGTGCGCTCCCTGTCAACAGTCGTTCATCGTATGTATGTGATGCCCATGCCGAGTAGACAGGGTGGTGTGTTATAAGACACATGACAGGTCTCGCTGATGGAGAAGCCTTCTGCCAGAAGTGCGATGGGCCCGGGTGGTGGCTCTCCGTGGAGGGCCACCACCCGTTCAGTCAGCTTCCGTATCGCTCGATTACGTAGGAGCGTGGGTAGCTGTAGCCGGAGGTGACGCCCCAGCTGCTCACCGGCCTGGCGAACTTACGGCCCGCGGTTGCCGACCAGGTCCATGCCTTGATGCTGCCGTCGTCATAGCCGTACAGGGCCCCGAAGTCGTCGAGGCCGTCACCGTTGTAGTCGCCGATGACGATCGACATGTGATTGCGCCACATGTTGTCCGGGGGCGTGGTCCACGCTTCGGCTATGGAGCTGAACGTGCCGGTGGCGCTGCTCGGCAGGACGTAGATGCTGTCGTGCCCGTCGGTGTAGTCGTACCAGAGGGCGATGTCGTCCCTGCCGTTTCCGTCGAAGTCTCCTGCGTGAACCGTCGTCTGGTCCCAGGCGCCCCAGGTTGTGCTGGTCCAGGAGCCGACGGGGTCGTTGAAGCCCCCCGTGGGGGTGGCGAGGAAGGTCCAGATCTTGTTGCTGCCGTCGGTGTATCCGTGGAAGACGGCCAGGTCGTCTCGGCCGTCGCCGTTGAAGTCCCCGGTGACGGGTTTGTCCTTTGATCGGGACCAGGCTCCGGCGGGGCGGGTCATCGATGGGAATGGGGCGTTGAAGCCGCCTTGCACGTTCGCGGTGAATGTCCACAGGGTGTCGCTGCCGTCGGCGTAGTCGTACCAGGCCGCGACGTCGTCTCGGCCGTCGCCGTTGAAGTCTCCGCTGCTGACGGTCATGCGCTGGAAGTTCCAGTTGCCGGCTGCGACCTTCCAGGAGAGAAGGGGGGCGGTGAACTTGCCGGTCGCTGTTCCGAGCCAGGTCCACAGGGCGACTTGGCCGTCGTCGTAGCCGTAGACGGTTGCTACGTCGCCCATGCCGTCGCCGTTGAAGTCGCCAGTGGTCCGCTTCATGCGGCTGGCTGTCCAGCCTGTGGGGACGTTCCACCCGGTGAGCGGGTTTTTGAACGTGCCGTCGGAGTTCGTCAGGAAGGTGTGGATCGTGTCCGATGCATCGGCGTGGTCGTACCAGTCGGCCATGTCGCTGCGGCCGTCACCGTTGTAGTCGTGCCGCTGTGCGGTTCCGGTGCTCCACAGTGTCTGGTTCTTGGCGTTGTGGATGACGAGGTTTCCGCGGTCTTGGAGGACGGTGTAGCCCTCGCCGGTGAGACCGGGAACTTCTGGGCTCCACAGGACGGTGCTGCCGTCGGCGGAGTAGACGGCGGGGCTGCCGTTGGTGAGGATTCGGGCGGTGGCTCCGTTGTTGCCGGCTGTGCCGCTGGACCACAGGACCTTGCCGGCGTTGGAGGTGATGACGAGGTTTCCGTCGGCCTGCATGAGGAGTTTGGCTGCGTTCGAGGTGACCGACTGACCGCCGGTGAGGACGGTGCCTGCAGGGATTTGGCGTCCGCCGTTCACGCCGTCGATGGGGAACTGGGAGCCGAGTCCGGTGTAGTTGGTGCCGGCTTTGATTCCGGGCCAGGCGACGAGCGTGTTGTCCTTCTTGCGGGCCCAGACATCAGGGATGCCGTCACCGTCTGCACTGCTGTCGCCGTTGCCGTCGCCGTCAAGGTCTCCGGAGGAGCCGATGGTGGGGTAGAGGTTTTGGGGCATGGTTCCGGTGGCGATCTTCACGCGGCTGGAGGCGGCGCCCCAGGTGGCCGCGTCGAGAGTCCCGTTGGCGTCGGCCTTGCCGTAGGAGCGGTAGAGGTCACCTGTGGCGTTGGCGCGTAGGAGCAGGTCGGGGAGGGCGTCGCCGTTGAGGTCGCCAGGAGTGATGAGGGTGAATTTGTCCCAGTCGGATTCGCCCACGAGGATCGGGTGGGGGCGGACCTTGTCGAGCTGGCTGGAGCGGTTGCCGTAGTAGACCCATAGGTAGCGGCCTTGCTTGACGAGGACGTCAGAGTAGGTGTCGTTGTTGAGGTCTGCGTCGGTGGCTATCTGCTCGGCGTTGTACCAGTGGTCGTCGCCGGTCCATCCTTCTTCTCCCTTGCATCTGCCGGAGGTTCGGGGGACGGGGCATGACACGGTCAGTTGGGTGTAGTTTTCCCGGTCGATTACCCCTTGGCCGTTGTTGGGGTAGAGGCGCAGCTTGTTCTTGTTGTCGTTTTCGTTGTATTCAAGAGCGATGAGGTCGTTGTATCCGTCTTGGCCCCAGTCCCCGTTGAAGGTGACCTGCTGGGCAGGGAAGGCGCCGCCGCCGTTGGTGGCTGCGGAGAACTTGCGGTTGCCGCGGCCGGCGTAGGTGAGCAGAGTGCCGTTGGTGTCGGTGTTCCAGATGTCCTTGAAGCCGTCGCCGTTGAGGTCGCCGGGCTTGTCGCGTTGCTGGGCGCGTGTGGCGTAGTAGAGGTAGGTGGCGGTGTCGGACCGGTTGCCGGCCGTATCGACGCTGTACGCGTAGACCATGTGGGGGCCGTAAGAGGGGGGCACGACCAGGCCGGTTGCTGCGCTGGCGGGTGCTTCGTGCACTTCAGGGTCGCTGTCGGTCCACCAGTAGTAGGTGGTGACGTCCGCTACTCCGTTGGCCGCGAATGTGAACGTGCCCTCGGACCGGGCGGGGCCGGTCTGTGCGGGCCATCCTGCGTCGCCGTTGGGGTAGATGTTGCCTTGCGAGGCGATGACAGGTGGCTTGCTGGGGCGGACACGGTCCAGGCTGAATTTGCAGGTGGTGCTCCATGCGGAGTAGGCGCCGTCGGCGTCCCTGGCGCGCACCTTCCAGGTGTAGTTGCCGGTGGGTGTGCTGGGAGAGGGCAGTACGACCGTGGCGACGCGTCCCTTGAGTGCGGGGATCGTGGTGTCGACGACCGGTGCGGTCGTGCCGGTCTTGAATGCCTGGAACTGTGCGGTGAGGTTCCCGCCGTCGGGGTCGTCGATCTTGGCGTGCAGGCTGACGGTGGTGTTGCCGATGACTCCCCCGGCCGTGCAGCTGGTTCGGGGGTTGGTGCCCAGCCCTGTGGGCGTCTTGGGCGGCTTGTTGTACTTGATTTCCAGGGTGGCGGTCTTCGGGTCGAACCGCTTCCAGCCGAAGGTGTCCGCCTCGTCGCCGGCGTACAGGCCGAGGGTGACGCTGGCGTCGTTGCCGGCGGCTGCTGTACGGACTGCGCTGGTGGCGTTGAACTCCAGGTTGCCCGCGGGGCAGTCGGGGCCCCAGCCCTTGGAGTCGTTGACGACGTCCAGTGCTGAGCCGATCTGGCCTGGCTGGTTGGCCCAGGTGGTCTTCTTGGAGATGTCGCCGACCTGGAACAGTTCGACGGGCTTGGACTGGCAGGACCAGGACCAGGTGTTGCGGATGCGGAAGATGGCGCTTTTGATCTGAGCGCCGGTCACGTCGCTGGTGTCGAGCTGGAAGAAGGAGCGGGAGATGCGGTTTGATCCGCCCGTCTCCTCCTCGTAGCCGACCCGCACATCTCCCTTGGCATCCCAGTAGGAGTTTTTGGGGTACGCCTTGTAGACGCGTGTCCAGTGCTGCCATTCGCCCCAGGCCCAGCTCGGGTCGATGTAGACGGGGTATGTGGTCTTAGCGGCGGTGAGCAGGTCCTGGTCGGGGGTGATGGTCAAGGTGTCGCCGCTGATGGAGGTTTCCATCTGGGCGTCTTCGGCTCCGGCGCCGGGCTCGAACGCGTCTCCTGAACCCGGATCGGACACGGCCGCGAGCCGTTGCTGGGTGCGGGCGGGGAGCTGACCGGCCAGGGTGCTCGAGTCCCACATGAGGGGTGCGGGGCTGGTGAACACTGTCTGCCCGGCGGGGTCGGTGGCCACGAGGGTGCCGGTGTCGGCGTCCTCGGCCACGCTGAGGCCGACGGTGTCCATCGCGAACCGCAGTTCGGCCAGTTCGGGGTTCTGCGCGGCGGCGGCTGTCTTGACGACGAGGAGTTGGGAGAAGCCCTCGACGTCGGCCTTCAGCTGCAGGTCGACACCGGGGAGTATTTCGGGATACGTAGCGATATTGGAGCTCAGTGAAGGCTTGGGCAGGGCTGTGGGCCAGGTGAGGGACAGAGTTCGGCCGTCCTTGACGCCCGTCAGCATCGGCCCGCTTCCCCCGCCGGAGAACTTCACCGCGACTGAAGACGCCTTGGGGACCACTGAACCGTCTGCTGCGAACTGCAGTGCCGGGTCGGCTGCTATCCACGCGCCGTTACGCCACAGCCGGACAGCCGTACCGTGACGCTTGACCGAGAACGAGCCGTCCGGCTGCGCCCAGGTGTCGCTCGCCTCGGTTCGCGCCGACATCAACTCCACAGGCTTTCCTGAGGATTTCGCGTCCTGAAGCGCTTTGTCCTCTTCGCTCATGGACCCGTCAGCCACAGGGTCGGCCGAGACCGCAGCCACTCCCCCGGCAGCCTGCGCAGCGCCGGGGGACATCCCGGAAACCAGGATCCCTCCTGCGGCGACGACGCACAGCAGCCGGGATCTCCACCCCCCTGGCGAAGCCCCGCACCAATGCGATATGGACACGATCCCACTCCCCTTTTTTCAGCGTCCAGATTCCGCCCAGACTCTATAGGCGAGCGCTTCCCTATTTCACCGGACAACCCCGGCAAGCAGGCACGCAATTACTGATAGAAGTGTGAATACGGGGTGAAGATGGACAGCCCTGAGCTCCTCGAACGGGCATCGTCGCCCCGTTGACCTGGAACTTTTACTACCGACTCGGGGTCACAGGTGCTTCATAGTCCCTTATCGGCCATTCAGTGCATCTGGCGCATTCACTGGCCATTGAAGTGGTTCTCCATTCCCGTTGATGACTGGCTCCTGTTATTGTTCGGCGATATTTTCTCAGGGCTTGTTGTGCGAGGGGTGGGGGCGTGAGCCGGATCGGCACGCGTGGATGGACGGGGGCCTTGGCTCTCGCGGTGATCGTCGGACTACTGCCGGCGACTGCTGTGGCAGCTACGGTGGATGGTGCCAAGGGACCGGGCCTCCCGAAACTGAAGCAGCCACCGGCTGTAGCGGTGAAGGAAATGGCCCCCGGGGGAACGAAGCCCCGAGGCAAGCGGGCACCGGCCAAATGGACGGCACCGAAGGTCACGTGGCCTGCCCCAGGCAGTGCCACGGTCGACCTCGAGCCCAGTAGCACCAGCACCGCTCCCAAGCGCGCAGGAACGCTGCCGGTCGCCGTTCGTCCTGCACCGTCCAAGACGGGCAAGCGGGAGCCACGTTCCGCCAAGGTCAAGGTCAAGGTCAGTGTCCTGGACAAGGGTGCGGCGCGTAAGGCAGGCGTGGACGGCATCCTGCTCACCGTCGGGGCCGTTGAGGCAGCCGCCGCTGGAGAGACGGCGCAGGTTAAGGTCGACTACGGGTCCTTCCGCGGGGCTTACGGTGGCGACTGGGCGGCCCGCCTGCGGCTGGTCCAACTGCCCGCATGCGCGGTGACGACGCCGGAGAAACCGGCCTGCCAGATCGGTACGCCTCTGGCCACGACGAACAACACCGAGGCGGGCACTCTCACCGCGACCGTGCCTGTGCCTGTGCCCGCAGCAACGTCCTCCGGCGTAAGCCGCACCGCCCCTGTCACCGTGCTGGCGGCCGCCGCAGACGACTCCGGGCCGACCGGCAACTACAAGGCGACAGCCCTGCAGCCGTCCGGCTCGTGGAGTGCCGGCGGATCGACCGGTGCGTTCAACTGGTCCTACCCCATCGGCGTCCCGGCTGTGCCCACCGGACTTCAGCCCAGCGTCTCTCTGGACTACAGCTCCCAGTCGGTCGACGGCCGTACCGCGGCATCGAACAGCCAGCCGAGCTGGATCGGTGACGGCTGGAGCTGGGAGCCCGGCTACATCGAGCGCCGCTACAAGCCGTGCAACGACGACAAGGACGGCGGGACCAACACCACGAAGGTCGGCGACCTGTGCTGGTTCAACAACAACGCCACCATGTCGCTGGGCGGGAAGAGCACCGAGCTGGTCTACGACAAGGCAGAGGGCTGGCATCCCGCAACCGACTCGGGTGAAAAAGTCGAAAAGCTCACCGGTGCTTCCAACCCGGACAAGGGCACGGCCGGCGTGGACGGCGTGGGTGAGCACTGGAAGATCACAACCGCGGACGGCACCCAGTACTTCTTCGGGCTGAACAAGCTTCCCGGCTGGCGCGACAACGGCACGGCTGCTGACGACCCGGTCACCAACTCGGTCCTGACAGCTCCGGTCTTCGGGAACCAGAGCGGCGAACCGTGCTACAACGCGTCCTTCGCATCCGCCTGGTGCCAGCAGGCATGGCGGTGGCAGCTCGACTACGTCGTCGACCCCCGTGACAACGCGATGGCGTACTACTGGAAGACCGAGGCCAACAATTACGGTCGCAACGTCTCCGAGACGACCGGCAAGGCCACGGTCACCTCGTACGACCGCGGCGGGTACCTCGACCACATCGACTACGGTCTGCGAGACGGCAGTGCCTACACGGCCAAGGCCATGGGCCAGGTCAAGTTCGACGTCGCCGAGCGCTGCCTCACCGACTGCGGCACCTTCGACGAGACCAACGCCAAGAAGTGGCCGGACGTCCCCTTCGACCAGTACTGCAAGGATGCGGCAACCGAGTGCAAAAGCCAGTACTCGCCGACCTTCTGGTCCCGCAAACGCCTGACCGGCATCACCACCAAGATCCTCACCGGCGGGGCCTACAAGGACGTCGACACGTGGACACTCAAGCAAGCCTTCCCGCCGTCGGGTGACGGGGTCTCCACCCCGATGTGGCTGGACTCCATCACCCGCACCGGCAAAGCCGGCGGTACAGCGCCGCTGCCTGCCGTGACCTTCAGCGGTGTCCAAAAGCCCAACCGCGTCGACAAGCTCGGTGACGGACTCGCCCCGTTCATCCGTCTGCGCATGTCCCAGATCACCACGGAAACCGGCGGCACGATCGGGATCGACTACCTCGATCCGGATTGCACCCCCAGCAGCCTGCCGCCCACTGACGCCTCGAACACCACCCGCTGCTATCCGGTCAAGTGGGCGTACGAGGGTGAAACTGCCAAACTGGACTGGTTCAACTCCTACGCCGTCAAGCGCGTCATCGAAGGCGACAACCTCGTCGAGTCCCCCGACGCCGTCACCGAATACGCCTACCTCGGTGGTGCAGACTGGGCCAAGAGCACCGACGAGTTCACCAAGGCCGACGACCGCACCTACTCCGTCGCCCGCGGTTTCTACCGTGTGCAGATACGCAAGGGCACGGCCCTCGACCCCAAGACTCTGAGCGAGTCGCGGTACTTCCGGGGCAACGACGGCGCCGACGTCAAGGATTCCACCGGAGCCACGGTCACCGACCGGGAACAGTTCGCCGGCATGCTGCGGGAAACCGCGACCTACAACGGCGACGGCGGAGCCCTGGTCAGCGCCACCTCCTACACCCCCTGGCGCTCCGGCACGACCGCCGTCCGCACCCGCAGCGGCCTGCCGGACCTCGAGGCCTACCTCACCGGCACCCAAGCAGAAGAAACACGCACGGCGGTCACCGGCGGTGTCCGCACCACCAAGGTCACCCGCCACTTCGACGCCTACGGCAAGGTCGACTGGACCAGCTCACTCGGGGACGTCGCCAAGGAAGGCGACGAGCAATGCCTCACCACCACATTCGCCCGTAACACGGCGAAATGGATGCTGGAAACCGTCTCCCGGGCGGAGACCGTCGCAGTGGCCTGCGGCGAGCCGGTGACGCGTCCCGACGACGTCATCGACGATGTCCGCACCCACTACGATGGCGGCGCCTTCGGAGCAGCACCGACACGAGGGCTGATCACCAAGGTCGAGCGCATCAATGGGTCGGGGGTCGGCTACAGCACCGCCGGCTCCACCCCCAGCATCTGCGGCACGGCCAAGAACGAGCTCTGCTACGACGTCTACGGCCGTGCTCTCGCGGCCGCTGACGCCAACAACAAGATCACCAAGACGACGTACAGCCCGGCCACCGGCGAGGCCCCGACGAGCATCGTCGCCACCAATCCGCTGGGCCACTCCGAGACCACCAGTCTCGACCCGCTGCGCGGGCAGCCTGTCACGGTCAAGGACGCCAACGACAAGGTGACCACGACCGCGTACGACGCTCTCGGGCGGTTGACCAAGGTCTGGATCCCCACCCGCTCCGCGCAGACATACCCGAACGCGCCGAGCTATACCTTCGACTACCTCGTTCGAAACGACGGTCCGCTCGTCGTCACCACGAAGACACTGAACCACAACTCCGAATACCGCACCGGATACGCCTTCTACGACGGCATGCTGCGCCCCCGCCAGACCCAGGAGACCTCCCCGGACAACGCCGGTCGCCTCGTCACGGAAACCTTCTACAACACCCGAGGCGAAGCGGTACGCAGCTCCGGTCGATACTTCGCCACCGGCACCGCGGAACCGGTGCTCGTCACTGGCCAGGAAACCAAGTATCCGGCCTCCACGGAAACGGTGTTCGACGGAGCTGGCCGGCCCACCGCGGTGATCGCCAAAAAATTCGGTGACGAAACCAAGCGGACAACCAGCACCTATACCGGCGACACCACCACAGTGATCCCCCCGAAGGGCGGAACTGCGACGACAACCGCTGTCGACGCTCTGGGACGCACCACCGAGCTCAAGCAGTACACCAACGCAGCACGCACCACCTCGCAGTCCATCACCTACGACTACAACCCGCACGGGCGCCTCAAGGAGGTGACCGACCCCTCCGGAGCCACGTGGACCTACACCTACGACACCCGTGGACGGCAGATCTTTACCGATGACCCCGACAAGGGTCAGACCATCACGGCCTTCGACGCCAGTGACCGGCCCACCGACGTCACCGACGCCCGCGGAATCACCCTCCACACCGACTACGACGCCCTGAACCGCAAGACGGCCCTCAAGAAGGGCAGCACCACACTCGCCTCCTGGACCTACGACACCGTGGCCAAGGGCCTGCCCTCCACCGCGACCCGCTACAACGGCGCCAATGCGTACGTCAACGAGATCACGGAATACAACGATCTCGGCCAGCCCGTCGGAACCGCCGTCACCATTCCCGGCAGCGAAGGCGCCCTGGCAGGCACCTACGAGTGGTTCAACTTCTACGACGACAACACCGGCCTTCTCATGGAGACCGAGCATCCCGAGATCGGCGGCCTGTCTGCCGAGACGGTGTCCAACGCGTACGACACCAGCGGCCTGCTCGACTCCGTGTACGCAGGCGATGACCCGCTCATCGCCTCCAGCACCTACGACCACTACGGGCGGATCATCCGCCAGGAGCACGGTGAGTTCGGCCGGCAGCTCTTCGTTACCAACGAGTTCGACGACCACACCGGAAACCTCACCCACAGCTACACCGACCGCGAGGCCGCACCCCAGCGGATCGAAGACACCGGCTATACCTACGACCCGGCCAACAACCTCCTGGCCATCGCCACCGCATACAGCCAGGACGCCACCCGCACCACCGACACCCAGTGCTTCACCCTCGATGCGCTGCGACGCGTCACCGAAGCCTGGACCAACACCGGCGCCCAGTGCGCCGGGGCGCCCTCAGCATCCGTTGTGGGAGGTCAGGACGCCTACTGGACCAGTTACACCTACGACGCCGTCGGCAACCGCAAGACCGAAACCCAGCACAAAACCGCATCCGGGCCGGCCGTCGACACCATTCGCACATACACCGCCCCCGCAGCCGGCACGCACCAGCTTCCCGCCGTCACCCAGACCGGCACCGACGCCCAGACGGAGATCTACACCTACGACGAAGCGGGCAACACCAAGGGCCGCAAGTTCGGGAACGACTCCACCGAGGTTCTGGCCTGGGATGACGAAGGCCATCTGAAGTCCCTCACCAAGGTCACTGATACCACCAGCTACCTCTACGACGCCGACGGCCAACGACTGACACGCAAAGACACCACCGGCACCACCCTCTACCTGCCCGGAGGAAACGAACTCCACCTCGACAAGTCAGGCAAGGTAACCGGCACCCGCTACTACAGCCCCGCCGGCGAAACCCTCGCCATGAGGACCGGAAACAAGCTCACCTTCACCCTGACCGACCACCACAACACCACCACCACCCAGATCACCGCCGACTCCGCCCAGACCGTCACCCGGCGAAAGACCACCATCTTCGGGGCGCCCCGAGGGGTCCAGCCCACCAACTGGATCGGCGACAAAGCATTCGTCGGCGGAACCCACGATCAAGACACCGGCCTCACCCACCTCGGGGCACGCGAATACAACCCCCGCACCGGCCAGTTCATCAGCGTCGACCCCCTCATGGACCTGACTGACTCCCAGCAGATCCATGGATACACCTACGCCAACAACAACCCCACCACCCTCACCGACCCCACAGGCACCCGACCCGACGGCGCATGCGGCGGCTCAAGCAGCCAATGCAACGGCAAAACAGAGACTTTCACAAAAACCGCAAACGGCGGCTGGGAGTGGGACCCCGGTGATCCCGTAGACACCGCTCCGACCGCAAATGACGTTGCATCGCAGAGCAATCTTGAGAACTCGGCACTCTACGACATCACACATCAGGTACACAAAAAGTACGGCGGCAAATCTGACGTAACCAGATGGATGGAAGCCTTCTGGGCTAGATACGGCGCAAGACCCAGCCAACACTACTCACAGGAATCAAACGCAATCACCGCCTATGGCGATGCCATGGCCGTATGCAACGACCTCGGATGCTCGGATGACCTCAGAAATTATTTCTGGGACTCCATGCTGACCGGCGTAGCCACGGAGTACGGCATATCTGACGGCGGCGGCATGGGCGGAGCCCCAGGCATTGCCAGATCCATGAAGTCCGGAAAGGCGACAAGCGGGCGCCCCTCTAGCGGATCTTCCTACTGCAAGTGCTTCCTAGCCGGCACCGAAATACTCATGGCGGACGGCGCCTCAAAGAACATTGAGGACGTGAACGTCGGTGACGAAGTCCACACCACCGACCCGGAGACCGGCAAGTCAACCAAGCGACGAGTTACCCGGCTCATCGTCACCGAAGACGATAAACACTTCAACGAACTGACAATCTCCACCCTCGACGGCAAAACGAAGCTGACCGCCACCCATGAACACCCATTCTGGTCGCCCAGTGAAAATCGATGGATCGCCGCCACTGAGCTGATGCCCGGCGCGACGCTACTCACCGACGAGCACGCCACCGTCACCGTCGAGGCAAATCGGCCCTTCTCCCAGCATGCCCGTACCTACAACCTGACTGTGGAAGACTTCCACACGTACTATGTGCTGGCGGGCGAGACTCCGGTCCTCGTTCACAATTCAGCTTGCGGGCCAGCTCCGGAGAAGGCTTATAGCACGCTCAATCACATTGATCAAAACGGCACTCACCCTCCTGGTTTCAAGGGAGGGCGTACTTTCAAGAACCTCGGCCGTAACGGGGAAGAGAAGCTCCCGGAACTCGATTCTGCGGGAAACTCAATAACCTATCAGGAGTGGGATGTGAACCCCTATACCAAGGGTGTAAATCGTGGTGCAGAGCGACTCATCACCGGCAGTGATGGATCTGCTCGTTACACCACTGACCACTACACTTCGTATGTTCAGATTCGCTGATATGGAGCGCTTCTTCTCCGTAGATGCCGAGGAGTTCCGCGCACCCATGCGCTTGGACTGGCGACGCTCTGAGCAGCTGGTGAAGGCAGCCAACCTGCGGGGCTTGGGCGTGTTTCACCTAGATGGGGGGCAAATGTCCAATCAGGCGGAACTCTTCCAGGAATTCAAGGTGAAGCTCAAATTTCCAGAATATTTTGGCGCGAACTGGAATGCCTTGGACGAGTGCCTGGCTGACCTGGATTGGTTGGATCGGACCGGCTACTTGTTGGTCATCGAATCCGGCGAGTCAGTTCTATGTGACGAGGAAGCGGATATTCGGGAGATGTTTTACGGGCTTCTTGAGGATATCTCCGAGGAATGGTCGGATTCCGATCCGCCTGTGGTATATAGAACGATTCTGGTGGTCGGCGGGTGATCCTGTCGGGGGACTCGGAGACTCATCTCGCATTCTGTTCTGATCGGCGCTGGATTCCTTCCTGTTGATTGCTGACAAGGAATCAACACCACCCCAGAAGCCTCCACCGGAAAGGTACTCCGGTGGAGGCTTCTGGGGTGTTTGACGGCAACGCTGACGGCAACGTCAGCGGACGACAGCTGCATTGGGCGGGTCGTCGGGGACGTCGGTAGGGCCGAGGGCATTGCCGAGGGTGTCGATGGCCTGGCGCTGGAGGCGGAGTCGGACGTGGGCGTAGACGCCGGCGGTGACGCCGATGTGTGCGTGGCCAAGCAGCTCCTTGATGACGACGAGGTCGACGCCCTGTTCCAAAAGCAGGGTGGCGGTCGAGTGCCGGAGATCGTGGAAGCGGATCGTCCGGAGTCCGGCATTGTGGAGGAGGCGACGGAAGCGGCGGTTGAGGTTGCCGGGGTCGAGCGGCCTGCCCTTCGGGGTGGTGAAGACAAGCCCGTTGTCCGTCCAGCCCGTTCCGGCTTCCTGATGTTCTTCCCGCTGCTGTTCTGGTGGGGGTCTGTCAAACGAGCGGCTCTGTCTCACATTCGGTGGTGACTCTGTGTGGTGTTATCCGAGGAGGATGCGGTGGCGGAGGAGGGTGAAGCCTGCTCGTCCGTGCATCTGGCGGGCAATCCGTTTGGTCTTGGTGTTGACACCCTCGGTCGGGCCGTTGCTGTACGGGAGTGTGAACGCGGCGATTACAGCGTCGCGGTCTCGCTCGAGACCGCGGGTGAAGGCGTGCAGATACGGCAGATCGGCTGCTCGGACCTGGGTGACCCATTGGGCGAGGGTGTCGGCGTTTTCTGGCTGAGGCTTCAGGAGCGGGGCGAAGGTCCGGATGTGGGCTACCAGTTGGGTCAACTCGGGGCATGCGGCGGTGAGCCGGGTCAGGAGGTCGTGGTACTCGGCCTTGAGGTTGTCGGGCCTGGTCAGGAGCATCCGGGCGAGTCTGCGTGCGGAGATATGGCTGCGGTCGGCATCCGCGCGGCCTTGGTTGATGTACTTGTGCAGGAGGTTGAGGCAGCCCGTGAAGCCAAGGGCCTTGATCTCTTCGAAGAGGTGCTGGACGGGGACGGCGGGGTCGTCGGCCCGGCGTTTGCGCAGGTGCTCGCGGTAGGGATCGACGAGGCTGGCGCGATATTTCGGGACGCGGAGCATCCGCTCGGGCCGGTCGGCTCGGGCATAGCGTTTGACGGTATTCAGGGCCAGTTGCAGACGGCGGCCGCATTCGAGGAGGCCGACGCCCTGGTCGAGGAGGGTGTGGATCTGGTGCCAGCGGTCCAGGGTGGTCCGTGCGCGGGGCCCGTCATACAGGGGTGCCTCCAGCACGGTGGCCCAGCAGTTGCTGTGCGCCTTGATCTCGCTCAGGGCGGCTTCGCACAGGTTGTGCCACAAATGCCAGCGGTCACCGACCTGCACTGCGTCGGGCAGAGCGCGGCGGATAGCCTCGGCGTAGGTCGCCGAGCCGTCACGGCACACGATCTCGACGCCCGGATGCCCGCGCAGCCAGGCTTCCAGGGTGTCAGCCGTGCGGTCGGGCAGCACGTCGATCCGCTCATGGGTCTCGGCGTCGATCACCACGGTGGCATAGCGGTCCCGCCGGCGCAGAGCGAAATCGTCGACGCCGATCACGCGGGGCACCCGTCCCGTGGGCAATGGGATCCGCAACAGGGCACGCAGAGCCGTGTGACGCGACAGACCTACCGCGAGTATCGTCAGCACGCGTGCCCCTGCCCGACCCGCTAACTCCTTGACCACCGCCTTGACCTGCGCGGTCAGACGGGTGATGCGTCGCTGATAACGCTCCAGCACCCCGGGCACCTGCTCGCGGAAGGTGTGACGGCAGCCGCGTGTGGGACAGACCAGACGCCGCACCCGTACGCGGACCACCACTCGTCGGCCGTCGACCGGTACGTCGGCCACTGTCCGCCAGTGATAACCGTGAACGCGCCCCGACGGCGCCCCGCACACCGGGCAGAGCGCGGTCTCCTTCGGAGTCCGCGCTCTCACCACGACCCGCTCGCCCTCGTCGACCACATCCTCAATGACCAGCGGAGATATCCCCGAAAAGACCATCTGCACAAGCTGGTTGACATCCATCACATCGATATCAACGACCTTCACCACACAGAGTCACCACCGAATGTGAGACAGAGCCAAACGTGGCTCTGGCCCGTAATCGGTGGTAACGAAGGGTGATGGTTGTCGTTGGCATGGTGTGCGCGATGTCAATGAGCTTGTGGCGGTGGTGTTTTCAGGGTTGTCGGCCCTGGTCATCGAGGGGGTGACGG
>Ga0196960_10000134_pt1 | contig 28973 bp, 28 predicted proteins | sample S3v_5metaG_FD_183187 | JGI IMG/M metagenome (GOLD analysis project Ga0196960, IMG submission 183187) | Soil microbial communities from Anza Borrego desert, Southern California, United States - S3+v_5 | ecosystem: Environmental > Terrestrial > Soil > Desert | place: USA: California | collected...
GCCAGGGCCGCCCAGGTGCGCTGGGCCGCCGCGGCGCGGGTGACGGCGGTGGCGACCTCGGCGGCGGTGGTGGCGGGGACGGTGGCGACGAGTTCTCCGGTCGCCGGGTTCAGGACACGGTGTTCGTGGATCACGGGGTGCCTCACAGGCGTTCGAAGGAGCGGCGGAGTTCCCAGTCGGTCACCGCTGCGTCGAAGGCGTCCAGTTCGACGCGCGCCATGTTGCGGTAGTGCGCGACGACGTCCTCGCCGAAGGCCTCCCTGGCCACCTCGCTGCTCTCCCAGAGGGCGGCGGCTTCGCGGAGCGTGGTGGGGACCTGCTCGTACCCGGCGGTGTAGGCGTTCCCCTCGCACGCGTCGGGGAGTTCCAGTTCGTGCCGGATGCCGTGGAGTCCGGCGGCGACGAGTCCGGCGACCGCGAGGTACGGGTTGACGTCGCCGCCGGGCAGCCGGTTCTCGAAGCGCATCGAGCGGCCGTGTCCGACGACGCGCAGGGCGCAGGTGCGGTTGTCGTGACCCCAGGCGACGGCGGTCGGGGCGAAGGAGCCGGGCTGGAACCGCTTGTAGGAGTTGATGTTCGGCGCGTACAGCAGGGAGAAGTCGCGCAGGGCGGCGAGCTGGCCCGCGAGGAAGTGCCGCATCACGGGAGACATCGTGCCGTCCTCGCCCGCCATGACGCTGTGCCCTTCGGAGTCCTGGAGCGAGAGGTGAAGGTGGCAGGAGTTGCCCTCGCGCTCGTTGTACTTGGCCATGAAGGTGAGCGCGACGCCTTCCTGGGCGGCGATCTCCTTGGCGCCGGTCTTGTAGACGGCGTGCTGGTCGCAGGTGACGAGGGCCTCGTCGTAGCGGAAGACGATCTCGTGCTGGCCCGGGTTGCACTCGCCCTTGGCGGACTCGACGGTGAGACCGGCGGCGGCCATCTCGTTGCGGATGCGCCGCAGCAGCGGTTCGATGCGGCCGGTGCCGAGGACGGAGTAGTCGATGTTGTACTGGTTGGCCGGGGTGAGGCCGCGGTAGTTGCGGTCCCACGCCTGCTCGTAGGTGTCCTTGAAGACGATGAATTCGAGTTCCGTGCCGACGTGGGCGCTCAGGCCGTGTGCGGCGAGCCGTTCCAGTTGCCGCCGGAGGATCTGGCGGGGTGCGGCGGCGACCGGCGAGCCGTCGTCCCAGGCGAGGTCGGCCATGACCAGGGCCGTCCCTTCGTGCCAGGGGATCCGGCGGAGGGTCGTGAGGTCGGGGCGCATCGCGAAGTCGCCGTAGCCGTTGGACCAGGAGGACATCGCGAATCCGTCGACGGTGTTCATGTCCGTGTCGACGGCGAGCAGGTAGTTGCAGCCCTCCGTGCCGTGTTCCAGCACCTCGTCGAGGAAGAACGGCGCCGCGAAGCGTTTGCCCTGCAGCCGGCCCTGCATGTCGGGGAAGGCGAGGACCACGGTGTCGATCTCACCGCGTTCCACGAGCACGCGCAGCTCGTCGGTCCTCAGCGGGGGTGTTCGGTCTGCCACGGGATGCTCCTCGTTCGGTCAGCCGGCCGGTCTAAGGTAGGGGAGAAAACCATTGGGGGGAAGGGAATCGGGACGTGGCGGAAGAGAGCGGTGACCCCGGGCCCTTTGATCTGCTGCTGCCCGCGCTGCGGCCGGTCCGCGCGGGCAACGGCTTCGAGGAGGCGCTGGAGCAGATCCTCCAGGTGGTCCGGCTCGGCCTGGTGCCCGGCGGCGGGCGGCTGCCGGCCGAGCGTGAGCTGGCCGCGCTCCTCGGCATCAGCCGCGTCACCCTGCGCGAGGTGCTGAAGGTGCTTCAGGAGGAGGGGCTGATCGAGGCCAGACGCGGCCGGTACGGCGGTACGTTCGTACTCCCCCGCACCGGCCCGCCGGACGGGGAGGAGCTGCGCCGCCGGGTGGCGGAGACCGACATCGAGGACCTCCTGCTCTTCCGCGAGGTCCTGGAGTCGGGGGCGGCCGGGCTCTGCGCGTCGCGCGGCCTCGACGGCGAGGGGGCGGACCGGCTGCGCACGGCTCTGGCGGCGACACACGAGGCACCTCTGCCCGACTACCGAAGACTTGACACCCTCTTCCATCTGACGCTCGCCGAGCTCTCCGGCTCCCCCTCCCTCGCGTCCCGGTACGCCAGCGTGCGGGCAGGCGTCAACGAACTTCTGGACTGCATACCCCTGCTGGTACGGAACCTCGAACACTCGCAGCGCCAGCACACGGCACTCGTCGAGGCGGTGCTCGCCCGCGACGAGGAGGAGGCGCGGGTGGTGGCGCGCGAGCACTGCGCGGGGACGGCCGCGCTGCTCCGGGGGTTCCTGGCTTGAATCTGCCCTTCCGGATCACGGCTCTTGCGCGGTGGCGCGGTACGAACAAAGGTGTGCCGTAACACCATTGCACCGGGCCGGCCCGCAGTCCGGCCGCCGGAGGGACCGCACCATGCACGAACCGCTCATCGGCGTCACGACCTATCTGGAGCCGGCGGCTCGCTGGGGCGTCTGGGAACTCCCCGCGGCGGTGCTCCCCTCCGCCTATCCCCGGCTGATCCAGCGGTCCGGCGGACTGGCCGCCATGCTGCCACCGGACGACCCGTCGAAGGCGGCGGCCGTCGTGGCGCGGGTGGACGGTCTGGTGATCGCCGGTGGGGCGGATGTCGATCCCGGGCTGTACGGCGCGGAGCGCGACTTCAGGACGGGCCCTCCGGCGCACGAGCGTGACGCCTGGGAAGTGGCTCTGCTGCGTGCGGCGAGAGCGGCCGGCACTCCGGTGCTCGGGATCTGCCGGGGTATGCAGCTGCTCAATGTGGCGCTGGGCGGCACGCTGATCCAGCATCTGGACGGCCATGCGGGCCCGTTCGGCAAGGCGGGGGTCCTCGGTGAGCACAGGGTGACGCCCGTCCCGGGGACGCTCTGCGCCTCACTGGTACCCGAAGAGGCGTCCGTACCCACCTATCACCATCAGGCCGTGGACCGGATCGCACCGGGTCTGGTGGTTTCCGCGCACGCGGCGGACGGGACGGTGGAGGCGGTCGAACTGCCGGGCGACCAGTGGGTCCTCGGGGTCCAGTGGCATCCGGAGATGGGCGACGATCTCCGCGTCATGCGGGCCCTGGTGGCAGCGGCCCGGGCCGGGGCGGCAGTTCCCTCGGCGTGATGCCCGCGCGCCGGTCTCTTCGGTGTGAGGCCCCACACGGTCAGGGTTCCCCGGCGGTCAGGGAGAGCAGGTCGCGGGCGGGCCCGGTGGGGCGGTGGCCGGCGGGCCAGACCGCGCGCAGCTGACGGCGCAGCCGGACACCGGCGACAGGAACCTTGACCAGACGCCGCGCGGAGAGCTCCTCGCCCAGCGCCAGCTCGCTCAGCACGCAGGGACCTGCGCCGCTCTCCGCGGCCCCCTTCACCGCGGTGGTCGAGGAGAGTTCGAGCAGCGGGCGCGCCAGTCCTCCGTGCGCGGCGAGCGCGGCGTCCAGCACCTGACGGGTTCCGGAGCCGTGTTCCCGCAGGATCAGGGGCGTCCCGGCGAGCTCGGCCGGGGCCAGCCGGTCCCTGCGCGCCCACGGGTGGGAGGGTGCGACCACGACGACGAGCCGGTCGTGCGCGATGACCGTGCCGTCGAGCCCTTCCGGCACCGAGAGCCCCTCGACGAAGCCCAGATCCGCCTCACCGGCCAGCAGCCGCAGGGCCACCGCCGCCGAGTTGCCCGCGAGCAGGGACACGGCGGTCCCCGGCCGCTCGGCCCGCAGTGCGATCAGCCAGCCCGGCAGCAGATACTCCGCGATGGTCATGCTCGCGGCGACCCGCAGCCGGGAGTCACGCCGGTCCCGCAGCGCCTGGGCCCCCGCGTCGAACGCCTCGGCCGCCTCGACGACCCTGCGCGCCCAGTCGGTGACGAGGGCGCCCGCGTCGGTGAGGCGGGAACCACGCGGCGAGCGGTCCAGGAGCGCGACGCCGAGCTGTCGCTCCATCGACCGGATGCGGCCGGAGGCGGCGGGCTGGCTGATGCCGACGTCCCGCGCCGCCCTGCCCAGGCTCCCGTGCCGTGCGACGGCGAGCAGCAGCACCATGGCTCCGAGGTCGGGGACCCGGTGGGACAGAGGGGAAGGCGCAGGCCCGGGACTGGTCATAAGCCCACCCTATGACCTCATAGCCCTGGGCTGTCTGGTGGGCGCCGGCCCGCCCGCCGATAATCGTGGCATGGCCATCTTTCCGGGGACCCGGACCGGGATTCCCGCCGTCCGTAGCGCCGTCCCCCCGCTCCCGTCCCTGCGGCATTTCGGTCCCAACTGGTACGCGACGGTCATGGGAACCGCCATCGTCGCGACCGCGGGCGCGGCGCTGCCCGTACGCCTGCCGGGTCTGCGGACCGCGTGCGTCGTGGTGTGGGCCCTGTCCGCCGTGCTGCTGGCCGTGGTGCTGGCGGCCCGTGCCGGCCACTGGATCCTCCACCGGGACCAGGCTCGCGCCCACCTCATGGACCCCGCCGTCGCCCCGTTCCACGGCTGCTCGTCCATGGCGCTGCTCGCCGTCGGCGCGGGCACCCTGGTGGCAGGCCAGGATGTCATCGGGCATCCTGCCGCCGTCGCCGTGGACGCGCTGCTGTTCACGGCGGGTACGCTCACCGGCCTCGCCGCAGCCGTGGCGGTCCCTTACCTGATGGTCGTACACCACCGTCCCGCCCCGGGCACCGCGTCGCCGGTCTGGCTGCTGCCGCTGGTGGCCCCGATGGTCTCGGCCGCGGTCGGGCCGCTGCTGGTGCCCGAGCTGGCTCCCGGCCAGGGGCGTGAGGCCCTTCTGCTCGCCTGTTACGCGATGTTCGGGCTGTCCCTGCTGGCGACCCTGGTGGTCGTGCCGCTGGTCTTCGCGCGGCTGGTGCACCAGGGCCCGCTGCCGCTCGCGCTGACCCCGGTGATGTTCCTGGTGCTCGGGCCGCTGGGCCAGTCCACGACCGCCGTCAACCAGCTCGCAGACGTGGCGCCGGGTGCGATCGCCGCGCCGTACGCCTCGGCCTTCGGCGCGTTCGCCGTCCTCTACGGGGTGCCGGTGATGGGGTTCGCCCTGCTGTGGCTGGCCCTGTCCGCCGCGTTGGTGGTGCGTGCGGTGCGGCGCGGCATGAGGTTCACGATGACGTGGTGGGGGTTCACCTTCCCCGTCGGCACGTGCGTCACCGGCGCGGCGGGCCTGGCCCGGCACACCGGGCTGCACGCGTTCACCTGGCTGGCCGTGGCGCTCTACGCGCTGCTGGTGGCCGCCTGGGTGTTCGCCGGCGTACGGACGGTGGGCGGGCTGTTCAGCGGAGCGCTGCTCGCCGGGCCCGGGCCGCTGCGGCCGGCGACGCTCCGTACCACGTGAGGTGACCTCACTCAGCGGCGCGAGTCGTACGTCGCGTCGATGTGCTCGGCGACCGAGACGACCAGCAGCCGGGTGCCCGGTACGGTGGCCCGCCACCGGTGCCGGACCCCGCCGGAGAGGAAGAGGGTGTCCCCGCGGCCGAGCCGGTGCGCCCGCCCTTCGGCCTCGACCTCGACGGCGCCCTCCACGACGTACATCACCTCGTCGTTGCGGTGCTGGAACTCGCGCCCCAGGTCCTGCTCGCCGATGAACTCCAGCGCGCTGAGCTGGTGCCGTCCGCGCACCAGCCGGTGCACGCCGTCCTCGTCGTCCGCCCGCACGACGTCCACGGCGCGTGCCGAGTCCGCGGCGGCCCGCAGGCGCTCGGTCGTGGTCTCCAGAGCGTCCGCCACCCGGTCCAGGGACCGGGGGCTGGGTCTGGCCCGTTCGTTCTCGATCTGGCTGAGGAACGGTACGGACAGGCCGCTGCGCCCGGCCACCGCGGCCAGGGTGAGCCCGAGGGTCCTGCGGCGTCGGCGAACCGCGGCACCCACTCGAAGGGCTTCCTTTTCGTCCATGTCCGGCTCCCTCCCCGGATCGCCATCCTCCCGGTTGCCAAGCACCCTACGCATGTCGTCCGCGCGACGGAGGGGAAGTCCACGGACGGGGGCCCTTCGAGGGCTCCCTCAGACAAGCCTGAAGGGGACGGCTCCGGTTCGCTACCGGGGCCGTCCCCTTCAGGGCGACTCGTGTGCGGATCTGCGGATCAGCTGCTGACGGGAGCCAGCTTCGCCACCACGTCCGGGTTGGCGTCCATCCAGCGGCGGGCGGACTCCTTCTCCTTGCCGGCTCCGCCCTTCTGGATCTCCACCTCCAGCGAGGCGAGCTGCGCCTCGCTGAGCTCGAAGTCCTTCAGCCAGCCGGTCAGCTCCGGGAAGTCCTCGGCGAAGTCCTTCTTGGCGACCGTGTGGATCTGCTCGCCCTTGCCCCAGGCGCCCTTCGGGTCCTTGAGCTTCTTCAGGTCGTGCTTGCCGTAGGCCCAGTGCGGCGACCACAGGGTCACCACGACCGGCTCCTTCTTCTTGATCGACCGGTTCAGCTCGGCCAGCATCGAGGAGGTGCTGGAGGAGACCACCTCGTACTCGCCGTCCAGCCCGTACTCCTTGAGCACCTTCTTGTTCAGCGTGCCCATCATCCCGGCACTCGACTCGATGCCGATGATCTTGCCGTTGAACTTCTTGCCCTGGCCCTTGAGGTCCGCGAGCGAGTCGACGCCCTCGACGTACGACGGAACCGACAGCTCCAGCGACGTGGGTCCGTACCAGGAACCGAGATCGGTGAGGTTCTCCTCGTACCGGTCCCAGTAGTCCTTGTGCGTCGTCGGCAGCCAGGAGTCGAACTGGACGTCGAGCTGCCCCTGCGCGAGACCGGTGTAGAGCGGGCCCGGGTCGAGCTGCTTGACCGTCGTCCTGTAGCCCCGGTCCTCCAGCACGTTCTGCCAGAGGTAGGTGCTGGCGATGGCCTCGTCCCACGGGAAGTACCCCATGTTCACGGTCTTGCCCGCGTCCTTGCCCTGCTGCGAGCCGCCCGCGCCGCCCGGCACCGGAGCCAGCTCGTCGACCAGGCCGGGGTTCTTCTCCAGCCAGGCGCGGACGCCGTCCTGCTCCTGGCCCTGGCCGGCGTTCTGGATCTCGTTCTCGAGACTCGTGAGCTGCTTCTCGCTGAGCTCGAAGTCCTTGAGCCACGCGGCGACGGCCGGAGCCTTCTTCGCGAAGCCCTTGTGGGCGACGGTGTGGACCTCTTCGCCCTTGCCCCAGGCGCCCTTCGGGTCCTTGAGCTTCTTCAGGTCGTGCTTGCCGTAGGCCCAGTGCGGCGACCACAGGGTCACCACGACCGGCTCCTTCTTCTTGATGGAGGCGTTGAGCTCGGCCAGCATCGAGGAGGTGCTGGAGGAGACCACCTCGTACTCGCCGTCCAGCCCGTACTCCTTGAGCACCTTCTTGTTCAGCGTGCCCATCATCCCGGCACTGGCCTCGATGCCGATGATCTTGCCGTTGAACTTCTTGCCCTGGCCCTTGAGGTCCTCGAGCGAGTCGATGCCCTCGACGTACGACGGAACCGTCAGCTCCAGCGACGTGGGTCCGTACCAGGAACCGAGGTCGTCGAGCCGGCCGCTGTACTTGTCCCAGTAGTCCTTGTGCGTGGTGGGCAGCCAGGCGTCGGTCTGGAAGTCGATGTCGCCGCGGGCGACACCGGAGTAGAGCGGACCGGCGTCGAGCTGGGTGACCCCGGTCTCGTAACCGCGCTGCTCCAGGATCTCCTTCCACAGGAAGGTGGAGGCGATGCCCTCGTCCCAGGGGATGTACCCCATGTTGATCTTCTGGCCCTGGCCGACGTTCGCACTGCCGGCCCGGTCGGCCTTCGAGTCGCCGGAACCGGCGATGTTCAGGCCCCCCGCGACGAGCGCGAGGACGACGACACCGGTCATCGCGACGGCGGTTCCCGGCTTGTAGTGCGTGAACTTGAGCCGCCGCGCACCGGCGGCGGCCTTGGCCGCCGCACGGCGGCCGAGCGGGGAGACCCGCTCGTTGAGCGCGCCGGTCATCCGGTCCAGGTACATGGCGAGGATGACGACGGCGATACCGCTCTCGGCGGCGAGGCCGACCTGGAGCTGGGTGATCGCCGCGTACACCTTCTCACCGAGGCCGCCGGCGCCGGCCATGCCGCCGATGACGACCATCGACAGGGCCAGCATGATGACCTGGTTGATACCGGCCATGATCGTCGGCAGGGCGAGCGGCAGCTGCACCCGGGTGAGGGTGTGCTTGGGCGTGGTGCCGAAGGCCGCGGCGGCCTCGACCAGCTCGCCGTCGACCTGACGGATGCCGAGCTCGGTCATCCGGACGCCGGGCGGCATCGCGAAGACGATGGTGGCGATCACGCCGGGGGTGACGCCGACGCCGAAGAACATGACGCCGGGGATCAGGTAGACGAAGGCCGGCATCGTCTGCATGACGTCGAGCACCGGCCGCAGGGCGGAGCTGACCCTGCTGTTCCGCGCCGCCCAGATGCCCGTGGGCACCGCGATCACGATCGTGATGACGGCTGCCACGACGACCAGCGAGAGGGTCGCCATCGCCTCGTCCCAGAGGGCGAGGGAATCGATGAGGGCGAACCCGGCGAAGGTGAGCACGGCGGGGACCGCGCCGCGCAGCCAGAACGCGATGACGGCGAAGATCCCGGCCATCAGCAGGGGCTCACCGCCACCGAGCACGGCGTTGACACCGTCGTACATGCCGCCGAGGACGGTCTTGATGGCGTCGAAGATCCAGGTGAGGTTCGACTGGAGCCAGTCGACCGCGTCCTCGACCCACGTACCGAAGGAGAGCCTAGGCACCGGCGGCCACCTCCTTGACCTCACGCCGCGCCGGGACCCGGCCGTCGACCTGCGGTTCCTCACCGAGCGCGGCGAGCAGCCGGTTGCGCGGCACGACGCCGATGACGCCGCCCCCCGCGTCGGTGACGGCGACGGCGACCCCGCTGGTGGAGGCCGGGGTGAAGAGCTCGGCTATGGGCGTGTCGGCGGACACCGTCGCGGGGGCCCCGTCCAGCAGGTCCCGGTCGGAACGGCCCGCTTCGGGCGTCTCCATGATCGAACCGGCCGTGAGCACCCGGGAGCGGTCGACGTCCTGGATGAAGGACGCGACGTAGTCGTTGGAGGGCCGGACGAGGATGTCCTCGGCGGTGCCCTGCTGCACGATCTCGCCGTCCCGCATCACGGCGATGCGGTCGCCGAGGCGCATCGCCTCGTTGAGGTCGTGGGTGATGAAGACGATGGTCTTCTTCAGACGCTTCTGCAGTTCGAGCAGCTGGTCCTGCATGTCGCGGCGGATCAGCGGGTCGAGCGCGCTGAAGGACTCGTCCATCAGCAGCAGGTCGGCGTCGGTGGCGAGCGCGCGGGCCAGGCCCACACGCTGCTGCATGCCGCCGGACAGCTCGTCGGGCCAGGACTTCTCCCAGCCGGCGAGACCGGTCAGCTCCAGGGCCTCGGTGGCGCGCTTCTCACGCTCGGCACGCGGTACGCCCTGGACCTCCAGGCCGTACGCGGCGTTCTCCAGCACGCTCCTGTGAGGGAACAGCGCGAAGTGCTGGAAGACCATGCTGATCTTGGTGGAGCGGACCGTGCGCAGCTCACGGGGGGTGAGCGCGGTCAGGTCCTGGCCGTCGAACAGCACCTGGCCGGCGGTGGGCTCCAGCAGACCGTTGAGCATCCGCAGCAAGGTGGACTTCCCCGATCCGGAGAGCCCCATGACGACGAAGATCTGGCCCGGCTCGACGGTGAACGAGGCGTCGATCACCGCTGCGGTCGTTCCGTCGGCGCGCAGCTCGTCGCGGTGGGTACCGCCTTCGAGCTTCCGCACTGCTTGATCGGGTCGTCTGCCGAACACTTTGTACAAGTGCTCAGCTTGCAGCCTGGACACATACACCTCACGCGTTGAAACGAAAACGGTCTGCCACCCCCTCCGGCAGACCGTGGAGCGGTGCGGGTTCTGTCCGCAGAGCACGCGCATCAGTTGAAAAATGGACGTGGTCCGCTCCGATGCCGCGTCTGCCCTCACTTACGCGGCCCAAACACATGTGTGACTCAGGCCACCCGAAGGAAAGCGCTGGAGCGGGAACCGCACGCTTCCGCCGACATGGCTGTCGGAGGGGTACGGCATCATCGGGGTGTGACGCGACGCCTGATGCTCCTCGACACCGCTTCCCTCTACTTCCGCGCCTATTTCGGCGTCCCGGACTCGGTGCGCGCACCGGACGGCACGCCGGTCAACGCCGTGCGCGGGCTGCTCGACTTCATCGCCAGGCTGGTGCAGGACCACCGGCCGGACGACCTGGTCGCCTGTATGGACGCGGACTGGCGCCCGCAGTGGCGGGTCGATCTGATCCCGACCTACAAGGCGCACCGGGTGGCCGCCGAAACCGGCGAGGGCACCCCGGACGAGGAGGAGGTCCCCGACACCCTCGCCCCGCAGGTCCCGGTGATCGAGGCCGTGCTGGACGCCCTGGGCATCGCCCGGGTGGGTGTCGCCCCGTACGAGGCGGACGACGTGATCGGCACGCTGGCCGGGCGGGCCACCGGTCCGGTGGACATCGTGACCGGCGACCGCGACCTGTATCAGCTGGTCGATGACGCCCGCCGGGTGCGGGTGCTCTACCCGCTGAAGGGCGTGGGGACGCTCCAGGTGACGGACGAGGCCTGGCTGCGCGGGAAGTACGGCGTGGACGGCGGCGGATACGTCGATCTGGCCCTGCTGCGCGGCGATCCGAGCGACGGGCTGCCGGGGGTGCCCGGCATCGGTGAGAAGACCGCGGCGAAACTGCTGGACGCCTTCGGTGACCTGGCCGGGATCATGGCGGCGGTGGACGATCCCGCCTCCCGGCTGACCCCGTCCCAGCGCAAGCGGCTGGACGGGGCCCGCGACTACGTGGCGGTCGCCCCCGAGGTCGTCCGCGTGGCCGACGACGTGCCCCTGCCCGGCTTCGACCCCGCGCTCCCCCGCGCACCACGCGACCCGGCGGCCCTGGAGGCACTCGCGGCCCGGTGGGGCCTGGGGAACGCCCTGCAGCGCCTGCTCCTCACACTCCAGGCGTGAAGGTGTTAGCTTAGGTATGCCTAAGTACGTATGACCTCGTGTAGGCCCAGAGCAGGGAGAACCTCGTGGCAGAGCGGCCGCAACGCCGGACACCCAAGGCGCAGGGAGCGCAGGTCCTACGCACCGAGCAGATCACCCCGCACATGGTGCGCGTGGTTCTCGGTGGCGACGGGCTGGCCGATTTCTCGCTCGGGGGGTACACCGACCACTACATCAAGCTGTGCTTCGCCCCGGAGGGAGCCGACTACAGCCACCCCTTCGACATGGCCGGGATCCGCGAGGAGTATCCGCGTGAACTGTGGCCCACCACGCGTACGTACACGGTGCGCTCCTGGGACCCGGCCACCCGTGAACTCGCGGTCGACTTCGTGGTGCACGGCGACGAGGGCCTGGCCGGCCCCTGGGCGGCGCGGGCGCAGCCCGGCGAACAGGTGACCTTCCTGGGGCCCGGCGGCGGTTACGCGCCGGAGTCCTCGGCCGACTGGCACCTGCTGGTGGGTGACGAGAGCGCCCTGCCCGCGATCGCCGCGTCGCTGGAGCACATGCCGGAGGGCGCGCTCGTGCACGCCTTCATCGAGGTGCCGGACGCCTCCGAGGAGCAGAAGCTCGTGGCGCCGGACGGCGTCTCGGTGACGTGGCTGCACCGCGGCGGCCGCCCGGTCGGCGAGGCTCTCGTCGCGGCGGTGGCCGGGCTGGAGTTCCCCGAGGGGGAGGTGCAGGCCTTCGTCCACGGCGAGGCGGGTTTCGTGAAGGAGATCCGGCGTCACCTCCGCCTGGAGCGCGGGATCCCGCTCCAGCAGTTGTCGATCTCGGGTTACTGGCGCCTCGGCCAGAACGACGACGCGTGGCGCGCGGTCAAGCGCGAGTGGAACGAGCAGGTGGAGCGCGAGCAGGAGAGCGCCGCCTGACCCTTCTTCGCGCCGCACCGGCGGCACACCGCCCGCCTGGCCTCCACCCCGCTGACCGTCCTGCCGGTGCTGACCCTCCGGGCGGTGCCGGCCGCGTCGGCCCTCCCGCCGCTGCGGGCCGTGGTGAGCAGCCCGGACCTCGGCACGTTCCGCGAGCTGACGGCACCGGCGAACGGCGCCGGGGCTGTCCGGGCTGTCCGGGCCGTCCGGGCGCAGCTCATCGCCTGAGGTGTGCTGCTCGGGCAGTGGATGTTCCTGGAGCCGCGCAGACGGGGCCCCGCTGGTGACGGGCTCCGTGCTGGCGCTGACGGTCCTGCTCCCACCGCTCGGCCCGGTGGTCCTCCTCGCCCTCCGCGCGGCCGGGAGGAACCGGCCGGCCGCCGGCACGCGGGCGGCATGGCACCGACGAGCCCCGCGGACCGCGCTCTCCCACCGGAGTGGCGCGGTCCGCGGGGCTCGCGTCGTCGGCCCGAGCACAAAGGCGCGACGGAAGGGCGAAATCAACCGACCATAAAACTACACATAAGGGACATATAAGAGCACACTGGTCTGGAGAGCTGATGACCGCACTCCCTGACCGCGGTCGCTCCAGCAAGCGCGAAGGAGACCATCCTCATGAGTAATATCTCGCACACCGGAAGGGACCTTTCCGGGCACCCCGACGCCGAGGAAATGCGGGCGCGTCACGATCGCGTGATGAGCGGGGGCCGTACCACCGGCATGGCGGAAGCGCCGTTGTTCCTGCTCGGTCTGTACTGCGCCGTCTCGCCCTGGGTGCTTCACTTCACCGCGAGCCAGCCGTCCCTGGTGACGCACAACCTCGTCATCGGCATCGCGATAGCCGTACTGGCACTCTGCTTCACCGCCATGCCCGAGCGGATGATGGGGATGAGCATGGCCACCGTCGCGCTGGGCGCCTGGCTCATCGTGTCGACCTGGATCGTGGGCCAGAGCCCGGACACGGGCGTCATCCTCAACAACATCATCGTCGGTGGCCTGGCGATCCTGCTGGGAGCAGTCTGCGCGGGACTCGCGATGAAGAACAAGAAGAAGGTCTGACGGGAGAACGCGCACGAGTGGCCACAGGCCGGCACCTGCCCGCCCGTGGCCGCTCGTCCGTTCGCTTCGTCCTCCCGGCTCCCGGCACCACTCAGCCCACGGAGCTGTACGCCACCACTCCTCGCAGCACCGCGTCGACAGCCTTGCGGGCGTTCTTCGCGACCGAACTGCCCTCCCGGGGCGCGGCGGCGGCGATCTGGCCGAGTACGTCGATGACCTGCTTGCACCACCGCACGAAGTCGCCGGCCGGCATCTCCGCTTCGCGGAGCACCTCGTCCAGCGTCCGGCCCGAGGCCCACATGTAGACCGCCCAGGCGAAACCGAGATCGGGTTCGCGCTGGCCGACCCCTTCCGTCTGGCTGATCTTGAAGTCCTCCTCCAGCGCGTCGAGACGGCCCCAGATGCGGACCATCTCGCCCATCGCGGCCTTCGCCGGTCCGGACGGCAGCTTGGGCGCGACCGCGTCGTCCGCCTGGCGCGCCTCGAAGACCAGAGCCGAGACGCACGCGGCGAGTTCAGCGGGATTGAGCCCCTCCCAGACGCCGTCCCGCAGGCATTCACTGGCCAGCAGGTCGAGCTCTCCGTAGAGCCGGGCCAGCCGCCGGCCGTTGTCGGTGACCTCGCTGCCCCGCAGGTAGTCGAGCTCGGTCAGGAGCGCGACGATGCGGTCGAAGGTACGGGCGATGGTGTTCGTCCGGCCCTCGATGCGGTGCTCCAGCTGCCGTGTGTCGCGTTGCAGCCGGTGGTAGCGCTCGGCCCAGCGAGCGTGGTCCTCGCGCTCGTCGCACCCGTGGCAGGGATGGGCGCGCAGTTCCGTGCGCAGCCGGACGATCTCCCGGTCGTCGGCCGCGGCGGCCCGCTGCTTGCGGTGCCGGCCCGGGTCGAGGTGCCCCGCCTTGCTCCGCAGGGCGGAGGCCAGGTCACGGCGGGACTGCGGTGAGCGCGGGTTGAACGACTTGGGCACCCGCATCCGCTCCAGCGCCTCGACCGGCACCGGGAAGTCGATCTGGGCCAGCCGCTTGACCTGCCGCTCAGCGGTGAGCACGAGGGGACGCGGCCCGTCGTGGTACTCCAGCCCGCGGTGGCCGCCGGTCCGTCCGGCGGGCAGCCCCGGGTCGAGGACCAGGGCGAGTCCGGCGAACTTGCCGGTGGGGACGTGGATGACGTCACCGGGCTTCAGTTTCTCCAGGGACGACGCGGCGGCGGCCCGTCGCTGGGCCGCGCCCTGCTTGGCCAGCTCCGTCTCGCGGTCCTTGAGGTCGCGGCGCAGCCGCGCGTACTCCTCGAAGTCCCCGAGGTGACAGGTCATGCCCTCCTTGTAACCCGTGAGTCCTTCCTCGTTGCGCTGGACCTGCCGGGAGATCCCGACGACGGACCGGTCGGCCTGGAACTGCGCGAAGGAGGTCTCCAGCAGCTCACGCGAACGGCGCCGCCCGAACTGCTGCACGAGGTTGACGGCCATGTTGTACGAGGGCCGGAAGCTGGAGCGCAGCGGATAGGTCCGCGTGCCGGCGAGTCCGGCGAGGGCCCCGGGGTCCATGCCCCGCTGCCAGAGGACCACCGCATGACCTTCGACGTCGATGCCGCGGCGTCCGGCCCGGCCGGTCAGCTGGGTGTATTCGCCGGGGGTGATGTCGGCGTGCTGCTCACCGTTCCATTTGACGAGCTTTTCGAGCACCACGGAACGCGCGGGCATGTTGATGCCGAGCGCCAGCGTCTCGGTCGCGAAGACGGCCTTGACGAGGCCACGGACGAACAGTTCCTCCACGACCTCCTTGAAGGTCGGCAGCATTCCCGCGTGGTGCGCGGCGATGCCCCGCTCCAGACCCTCGAGCCACTCGTAGTACCCGAGGACATGGAGGTCCTCGGGAGGGATGGACGCCGTGCGCTCCTCGACGATCTCCCGCACCAGATGGCGCTTGTCCTCGTCGTTCAGCCGCAGCCCGGCCTGCAGACACTGCTGCACGGCCGCCTCGCAGCCCGCCCGGCTGAAGATGAAGGTGATGGCCGGCAGGAGCCCCTCGGCGTCGAGCCGGTCGATGACCTCGGGCCTGGCCGGGGTCCAGATCCGGCTGCGCTGGCGCCGCTCGCGCTCCCGGTCCGCCTCACGCACCATTTTTCCGCGCCTGCGCTCGCGCGGGTTGTACCCGCGCTGATTCTCCATCCGGGCGAGCCGCACGAGATCCGGGCTGACCTCGCGGCGGCCGGTGCCCCGGCCGCCGTGGTCGGTCTTCTCCTCGAAGAGGTCGTACATCCGGCGTCCGGCCATGACGTGCTGCCACAGCGGCACGGGCCGGTGCTCGGAGACGATCACCTGGGTGTCGCCGCGGACGGTGTCCAGCCAGTCGCCGAACTCCTCGGCGTTGGACACGGTCGCCGACAACGACACCAGGGTCACGGAATCCGGCAGGTGGATGATCACTTCCTCCCACACGGCGCCCCGGAAGCGGTCGGAGAGGTAGTGCACCTCGTCCATGACCACATAGCCGAGGCCGGAGAGCGCCTGGGACCCCGCGTACAGCATGTTGCGCAGGACCTCGGTCGTCATGACGACCACGGGTGCGTCCGCGTTGACGCTGTTGTCCCCGGTCAGCAGGCCGACCTTGTCAGCGCCGTAACGGCGGACGAGGTCGGTGAACTTCTGGTTGGACAGGGCCTTGATGGGCGTGGTGTAGAAGCACTTGCGGCCCTGGAGCAGGGCCAGGTGGACGGCGAATTCACCGACGATCGTCTTGCCCGACCCGGTGGGGGCCGCGACCAACACCCCCTTGCCGGCCTCCAGAGCCTGGCAGGCCTCGATCTGGAACGGGTCCAGTCCGAATTCGTACATCTCGCGGAAGGGGCCGAGAGCCGTGGCCTGCTCGGCCGCACGGACCCGGGACGCCTGGTATCGCTCAGCTGGTGAGAGGTCCTCTGTCATCTTGATACGAGCCTACCCGCCCCGTATGACAGTCAGCCCGATCTTTGATTCACGCTGCAAGGACCCGGACGGCAGCGGGCACGCAGGTGGCGCCGAGCGGCAGCGCGCCCAGCGGTTCACCGTCCGCGTACGCGGTGACACCGGCTGCGGCCAGCTCGATCGAGGAGACCCGGTGCACGGTGACCTTCGGGTGCCCGAGGTGCGTCCCCCTGTACACCTTCGGGAAGACCTTGAGCAGAGTGGTCCGGCTGCAGTCACCGACCACGGTCACGTCGAAGAGCCCGTCGTCCATGACCGCGCCGGCGCAGATCCGCATGCCGCCGCCGTACATGGTTCCGTTGCCCACCACGATCAGCGTCGCCTCGACCTCGGTCACCGGGCCGCCGTCCAGCCTCACGCGGTACGGGATCGGACGGAGGGCGGCGAGTTCGGCGAGGATCGCCAGGTCGTACCTGAAGCGCCCGCCCACCCGGCGCATCCGGTTCCCCCGGTCGTTGACCCGCGAGTCGAAGCCCGAGGCCAGCACGGAACCGAACCAGCGCTCCCCGACCCGGCCCAGGTCGATCTCGCGCACCGTCCCGGACTTGAGCGCCCCGGCAGCCAGCCGTCCGGCGGCGGCCGGATCGCGGACCGGCAGCCCGAGGGCGCGGGCGAAGTCGTTCCCCGTACCCACGGCGACAGCACCGAGCGGCGTCGAGGTACCGGCGACGGCCTGCAGGGCGAGCGACATCATGCCGTCCCCGCCGACGGCTATCAGCGCTCCGGTCCCGCCCGCGACCGCCTCGCGGGCTCGCCGCAGGGCGTCGTCGGCGTCCACGCCGAGAACCGTCCGTACGGAGAAACCGGCGTCCCGCAGAGCGGAAGCGGCCGGCTGCGCGGCACGCGCGCCCCGGCCGCTTCCCGCGGTGGGATTGACGAAGAGGGTGATCTCGCTGGTCACCCGCGGGACCTTACAAGGTCAGGTGATGTCGTCGTAACCGTTGAGCCGGCGCGAACCGCCACTGTCCACTTCACCGCCGGTCTGCGCCGGAAGCGCGGCCCGGGAGGAGACCGGCTCGACCGCACCGACGGCCTCGGGCGTGAGGTCCAGCTTCGACGCCTCGTCGTCGTCGAGCTCGGCGTCGGGGTTGCGGCGCCGCCTGCGCTTGTCGTTGAGCAGCGAGAAGCCGACGGCGACGAAGTAGAGCACCGCGAGCGGACCCGCGAGCAGCAGCATCGAGACGGGCTCGCCACCCGGCGTGGCGATGGCCGCGAACCCGGTCAGCCCGACGAGCATCGCCCGCCACCAGCTCAGCATGCGGGCACCGGTCAGGACACCGGTCATGTTGAGCAGGATGAGCAGCAGCGGCAGCTCGAAGGCCAGCCCGAAGACGATCACCATGCGGGTGATCAGGTCCAGGAAGTCGTCCAGCGGCAGCAGGTTCTTCACGTTGTCGGGCGTGAAGCCGAGCATGATCTCGGCGGTCTGCGGCAGGATCGCGTAGGCCAGGTAGGCGCCGCCGGCGAAGAGCGGGACCCCGGCCGCGGCGAAGGCGACGGAATAGCGCTTCTCCTGCTTGTGCAGGCCGGGGGCGACGAAGGCCCACAGCTGGTAAAGCCACACGGGCGTGGCCACCAGCACACCCGCCATCAGGGACACCTTCAGCGCGATGGTGAACGGCGACAGCAGACCGTTGGTGGTCATCTCCGCGCAGGGACGGCCGTTGACCATGGTCACGGCGCCGTTCTTGCAGCCGACCGAGTCCAGGATCGGCTTCATCAGGAACTCGAAGATCTCCTTCTGGAAGAACGCCGCCACGACCACGGCGATCACGATCGCCAGGACCGACTTCAGCAGCCGGTTGCGCAGCTCACGCAGGTGATCGAGGAGAGGCATCCGCCCCTCGTCGTCCTTCTCCTGCTTGCGGGCGGACTTGAGCAACCCACTTCCCTCGTCTCGTGCGGCAGCGTCCGTGCTACGGAGCAGCTGTCAGCTCTGGGTGGTGGGCTTGGCCTCGCTGACCGGGCGGGAGCTGGTGACGTCTCCCGGGGCGGCCTGGATCGTGCGCGCGGTGGCCGCGGGCGGGGCGGTGTCCGCGACGTTCTCCGTGGTGGGCGCCGCGGATTCCGCGTCGTCCTTCTTCATGGCCTTGGCCTCGCTCTTGAGGATGCGGGCCGACTTGCCGAGCGAGCGCGCCATGTCGGGAAGCTTCTTGGCACCGAAGAGCAGCAGGATGACAGCGATGATCAGAACGATCTCGAGGGGCTTCAGATTGCCGATCATGTGCGACTTCCTTCTCACTGAGGCGTCTGGAGGGTGGGCTCGCTACCCGTTCGACCGGACGTACATCCGACCTGCGCGCTAGCAGCGATCGTAACCCGCAGGGGTGAACACGGGGCAATGCCCGTGCGTACTCCTGCTTGCGGCCCGCACCTCTGCAGCCTGGGCCGACTTCAGCAGCGTACCCCCAGAACCAGTGAATCTGGAGGCCGCACCCTGCTATCGCAGGGCTTCACCGGTGTCGGCGAGGGTGGTGGCCGCTCGTTCGAGGTCCTCTGCCGCTCGGTTGATCCGCTGCGTGGTCGCGGCGACCTGCCGTGCGAGCCGCTGTGCCTCGACGAAGACCTTGACGGCCAGCACGCCGAGCACGGCCAGGCCGGCGAATCCCAGAGCGATGGCGAGCATGGGCCAGAACATGGGCGGATCCTTGGTGTTTTTCGTCACTTCAGGGCGGTGTGCAGGCGCAGCGTCCGCACTCCGCCGCCGCTGAGGAGCTCGATGATGCGCTCCCCGGCAGGCTTGCGGACCGCGGAACCGCACACGGGGCAGGTGAAGGAGTAGAAGGTCGTACGGCTGCTGGCGCCTACGGCCAGCCGCAGCGCTCCCGACGCGAGCTCGAACCGCTCGTGGCAGTCCGGGCAGGCGGCCCGGAAGCGTACGGCGTCGGGCACCGTGACCGGAACGGGTCCGGCCTGCGTGCTGGACATGGCGGTCATACGGCTGCTCCCTCGGTGCACCGGCGGCCGCCGCTCAGAGCGCGCCGTCATAGGCGGCCAGTGCCTCACGTGCCGCCAGCCGGGCGCTCTCGGCGAGGTCCGGGGGCGAGGTGATGCGTCCTTCGCCGCCCAGCCGGAGGGCGAGCCTGCGCAGGGAGGCCGGGTCGGGGGTGCGGAGCGTGATCCTCAGGCCGCCGTCGGGGAGTTCCTCCGCGCTGTCGTGCGGGTAGTACTCGGCGACCCACCGGCCGCCGGGGCCGACCTCGATCACGACCTCCGGATCCTCGGCAGCGGGCTGGACCAGCCCCTCGGAGAGATCACGCAGTTCCAGTTCCGGCGGAGCGGACGGGGCGTCGAGGAGCTTGATCTCGGCGACCCGGTCGAGCCGGAACGTGCGCCGCGCCTCGGTGAGGCGGCACCAGCCCTCCATGTAGGTGTGGCCGACGGCGAACAGCCGGATCGGGTCCACCTCGCGCTCGGTGAGCTCGTCACGGGCGGGCGAGTAGTAGCGCAGCCAGAGTCGGCGCCGCTCGGAGATCGCCCGGTCCACCTCGGCGAAGACCCCGCCCTCGGACTCGAAGGTGACGGAGAGCCGCGAGCTCGCGGCCCCCACCTCGCCGGCGGCCGTCTCCAGCTTCGCGGTCGCGCGGACCAGCGCCTTCCGGTCGCTCTCCCGCAGGCCGGGGAGCGTGGCGACGGCACGGGCCGCGACGAGCAGAGCGGTCGCCTCGTCGGCGGCGAGCCGCAGCGGCTCGGCGACGTCGTCCGGATTGTGCCACCAGATCCGGTCGCCGTCGGTGTCGATGTCCAGCAGGTCGCCGCCGCGGAAGCTGGTCCCGCACATGGGGAGCACGTCGAGGTCGGAGATCAGTTCGTCCTCGGTGATCCCGAAGGCACGGGCCACGTCCTGGACGTGCGCGCCGGGGCGCTCGCGCAGGTAGGTGACGAGGGAGAGCATCCGGCGGGTCTGGTCGATCGCGTTCGTGGCCACGAGTACGGGTCCCCCTCAGTCCTTGGCCACGGCGCGCAGCCGGTCCATCACGTCGGCCCGCAGGTCGGCGGGTTCACTCACGATCACGTCGGGCCCGAACTCGACGAGCCAGGCGTCCAGTCCGTGTCCGTACGGGATCTCCAGCTCGTCCCAGCCGTCACCGAGTTCCCGTACCGATATCGCGCGGGAGCGCAGCGGGTAACCGGAGCCGGTACGCAGCCTGATGCGGGCGGTCCTGGTGGCGGTCTCCCCCGCCCAGCTCTCCACCGTCTCACGGACGGTGACGGCGTCGGGGACACGGGCCGTGAAGGCCCCGGCGCGGGAGCGGACCCGGCCCGAGATCCGGGACAGCCGGAAGACCCGCTCGGCGCCCCGGTCACGGTCCCAGCCGGCCAGATACCAGTGGCCGCGCCAGCATTCGAGCGTCCAGGGCTCGACCTGCCGCTGCTCGGGGCGGGCGGCATTGCCCTTGCGGTAGTCGAAGGTGACCGGGCGGCGGTCCCGGCAGGCGAGCATCAGCGGCTCGAAGGCGGCCTCGTGGACCGGGATACGCGGTTCGAGGGCGCTGTGCACCTCGTAGGCGTCCTCGGTCTCCGGCATGCCTGCGGCCCGCAGCTTCTGCAGGGCACCGCTGGCGGCGCCGGCGAGCCTGGCCTGCTGCCAGACCTTGGCGGCGAGCCCGAGGGCCGCGGCCTCCTCGGCGTCCAGCGTGATGGGGGGCAGCCGGTTGCTGTCACGGCGCGCGAGGTACCCGGTGTCGCCGTCCAGGTTCTCCACGGTCTCGATGACCAGACCGAGTTCGCGCAGATCGTCCTTGTCGCGCTCGAACATCCGGTTGAAGGATTCGTCGGAGCCCGCCTCCAGATAGGCCTCGATGGATCCGCGGAGCTCACGCTTGCTGAGCGGGCGCCGGGTGCCCAGCAGGCACAGCGCCAGGTTCATCAGCCGTTCGGCCTTGGCAATCGCCATCGACGCCCTTTCTCGACGTGCTCTCCGACCGCCGACCGTACCGCCCCGGGGTGTCCGGACCAAAGCCAGGGCCCGTGCCTTGCGGCACGGGCCCTGGCTGCGGTAGGCGGACGGATCAGACGCCGACGAGGTCGCAGACGAAGATCAGCGTCTCGCCCGGGGCGATGGCGCCGCCGCCGGCGCCGCGGTCGCCGTAGGCGAGGTGCGCGGGGATGGTCAGCTGGCGGCGGCCGCCGACCTTCATGCCCTGGACACCCTTGTCCCAGCCGGCGATGACCTGACCCGCACCGAGCTGGAACTGCAGCGGAGTGCCGCGGTTCCACGAGGCGTCGAACTCCTCGCCGGTGGAGAAGGCCACACCGACGTAGTGCACGGAGACGGTCTGGCCCGCCTGGGCCACAGGTCCGTCGCCCTCCCAGATTTCCTTGATCTCCAGGTCGGCCGGCGGCTCGCCACCCGGGAAGTCGATCTCGGGCTTCTCGATGCTCACTGAATTGCTCCTAAAAAGAATCTTGGGGACAACCGCACGATTTTCGCACGGCTCACGTCACCGTTCAGACAGCGCCGAGGATGTCGACGACGAAGACCAGGTTGTTCTTGGCCAGCTCGTTCGACGGGTCGGCGCCGTAGGCCTGGGCGGGCGGGATGGTCAGCAGGACACGGTCGCCGACGTGCTTGCCGACCAGGCCCTTGTCCCAGCCCTCGATGACACCGCCGACGCCGATCGGGAAGGCGCTCGCGCCACCGTGGTCCCAGGAGGAGTCGAACTTCTTGCCGTCCTCCCACTTCACGCCCGTGTACTGGACGACCAGGCCCTGGCCGGCCTTGACCTCGGCGCCGTCACCCTTGATCAGCACCTGCTCCTGGAGGTTCTTCGGCGCCTTCTCACCCTTGGGAACGGTGATCGTCGCGGCCTTCTGCGACTGGGCCTTCACCTCGGGCATGCCGGGCTCGCTCGCGGCCTGCGTGCCCTTCGCCTCGCCCTTCTTGTCGACCTTCTCGGCGTTCACGATGTCGACGACCCAGACCAGCGGGTCGGTGGGCTTGATCCCGGACTGCGGGTTCAGCTGGTCGCCGACGACCGACTCGGCCGTGCCCTCGACCTGGACACGGCTGCCGACCTTGTGACCGATCAGCGCGTCAGCCACCTTGGTCGGCAGCATCTGTCCCTGCTGGCCGACCTCCTGCACGACCTGCGCACGCGGGGCCTTCGGATCGGCGCCTTGACGCTCGGTCCAGGTGGAACCGAGCGCCTCGATGTTGCCGGCGAAGTCCACCCGGACGATGTCGCCCTTCTTCACCTCGGCGCCGTCACCGGCAAAGACGTCGTCCGCCAGGACCTCGTCGGACACCTTGGCACCCTTGGGAACCTCGATCTCGGGCTCGGTCCCGAACTTCCCGGACACCTTGGCGACGGCCCCAGACTTCGGTTCGTCCTTGTCCTCGGCGTCGGACCCGCAGGCGGCGGTGAACAGCAGAGCGGGCACGACCAGTACGGCGGCGGCGCGCCGGGCAGTTTTCGTGGGATTCATCAGTCCAACTCGCGAGTAGGGAGCTCCGGGCACTCCCGTCACTCTACGACTTCGTCCCAGCGGCATCACGGGTACCGCCACAGCTGTACGCCGGGGCAGGTTCACCCCGGCGTACAGTGGATCCTTTTCGCAGGCGGCCGGCCCCACGTCCCTCAGGGGCCGCACCAGGCGCGGCGAGACCGAGAAGGCACCCTTGCGGTCCCTGAGCGGAGGCTGCCGGGCGGGCCTGCCGGTGCTCACATGCCCGCGATCAGCTTCTCCACCCGGTCGTCGACGGAGCGGAAGGGGTCCTTGCAGAGCACGGTGCGCTGCGCCTGGTCGTTGAGCTTGAGGTGGACCCAGTCGACGGTGAAGTCCCGCCGCTGTTCCTGCGCCCGGCGGATGAAGTCGCCGCGCAGCCGCGCCCTGGTCGTCTGCGGGGGCACCGACTTGCCCTCGAAGATCTTGAGGTCGTTGCAGATGCGGGCGGCCTGCCCCTTGCGCTCCAGGAGGTAGTAGAGCCCCCGCCGCCGGTGGATGTCGTGGTAGGCGAGGTCTATCTGAGCGACCCTCGGATTCGACATGGTCATGTTGTGCTTGGCGCGGTACCGCTCGATGAGCTTGTACTTCATGACCCAGTCGATCTCGGTGCCGATCCGGTCCAGGTCCTCGGCCTCGACGGCGTCCAGCGTGCGGCCCCACAGTTCGAGGACCTGGTCGACGGTGCCGGTGCGGATGCCGCGCCGTTCGACGAAGTCGACGGCCTTCTCGTAGTACTCGCGCTGGACCTCGATGGCCGATGCCTCACGGCCGCTGGCCAGGCGCACCTTCCGCTGTCCCGTGATGTCGTGGCTGACCTCGCGGATGGCCCGGATCGGGTTCTCCAGGGTCAGGTCGCGCATCACCGTGCCCGCCTCGATCATGCGCAGCACGAGGTCGGTGGCACCGACCTTGAGGAGCATGGTCGTCTCGGACATGTTGGAGTCGCCGACGATGACGTGGAGGCGGCGGTAGCGCTCGGCGTCGGCGTGCGGTTCGTCCCGGGTGTTGATGATCGGACGGGAGCGCGTCGTCGCGGAACTGACGCCCTCCCAGATGTGCTCGGCCCGCTGGCTCACGCAGTAGACGGCTCCGCGCGGCGTCTGCAGCACCTTGCCGGCACCGCAGATCAGCTGACGGGTGACGAGGAACGGAATGAGGATGTCCGCGAGCCGGGAGAATTCCCCGTGCCGGGCCACGAGGTAGTTCTCATGGCACCCGTAGGAGTTTCCGGCCGAGTCGGTGTTGTTCTTGAAGAGATAGACGTCGCCCGCGATTCCCTCCTCGTGCAGGCGGCGTTCGGCGTCGACGAGCAGGCCTTCGAGAATGCGCTCGCCCGCCTTGTCGTGCGTGACCAGTTCGGTCACGTTGTCGCATTCGGGTGTCGCGTATTCCGGATGCGATCCCACGTCGAGGTAGAGGCGGGCGCCGTTCCGCAGGAAGACATTGCTGCTGCGGCCCCATGACACAACACGGCGGAAGAGGTAGCGCGCCACTTCGTCAGGTGACAGTCGGCGCTGTCCCCTGAACGTGCACGTGACGCCGTACTCGTTCTCCAGCCCGAAAATGCGGCGGTCCATGACTGAACATTACGCCTTATGGCCTGAGCTGAAACCGGGTTCGGCAGCACCGTTTCGATCATTTTCCGAACCGGCCGCGGCCGCGGGCGCACGCCCGGGATCTGCGAGGACCCTTCCGGTGGCCAGCAGAACCAGCAGTGCCGCCACTCCGCCGGCCCCGGCGACGGCGAAACTCCACGCCGTCCCGCCCAGCTCGACGGCCGGGCCCGCCACACCGGTTCCGGCCGCCGCACCCACCCCGAAGGTCGTCACGAGCCAGGAGAACGCCTCGGTGACCGTGCCGCGCGGCGCGTGCCGGTCCACGACGATGAACGAGCAGGCGATCGCCGGCGCCAGGAACACTCCGGCGAGTGCCGCCAGCGCGGTCATGGCGGGCACACCGGGCGTCAGCACCAGCGGCAGATAGCCCAGCGCCAGCAGTGCGACGATGACCCGCAGCCTGCGCTCGGGCGCCCCGGCCCACTGCCGCGCCCCGTACACCGCTCCCCCGATCAGCGCGCCGAGGCCGAGTGCGGCCATCAGCCAGCCGTACACGGACTCCCGGCCGTGGTCGTCGGCGTACGCGACACCGGCCACCGTGATCGAGCCGAGCGCCACACCGACGAAGAAGAAGGCGCCCAGCAGGGCGAGGAGGCCCGGTGAGCGCAGGGCCCCGAGCCAGTGCGCCTCGCGGGGCGCCGAGCGCCATGCCCTGGAGGGTTCGGACAGGACCACGGACAGCGCTCCCAGCACACCGATGGCATTGATGACCAGGAGCGCGGCCGCCGGCGACCAGAGGGAGACCAGGACCGTCACCAGGAGCGGCCCCACGGTGAACATGATCTCCTGGGCCACCGCGTCCATGGCGTACGCCCGGTGCACCCGGTCCTCCCGGCCGAGGACCGACGGCCACAGGGCACGCAGGCCGCCCTCCAGCGGGGGTGTGGACACGCCGGCCACGACGGCTGCCGCGTACGCGACCGGGAGCGAGCCGAGACCGGTCAGCGCGAGCACGGCCATGCCGAGCGCGGAGACGGCCGCCGCGGGGAGCTGGACGCGCGGCTGGCCGTACAGGTCGACGGCCCGGCCCAGCAGGGGCTGACCCACCGCTGTGGCGAGGCCGTACGCCGCCGCGAGGGCGCCGGCCAGCGTGTAGCTGCCGCCCTCCGCACGGGTGAACAGGACGATCGCGATGTGGGCGGTGCCGTTCGGCAGGCGCCCCACCAGCGTCCCCGCCAGCAACCGGGCGGCGTGCCGCGTCCGGAGGATGTCCAGATATCCCGCGGCCATGTCCGCCCCTCTCCCCCGCCGGTGTCGCAGCCCCGGGGTTTTACGTATAACGTCAGCGCTCATACGTACCATGTGGGCAGCCGGGAGTCCATCCCACCGCATCCGAGCGTCCCGGCACGGAGGCACGAGTGAGCAGCGCCCAGCAGCCCGCCCCACCCCGGCCCACCAGCCGCGACGTGGCACGGACGGCGGGCGTCTCGCAGGCCACGGTCTCGCTCGTGCTCGGTGACAAGTGGCGGGGCCGGGTGTCGGCGGCGACCGCCGAGCGGGTCCGTGACAGCGCCCGGGACCTCGGCTACCGGCCGAATCACGCCGCCCGCAGTCTCCGGCTGGGCCGCACCCGCACCGCCCTGCTCGTCGTGCCCGCGCTCACCAACGAATTCTTCGCCCGGGTGTACACCGGCGCCGCGGCCGTCGCCGCCGAGCACGATTTCGGCGTGGTCCTCTATCCGTCCCCCGACGGCACCGGCCCCGCGAGGGACCCGTTCGCCTCGGCGCGTGCGGCGCTCGACGGGGTGATCGCCTCGTCGATGGCGGCGGACGCCCTGGGAGCGCTGCGGGGCGCGGACCTGCCGCTGGTGATGCTGGACAGCGACCCCGAGGACCACGGGGCCGCCGCGCGCGTCAACCTCGACATCGCGGACGGCATGCGCCAGGTGACGGGCCATCTGCTGGGCCTCGGCCACCGCCGCATCGTGCACCTCGCGTCCGCCGTGGACACCTGGACCTTCGCGGTGCGCGCCCGGGCGCTGCGGGAGGCCGTACGGGACGCCCCCGGCATCGTCCTGCGCACGGTGACCGCACCGCTGGAGGTACGGGCCGGGCGCGAGGCGGCCGAGGCGGTCCTGGCCTCCCCCGGCCCGCTGCCCACGGCCATCGTCTGTGACGACGACATCCTGGCCGCCGGCGCCTGCAAGGCGGTGCGCAGACGGGGACTGCGGGTGCCCGACGACATCTCCGTGACCGGCTTCGACGACCTGGCGCTCGCCACGGCGGTGGAACCGGAGCTCACCACGGTGCGGCTCCCGGCCGAACAGGTGGGTGAGCGGGGCATGAGGGCGCTGCTGGACGTCCTGGAGGGCCGGCCCGCGGAGCACCGCGATCTGCCCGTCCAGCTGGTGGTACGGGGCTCCACCGCGCCCCCGCCCGCCACGTGACGAAGCCCTCCGGCCGCCGTGTCCGGCGGCCGGAGGGCTTTCTCCGACCGGTTACTTCTCGGTGGCCTCGCCGGTGCCCTCCTCGGGACCGCCGGTGCCCTTCGCGGGGGTGCCGGTACCGGCGGCCGGCGTGCTGCCGCCTTCGGGCTCCTCCGTGTCGGACGGAGCGTCCGTCGGGGTCGCCCCGGCGCCGTCCGCGTCCAGCAGCCTGGTCAGCTGCCGGCCGACGATCCGCTTGAACTTGCGCTGCTGCGGCCTCGTCCGGTCCAGGACCGCGACCTCCAGCCGCTCGGCGGGGATCTCCCGCTCGTTGCCGTTGGCCTCGCGGGACAGCGCCTGCACGGCCAGCTTCAGCGCCTCGGCGAGCGACATGCCGTCACGGTGGCGCTGGTCGAGGAAGGTACTGATCTGCTCGGCGTTCCCGCCGACCGCGACCGAGCCGTGCTCGTCCACGATCGAACCGTCGTGCGGCAGCCGGTAGATCTGGTCGCCCTCGGGCCCCGCGCCGACCTCGGCGACCACCAGCTCCACCTCGTACGGCTTCTCGGCCGCGCTGGAGAAGATGGTGCCGAGCGTCTGCGCGTAGACGTTGGCCAGTCCACGGGCCGTCACGTCGTCACGGTCGTAGGTGTATCCCCGCAGATCGGCGTAGCGGACCCCGCCGATGCGGAGGTTCTCGTACTCGTTGTACTTGCCGGCGGCGGCGAAGCCGATCCGGTCGTAGATCTCGCTGAACTTGTGCAGCGCGCGGGACGGGTTCTCGCCGACGAACACAATGCCGTCGGCGTACTGCAGCACAACCAGGCTGCGGCCACGGGCGATGCCCTTCCGGGCGTATTCCGCCCGGTCGGCCATGGCCTGCTGAGGTGAGACATAGAACGGCGTCGACACCGGCTATCCGTCCCTTTCTGTCAGTGACGAGTGCATCGGAGAAGCAACGGGCCGGTCAGAGCAGCGCGGCGCGGGGGCCGTCGGGCTGCTCGAGCCGGCGCTCCAGGATCGCGCGTGCGATCTCCGAGGATTCCGTGTCGCCCAGCCTGCGGAAGCCCTCGTCGGTGATGACGGTGACGATCGGATAGATCCGGCGGGCCACGTCCGGGCCGCCGGTCGCCGAGTCGTCGTCGGCCGCGTCGTACAGCGCCTGCACGACCAGGGTGAGTGTCTGCTGCTCCGTCAGGTCTTCGCGGTAGAGCTTCTTCATCGACCCGCGCGCGAAGACGGAGCCCGAGCCGGTGGCCGCGTAGCCGTGCTCCTCGGAACGCCCGCCGGTGACGTCGTACGAGAAGATCCGGCCCTTCTCACGGTCGACGTCGTACCCGGCGAACAGCGGGACGACCGCCAGGCCCTGCATGGCCATCGCCAGATTGCTGCGGATCATCGTGGAGAGGCGGTTCGCCTTGCCCTCCAGGGAGAGCGTGGCGCCCTCGACCTTCTCGAAGTGCTCCAGCTCCAGCTGGAACAGCTTGACCATCTCCACGGCGAGGCCCGCCGTGCCGGCGATGCCCACCGCCGAGTACTCGTCGGCCGGGAAGACCTTCTCGATGTCGCGCTGCGCGATCATGTTCCCCATGGTCGCCCGGCGGTCGCCGGCGAGCACCACCCCGCCGGGGAAGGAGGCCGCGACGATGGTCGTGCCGTGCGGCGCCTCGATGGCGCCCTGCAGCGGCGGCAGGCTGCGGTTGCCGGGAAGGATCCCGGGTGAGTGGTCGGACAGGAAGTCCATGAACGAGGACGAACCCGGCGTCAGGAACGCAGCTGGTAGACGCCCGGTGCTACGAGTGTTGGCTTCCACGCGTTTCCCTCCAGGTGTGCGATGGCCCTGCGCAAGGAGGCAGGATCATCCCCCGACTCGCCGATGGCCTGATTGCGGTTGAAGCAGTACGCCACGGACCCTACCCGCCCGGTGACGGTGATCAACATGGTCCCCGGTGCAGAAGCGCTTCCGCGGGATGCCCCGGTATGAGCGAGGCATCCCACGGAAGGCGCCGTGCCGGCGGCGCGAGGTCTCCGGCGAGCGGTCCGGGCCGGATCTCCGGCTGTTACTCGCCGCCCTTTTGAACGAACGAACGAACGAAATCCTCGGCGTTGGACTCGAGGACGTCGTCGATCTCGTCGAGGACGTCGTCGACGTCGTCGCTGAGCTTCTCCTGCCGCTCCTTGAGGTCCTCGGACGCCTGTGCGTCCTGCACCTGCTCCTCGGTCTCCTCGGTGGAGCGTGTCGCCTTCTGCTGTCCGCCGCCGGTGTCCTTGGTCGCCATGTAGCTCACCCCGCTCGGTTCGAAGCACTTGATCAGACCCTACCTATGGGGTCCGACATCGGCCCGGTACTTTCCTCAACGTCCGGAGGTCATCTGATTGATTCCCAGCCGGAGGGCCTTTCAGCCCCCCGTCAGCGTCCGGACCAGCTCTTCCGCGGTGCGGCAGCGGTCCAGCAGCTCCTCGACGTGACTACGTGTACCTCGCAGCGGTTCCATGGTGGGCACCCGTTGCAGCGAGTCACGGTCCGGCAGGTCGAAGATGACCGAGTCCCAGGAGGCCGCGGCGACGTCGTCCGCGTACTGCTCCAGGCAGCGGCCCCGGAAATAGGCCCTGGAGTCCTCGGGCGGCTTCGTACGGGCCCGCTCGAC
>Ga0196960_10000135_pt1 | contig 28967 bp, 27 predicted proteins | sample S3v_5metaG_FD_183187 | JGI IMG/M metagenome (GOLD analysis project Ga0196960, IMG submission 183187) | Soil microbial communities from Anza Borrego desert, Southern California, United States - S3+v_5 | ecosystem: Environmental > Terrestrial > Soil > Desert | place: USA: California | collected...
CCGGCGCCTGATCCGCCGCGCCTCCGGCCGCCGCATGTCGCCGCCCGACCGACGGATGCACGCGAGCCCCGCCCCGCATGCCGGGTCGGGGCTCGTGTCCGTCGAGAAGGTCGTTCAGGGCAGCGCGCTGTCCTCGTCGTACTCCAGGACGTCGTCGGCGCCGTCGGAGGAGCCGAGATCGTCGAGCACCTCGCGGACCACCGCCGCGGCCAGGCCACCGTTGTAGCCCTTGCGAGCCAGCATGCCGATGAGCCGGCGGGTGGCCGTCGCGCGGTCGAGGCGCCGCATGGCCCCGGCCCGCCGCTCGACCAGCCGGCGGGCGGCCGCGCGCTCGTCCTCGTCGTCCACCGCCTCCACCGCCTCTGCGGCCACGTCCGCGTCGACGCCCTTGGCCCGCAGCTCCGCGGACAGTGCCCGGCGCGCCAGGCCCCGGCCGGCTTGCCGACTGCTCACCCAGGCGCGGGCGAACGCGGCGTCGTCGATCAGACCCACCTCGGTGAAGCGGTCGAGCACGGCCGCCGCCGCGTCCTCCGGGATGTCACGCTTGGCGAGCAGGTCGGCGAGTTGCTGACGGGTCTTCGGTGCGCCCGTCAGCGCCCGCAGGCAGACCGCCCGGGCAACCGACTCGGGGTCGCCCGGAGCGTCCTCCGGTGATCCGGGCACGGCGTCCGGGGCCAGGGGATCACCGCCACCCGGAGACCCGATCCGCCGGCCACCCCGGAAATTCCCCGAGGTGCGCCGGCGGTTCGGCGACCGGTCGTCGAGCACCGGACTCAGAAGTCGGGAGCGTCGACCGCTGCCGGAGCGTCCAACGTCGGGCCGATGCCCAGCTTCTCCTTGACCTTCTTCTCGATCTCGTCGGCGAGGTCGGGGTTGTCCCGCAGGAAGTTGCGGACGTTCTCCTTGCCCTGGCCGAGCTGGTCGCCCTCGTAGGTGTACCAAGCGCCGGACTTCTTCACGAAGCCCTGCTCGACACCGGCGTCGACGATGCCGCCCTCGCGGCTGAAGCCCTGACCCCAGAGGATGTCGAGCTCGGCCTGCTTGAACGGCGCGGCGACCTTGTTCTTGACCACCTTGATGCGGGTGCGGCTGCCGATCGCGTCGGTGCCCTGCTTGAGGGTCTCGATGCGCCGGACGTCCAGCCGGACCGACGAGTAGAACTTCAGCGCGCGACCACCGGTGGTGACCTCCGGCGAGCCGTAGACGACGCCCACCTTCTCGCGCAGCTGGTTGATGAAGATCGCCGTCGTGCCGGAGTTGCTCAGCGCACCGGTGATCTTCCGGAGCGCCTGGCTCATCAGGCGGGCCTGCAGACCCACGTGGCTGTCACCCATCTCGCCCTCGATCTCGGCGCGGGGCACCAGGGCCGCCACCGAGTCGATGACGATGATGTCCAGCGCACCGGACCGGATGAGCATGTCGGCGATCTCGAGCGCCTGCTCACCGGTGTCGGGCTGGCTGACCAGCAGGGCGTCGGTGTCGACGCCGATGGCGCGGGCGTACTCCGGGTCGAGGGCGTGCTCGGCGTCGATGAAGGCGGCGATGCCGCCGGCGGCCTGGGCGTTGGCCACCGCGTGGAGGGCGACCGTCGTCTTACCGGAGGACTCGGGGCCGTAGACCTCGACGACCCGGCCCCGCGGGAGGCCACCGATGCCGAGGGCGATGTCGAGGGCGATCGACCCGGTCGGGATGACCTTGATCGCCTGCGCGGCGTTGTCGCCCAGCCGCATGACCGAGCCCTTGCCGAACTGCTTGTCGATCTGGGCGAGGGCCATGTCGAGGGCCTTGTCGCGGTCGAGCGTTGCTGCCATGGTGCGTCACCTTCGGTTCGCGAGAAGCGGGTCGGGACCGACGCTAGGGCGAGGCACCGACAGTTTTCGGGGTTCCGGGCGGGTTGTGGAGGAACGGCCGCCCTGTGGACGCCACAGTAGGCCGAACACCTGTTCGATCGCCAGGCCGACACGCCCGCGTGGGACGGGCGGGGCTCAGCGCTCCCGGGGCGGCACGTCGAAGTCCTCGCAGACGGCCAGCCAGACCTTGCGGACCGGGACGCCGGCCTCGATGGCCTCGGTGGCGCTGCGGCCGCCGAGCACGGCGAAGACGTGGTCGCGCGCGACGCTCTGGGCGCGCATGCTCCCGAACTGGGCGTCGAGGCGGGACCAGAACTCCTGCAGTCGCACGACACGACGCTAACCCGTCGGCGCCGCCCGGTCCTAGGCTCGCGGCATGATCCCGGGCACCGGCTCCGAAGCGCTGGACGTCGTCCTGCAGGTCGGCATCCTGCTGGCCCTGCTCGTGACGATCATCGTGCTGGTGCGCAACTACCGGGGCCGCTGACCCCGCGCCGTCGCCGCCCAGACCAGCACGAGCGGCAGGACGAGGCCCGCCGAGACGGCCGACACCAGACCGAAGCCGCCCACCGCGAGGAGGGGCCCACCGGCCACGCCGGCCAGCGCGGCGCCGAGGCCCATCAGCAGGTCGGTGCCACCCTGGGCCGTCGGCCGCACGTCCGCACTCACCGACGCGGTGACCAGCGCCGAGCCGGCGATCAGCCCGCACGACCAGCCGAGCCCCAGGAGCAGCAGGCCGGCCGCGAGCTGCACGGAGTCCGCCGGCGCAGCCGTGCCGGCCACCGCCGCGGCCAGCAGCAGGAGCAGCCCGCCGAGCGCCACGACGGCGGGCGCGCCGACCCGGTCCACCAGCATCCCGACCAGCGGCGAGAACAGGTACATCCCCACGACGTGGACGCTGATCACCAGGCCCACCAGCCGCAGCACCGCGTCCTCGTCACCGCCCGCGTGCCCCATGTGCACCGGTGTCATGACCATCACGCCGACCATCACCGAGTGGGCCACCACCACCGCTGCGAGGCCGAGCGGTCCGTGCGGGGCGGCCCACACCGCGCGCAGGGCCGCGCCGGTCGCCCGCCGCGGCCGCGGACCGGCGGGCTGCCCGCCGAGCCGGCGGGCCAGGAGCAGGGGGTCGGGGCGCAGGAGCAGCAGGAAGCCGACGGCCACGGCGGCGAAGACGGCTGCGGACAGCACGAAGACACCCCCCAGCGACGGCAGGCCGAGGGCGTCGCCCAGCTCCGCGCCGGGTGCCGCCAGGTTGGGGCCCACGACGGAGCCCACCGTCGTCGCCCAGACCACGAGGGACAGGGCTCGGCCGCGCCGCTCCGGGAGCGCGAGGTCGGCCGCCGCGTAGCGGGCCTGCAACCCGCAGGCGGCCGACGCCCCGAACAGGAACAGGCCGGCGATCAGCAGCGGGAGGGACGACCACGCGGCGGCGGCGACCGTGACCACGGCTCCGCCCAGGCTGATCGCGTAGCCGACGGCGAGGCCGGCCCGACGGCCGGCGGAGTCGCTGATGCGGGCCAGCGGCACGGCGAGGACGGCGGCGCCGAGGACGCCTGCGGTCTGCCCGAGCCCCGCCGCGGTCTCGGTGCCCGCGACGTCCTCGGCGAGCAGCCCGCCCGCGGTGATGCCGACCGTCACGCCCAGGCCGGCGAGCGCCACTCCTCCGCCGAGGACGCCGACGGCGCGGCGCTGGACCCGCGCCACCTCCGGCTGGCTCAGCGCATGCTGCAGCGACGTCACGTGGACCCCTTCTCCCCGATCGGGCGGTCGACGGCGCGAGTCGCTCCGCCGGCCAGCGAAGTGTCGTATCTCCCGGGGACACTCGTCACGTGCCTTCCAGCCCGCCCGTCGGCTCCGTCCCGGACGAGGGAGCGCTCGCGCGGTTCTCCGAGCCCACCCGGGCGTGGTTCACCGGTGCCTTCGAACGCCCGACGGCGGCTCAGGACGGTGCATGGCAGGCGATCAGCAGCGGGGAGCACGCCCTCGTGGTCGCGCCCACCGGCTCGGGCAAGACCCTGGCCGCCTTCCTCTGGTCGCTCGACCGGCTGGCCGCCACCCCTCCGGCCGACGAGCGCACACGCTGCCGGGTGCTCTACGTCTCCCCCCTCAAGGCACTGGCCGTCGACGTCGAGCGCAACCTCCGCGCGCCGCTGACGGGCATCGGGCAGGCCGCCGCGCGGTTGGGGCTGCCGCGCCCGGACATCACGGTCGGCATCCGGTCGGGTGACACCCCGGCCGACGAGCGGCGCACCTTCGCCCGCCGCCCGCCCGACATCCTCATCACCACCCCCGAGTCGCTGTTCCTGCTGCTCACCAGCGCGGCCCGCGAGGCCCTGCGCGGGGTCGAGACGGTGATCGTCGACGAGGTCCACGCCGTCACCGACTCCAAGCGCGGCGCGCACCTGGCCGTCTCCCTCGACCGGCTCGACGAGCTGCTCGAGCGGCCGGCCCAGCGCATCGGCCTGTCGGCGACGGTCCGTCCGATCGAGGAGGTCGCCACCTACCTCGCCGGCGGCCGGCCGGTCCAGGTGGTCGCGCCGGGATCGACGAAGGAGTGGGACCTCTCGGTCGTCGTACCGGTCGAGGACATGAGCCAGCTGGGACAGCCCACCGGCGAGCTGGAGGGGTCGGCCGCGGGCGACCAGCCGCGCACCTCGATCTGGCCGGCGGTCGAGGAACGCGTGCTCGACCTCGTCCAGGCGCACCGCAGCACGATCGTCTTCGCCAACTCGCGGCGGCTCGCCGAGCGGCTCACCAGCCGGCTCAACGAGCTGGCCTACGAGCGGGCCACCGGCGAGCCGGTCCCCCCGGGCACCAACGCCGCCGCCCTGATGGCACAGGCCGGCTCCGGCGGCGGCGTGCCCGAGGGCGTCCAGCCGGTCGCGGCGGCTCACCACGGCTCGGTGTCCCGCGAGCAGCGCGCGATCGTCGAGGAGGCGCTGAAGTCCGGCCGGCTGCCGGCCGTCGTCGCCACCTCCAGCCTGGAGCTCGGCATCGACATGGGGGCCGTCGACCTCGTCGTGCAGGTCGAGGCGCCGCCCACCGTCGCCAGCGGCCTGCAGCGGGTGGGCCGGGCCGGCCACCAGGTCGGCGCGGTCAGCCGCGGGGTGCTCTTCCCGAAGTACCGCGGTGACCTCGTGCAGTGCGCGCTGGTGGCCGAGCGCATGAAGGCCGGCGCCATCGAGTCGATCCGGTACCTGCGCAATCCGCTCGACGTCCTCGCCCAGCAGATCGTCGCCGTCGTCTCGGAGCGGCCCCGCACCGTCGACGAGGTCGGTGCCCTGGTCCGCCGGTCGGCGGCGTTCTCCTCGCTGCCGGAGTCGGCGTTGCACGCGGTCCTGGACATGCTGGCCGGCCGGTACCCCTCCGACGCCTTCGCCGAGCTGCGCCCACGGCTGACGTGGGACCGGGTCACCGACACCCTCACCGCCCGGGCCGGCGCCCAGCGGCTGGCGGTGACCAGCGGCGGAACGATCCCCGACCGCGGTCTCTTCGGTGTCTTCCTCGTCGGAGGGGAGGGCAGCGCCGACGGTCGCGGCGGCGGGCGGCGGGTCGGCGAGCTCGACGAGGAGATGGTCTACGAGTCGAGGGTGGGCGACGTCTTCCTGCTCGGCTCGTCGTCCTGGCGGATCGCGGAGATCACCCACGACCGGGTGCTGGTCACCCCCGCGCCGGGACAGGCCGGGAAGATGCCGTTCTGGCACGGCGACGCGCCGGGCCGCCCGCTGGAGCTGGGCCGGGCACTGGGCGCGTTCCTCCGCGAGGTGGGTTCGGCGACCCCGGAGGCCGGCGTGGAGCGGGCGCGCGCGGCGGGTCTGGACGAGTGGGGCGCCGCCAACCTCGCCGCGTACCTGGCCGAGCAGAAGGCGGCCACGGGCCACCTGCCCGACGACCGGACGCTGCTGGTGGAGCGGTTCCGTGACGAGCTGGGCGACTGGCGGCTGGTCGTGCACTCACCCTTCGGCGCCCAGGTCAACGCCCCGTGGGCGCTGGTGCTGGCCGCCCGTCTGCGCGAGCGGTACGGCGTGGACGTCTCCGCCATGCACTCCGACGACGGCATCGTGCTCCGGCTGCCCGAGACCACCGGCGAGCCGCCGGAGGCCGACCTCGCCGTCCTCGACCCCGACGACGTGGAGCGCGAGGTCACCGCGGAGATCGGGACCTCCGCGCTGTTCGCCAGCCGGTTCCGGGAGTGCGCCGCCCGGGCGCTGCTCCTCCCCCGGCGCGACCCCCGCCGCCGCACCCCGCTGTGGCAGCAGCGCCAGCGGGCCGCCCAGCTGCTGTCGGTGGCCAGCGAGTTCTCCTCCTTCCCGATCACCCTGGAGGCGGCCCGCGAGGTCCTGCAGGACGTCTACGACGTGCCGGGGCTCGTCGAGTTGATGAGCGACGTCCGGGCGCGCCGGGTCCGTGTCGCCGACGTCCAGACGGAGTCCGCGTCGCCGTTCGCCCAGTCGCTGCTCTTCGGCTACGTCGGCCAGTTCCTCTACGAGGGGGACGCCCCGCTGGCCGAGCGCCGCGCGCAGGCCCTCGCCCTCGACACCGGGCTCCTCGCCGAGCTGCTGGGCCGCTCCGAGCTGCGCGAGCTGCTCGACGCGGAGGCGATGGCCGAGATCGAGGCGGAGCTGCAGCGGCTGCCGCAGCAGCGGCACCCCCGCGACCTCGACGGCGGCGGGGACCTGCTGCGCGTCGTCGGCGACCTCACCGCCGCGGAGGCCGCCCGGCGGGGCGTGCCGCAGCAGTGGCTCGACGAGCTGGTCGCGGCCCGCCGGGCGCTGCTGGTGCGCATCGCCGGCGAGGAGCGGTACGTCGCGATCGAGGACGCCGGCCGGCTGCGCGACGCCCTCGGAACGGCGCTGCCCGTGGGCGTGCCCGAGGTCTTCACCGAGCCGGTCACCGACCCGCTGGGTGACCTCATCGGCCGCTACGCCCGCACCCACGGCCCCTTCCAGCCCCCGGAGGTCGCCACCCGTCTCGGACTGGGCGTCGCCGTCGTCACCGCGACGGTGCAGCGGCTGACCGGCACCGGCCGGCTGGTCTCCGGCGAGTTCCGCCCCGGCGGCTCGGGACAGGAGTGGTGCGACGCCGACGTCCTCCGGTCCATCCGCCGGCGCAGCCTGGCCAGGCTGCGCCAGGAGGTCGAGCCGGTGCCGATCGGCACGCTGGCCCGGTTCACCCCGTCGTGGCAGTCGGTCGGCAGCCGGCTGCGCGGTGCCGACGGCGTCCTGGCGGTGGTGGAGCAGCTCGCCGGTGCGCTGGTGCCGGCCAGCGCGCTGGAGTCGCTGGTCCTCCCGGCCCGGGTGCGGGACTACTCACCGGCGATGCTGGACGAGCTGACCAGCGCCGGCGAGGTGCTGTGGGCGGGAGCCGGCGGGCTGCCCGGCGGCGACGGGTGGATCAGCCTGGTGCCCGCGGACCTCGCACCGCTGCTGCTGCCCGAGCGGTTGGAGACGGCGGACGAGGGGCAGCCGCTGCTGGACCTGCTGGCCGGCGGTCAGGCGATGTTCTTCCGCGGCCTGTCCGACGCCGTCGGCGCCACCGACGACGCCGCGCTGGCCGACCTCGTCTGGGACCTCGTCTGGGCCGGAGCGCTCACCAACGACACCCTCGCCCCGCTCCGCGTCCGGCTCGGCGGCGGCGGCACCCACCGCCGGCCCCCCGCCGCGCCCCGCGTTCGGCTCGACCGGGCCCGGGCCGGCCGGGGCCGGCTCGGCCGCCCGGCCATGCCCACCCGCACGGGGCCACCCACCGTCGCCGGCCGGTGGTCGCGGCTGCCGGAGCGGGAGACCAACGCCACCCGGCGCGGCACCGCACGGGCCGAGGCGCTGCTCGAGCGGCACGGCGTCCTGACCCGCGGCGCGGTGATGGCCGAGCAGGTCCCCGGGGGCTTCTCGGCGGTCTACCCGGTCCTGCGCGCGTTCGAGGAGAACGGGCGGGCGCGCCGCGGCTACTTCGTCGAGACCCTCGGCGCGGCCCAGTTCGGCACCCCCGGATCGGTGGACCGGCTGCGCAGCTTCGCCACTCCCGACCGCGTTCCGGCCGGTGCCGTGGTCCTCGCCGCGACGGACCCGGCCAACGTCTACGGCGCCGCTCTTCCCTGGCCGGAGCGCGCGGGAGCGGCCGACGGCGACGCGGTCGATCTCGGCGAGGGCACCGGCGGCTCCCGGAAGGCCGGTCACCGGGCCGGCCGCAAGGCCGGGGCACTGGTCGTCCTGGTCGACGGGGAGCTGGTGCTCTACGTGGAGCGGGGCGGCAAGTCGCTGCTGTCCTGGACCGAGGACGAGCAGGTGCTCAAGGAGGCGGCCACGGCGCTGTCCGGAGCCGTCTCGGCGGGGGCGCTGGGGCGCATGGTCGTGCAGAAGGCCGACGGAGCCTCCGTGCACGAGTCCACACCGCTGTCGGCCGCCCTCCAGGCCGCCGGCTTCGCCGCCACTCCCCGCGGGCTGCGCCTACGCGCCTGAAGCGGTCAGGCCGGTTGCGCCGCCGGCATGTGCCGGTGCCCGGGGAAGACCCACAGCCGCAGCGCGACGAAGCGGACCAGCCCGACCGCACCGGTGACACAGGCGATGAGCAGCAGATCGGACCACCAGGCGCTGCCGAACACGCCGTCGAGGGCGGCAAGGGCGGCGCTGGTGGCCAGCAGACCGATCGCAGCCAGGCCGCCACCCTCCATCTGCGCGCTCAGCCAGCTGACCCGCTGCCCGGCGTGGAAGGTCAGCCGCCGGTGCAGCTCGTTGGCCAGCATCGTGGACGCCACGTTGCCCACCAGGTTGGCCGGCTGCTGTCCGACCGGGCTCAGGGCCAGATACAGGCCGAAGTAGACGGCAGTGCTCAGCACGCCGACGAACACGAACCTGAGGAACTGGGCGGACGCGTCGTCCGCGTGCAGCCGCGCCCGCGTGCCGCACAGCGAGATCTGCCACGGCTTCAACCGGCCGGCACACGGCACGCACGGAGCGACGGTAGCCATGCCCAACGGTAAGCGGCGCTGATCGCGTCCGACCACCTCGGGTCGAGTCGTCATCGCGACGGCCTCAGCCAACGGGCGAACCAGCGGGTGAGCAGCGGCATCGCGACGTGGCCGAGCAGCAGCACGACGACGACCGCCGACAGCAGCAGCCGGGCCTCGACCGGCCACCCGGCGAGGTGCGGGGTGACCAGCAGCTGGAACAGCGAGGTGATCGCGAAGACCGCCCCGATGGTCAGCACGGTCAGCCGCCAGCGCGGGCCAGGCGTGGCCGGGCGGGTGAAGAAGCTCTCCAGGCCGGTGACGCGGGCGTAGCGCTCGTCCTCGACGATGTCGCGCAGCTGCTCGAGGAACGCCCGCCGCTGCGGTGACCGCTCCCAGACGGCCAGGGATGCGTCGTCGCCGAAGCGGTAGACCAGGTGGTACTCCGAGCTGCCCGGCCCAGGGCGGAGCAGGGTGGCACCGAGGTTGCCCGGGAACGTCGACGCCACGCGCAGGATCGAGGTGGCCTCCCGCTCGAAGAGCTCGCGCCGCTCCGGGCGCACCACTCGGGCGACCGTCACCGTCACCGGCTCGGCGTTCGGTGCGGGGGTCGCGTCACCGAGGCGGGTACGACGACGCAGCGGAACGCTCACGGAACGGGCCAGCGCCCGGGTGCGCCGTCCTCATCCCGGTTGTCAGCGGTCTCACACCCCCGAGCAGGCTCGATCCGGCCCGGGGACACTCGGTGCGTGCCCGAAGGAGACACGGTGTGGCTGGCCGCCCAGCGGATGAACACCGCGCTGGCCGGCGCGACACTGCGGCGTGGTGAGTTCCGCCTCCCCCAGCTGGCGGCGCTCGACCTCACCGGCGCGGTGGTCCGCGAGGTGGTGCCCCGCGGCAAGCACATGCTCACCCGGCTGGCCGACGGTCGCACGCTGCGCACCCACTTCCGCATGGACGGCAGCTGGCACATCTACCGACCGGGAGGCCGGTGGAGGGGCGGACCGGCGTACGACGTCCGCGTCGTCCTGGCCACCGACGAGTGGGAGTGCGTCGGTTACCGGTTGCACGACGTGGAGATCGTGCCGACGTCGCAGGAGGACCGGCTGGTCGGGCACCTCGGCCCCGACATCCTGGGGCCGGACTGGGACCTCGGCGAGGTGCTGCGGCGGCTGCGCTCGAAGCCCGACGAGCAGGTGGGGGTGGCCATCCTCGACCAGCGCAACCTGGCCGGCATCGGCAACCTCTACAAGGTGGAGGCGCTGTTCCTCACCGGCGTGCACCCGTGGGCGCGGGTGGCCGACGTCGACGACCGGCTGGAGCCCCTGGTGGACCGGGCCCAGCGGCTGATGCGCGCCAACCTGCACCACCCCGAGCAGAGCACCACCGGTGATCTCCGCCGGGGCCAGGACCACTGGGTCTACGGGCGGAAGGGCAAGCCCTGCCGGCGGTGCAGAACGCCGATCCTCATGGGCGACCAGGGGCCGCACCTCCAGGAGCGGGTCACCTACTGGTGCCCCCGGTGCCAGGCCGCCCGCTCCCCCATCGCCCCCACGGCGCGCACCGGCGAACCGGGCCGCCCTCCGCCGATCGCCACCCCCGGCTGAGGTGGGGCCCTGGACGGGGCCCACCTCCGGGCGGCCCCGTCCAGGCACCCACCCAGGGCTCGCGAGAGGGAGGGAGGACGACGTCCCTCCGCTACTGCTGCTGGGGCCGCTCGGCCGGCTGGCCCTCGGGCTGGGCGGCGGACTGCACCGACGACGTGCCCGGCCCGATCGCTCCTGCGGTGCCGGCGCCCTCGACGGCAGGAGCGCCGCCGCCCATGGAGGCGCGGATCTGGTCCAGACGCGACGCGCCGGCGACGTCCAGGGTCGCCTTCTGCACCTCGAGCATCCGGCCCTCCACCGAGGACTGCGCCAGCTCGGCCTGACCGAGGGCGTTGGCGTAGCGCGCCTCGATCTTGTCCCGCACCTCGGACAGCGACGGCGTGTTGCCCGGCGCGGACAGCTCGTTGACCTGCCGCATCGACTCGGCGACGTGCTCCTGCATCTTCGCCTGCTCGAGCTGGCTCATCAGCTTGGTGCGCTCGGCGAGCGTCGTCTGCAGCCGCATGCGCGACTGCTCGACTGCCCCGCGTGCCTGCACGGCGGCCTGCAGCGCCTCGTCGTGGCTGCGCTTGAGGTCCTCCATCGCCTGCTCGGCGGCCACCAGCTGGGTGGCGAAGGCCTGCGCGGCCTGCTCGTACTCCGCGGCCTTGGCGGCGTCGCCCTTGCCACGGGTCTGGTCGGCCAGCACCAGCGCCTGGCGGGCGGAGGACTGCAGCTTCTCGACCTCGCCGAGCTGGCGGTTCAGCCGCATCTCCAGCTGGCGCTGGTTGCCCAGCACCGCGGCCGCCTGGTTGGCCAGGGACTGGTGGCGGGACTGCTCCGCCTCGATGGCCTGGGCGATCTGGATCTTCGGGTCGGCACGCTGGTCGATCTGCGCGTTGGCCGACGCGGTCAGGTACTTCCACATCTTCACGAACGGGTTGGGCATGGGGGTCGGTCCTCCTGCTCCGGCACGGCGGCCGGCCCGGCGATGTTCGTCGTCGCCCATCGTCCCAGGTGATCGCCGTGGGCAGCCAACGCAGGCGCGCCGGACCGCCGCTAGGGTTCCTCGCGTGCAGCCCGGAAGCCCGATCCTGTGCGTCCTCGGTGAGCTGGTCGTCGACCTGCTGCCCGTTCCGGAGGCAGGTGCCGGCCCGGAGGGCACGGCTCCGCAGTACGTGGCCCGCCCGGGCGGGAACGCGCTGAACGTCGCCGTGGCGGCCGGCCGGCTCGAGGCGCCGGTACGGCTGCTGGCCCGCCTGGGCACCGGGCCGCTGGCGGCCAACCTCCGCCGGCACGCCGAGCTCGCCGGGGTCGACACCGCCGGATTCGTCGACGCCGCGGAACCGGTGAGCCTGGCCGTGGTGGGCGTGGACGAGTCCGGTGCGCCCGACTACGGCTTCCACGTGCTGGGCGCCGCCGACTGGCAGTGGACCGACGACGAGCTGGCCCGGGTGCTGCCGGAGCACGTCGGGGCGCTGCACGTCGGCTCGATCTCCAGCTGGACCGAACCCGGCAGCACCGCGATCGCCGGCCTCGTCGAGCGGCTGGCCGGCGGCGTGCTGGTCAGCGTCGACCCCAACATCCGGCCGATGCTCGCCGACGGGCCGGTCGGCGCCGGCCTGGGGAACGACCGCGCCGCGGTGACCCGTCGCCTGGAGGCACTCGTCTCCCGCGCCGACGTGGTCAAGGTGAGTGCCGAGGACCTCGCCTGGCTGGAGCCGGACGCCACCGACCTGGACGACGCAGCGCGACGCTGGGCCCTGCGCGGACCGGCCCTCGTGGTGCTCACCGACGGCGGTGCGCCGCTGCGGATCGCCCGGCCGGGCGCCCCGGTGCTGCGCCGGGAGATCCCGCGGGTCGACGTCGTCGACACCGTCGGTGCCGGCGACTCGCTGGCGGCGGGGCTGCTGACCGGCCTGCTCGGAGCCGGCATCACCGATCGCGCCACGCTGCAGGCCGCCTCCGACGAGCAGCTGCTGCACCTGGTCGACGACGCCGCGCTGGTGGCCGCGCTGAACTGCACGCGGGTGGGCGCCGACCCGCCGACCCGCGCGGAGCTCGCTGCCGCGCAGCAGCGGCGGTGAGCTCCGGCGATCCGCGGCTGGTCGGCTTCCACGAGTTGTCCGCGGGCGCGCTCCTGGGCCGGCTGCTCGCCCGGCGGGCGGAGTTCTGGTCCGGCAGTGCTCTGACGGACGCCGCCGTGCTCGCCCTCCACGACCCCGTCTTCTTCCACCAGCTCGGAGGCTTCGGGGCGGTCGCGCTTCCCGCGGACGGCGAGGACGCCGCCTACCTGCTCGGGGTCGTGAGCGCCGACCGGCTCGCCGTGGTGCACGCCGTCGCGGTGCACCCACGCTGGCGGCGCCAGGGCCTGGCGCGCCGTCTCCTCGAACGGTTCGCCGGGCTGGCCGCGGACGTGGGTGCGCGGGCGGTCCAGGCCGTCGCGCTCCCGGGCGACGCGGGCGCCACCGCGCTCGCCGAGCACCTGGGGGCACGAACGGCCCCCTCCCCCGCGCACGCCGGCCCCGGCGCCGACCGGGTGGTGTTCACGCGAGCGCTACCGCCGGCCTGAGCGATCGGCTCCGCGGGACGCGGCGGGAGCCCGCGCCGTCAGGCGGCGAGCGACACCGCGTCGCCGCGGGAACGCGACGTCCGGCCCTGCGCACCGGCACCCACGAGCGCGAGGGCCGGCTCGGCGGCACCCTGCTCGGCCATGACCGGCTCGGAATCGTGGGTCTCGGCGGCGGCACCCAGCGGGCGGACGTCCGCACCGGACGAGGCGCCCCGCAGCTCGAGGCTCACCTCGGCGAGCAGGTCGGCGAGTTCCACCTCCAGGGCGTCGCAGATCGAGGCCAGGAGCTCCGAGGAGGCCTCCTTCTGCCCGCGCTCGACCTCGGAGAGGTAGCCGAGGCTGACCCGGGCGGCGCCGGAGACGTCGCGCAACGTGCGGTGCTGACGCAGCCGGTGGCCGCGCAGCGTGTTCCCGAGCTGGGTGCGCAGCAGCGTCATGGCCGTCTCCTGTCCTGCCTTCGGGGAAGCGGCGGTGCCGTGAGGCGCCGTGCGCTCACGGTACGCGGCGGATGCCCCCGCAGCCCACCGACGGGCCCGAGTCCGCTCATGGCGTAACGCCTGGTCCGCGTGCGGGCTTCCCTCCCGGCGTCTCGGCGAGCCGGTCGAGCAGCGCCTCGACGGCGGCGGTCACCGACGCGGCGCGGACCTCGCCGCGGTCGCCGGGCAGGTCCAGCTCGGCGACGTCGGTGCGCGTGCCGTCGGAGACGCCCACGTAGACCCGTCCCGGCGCGTGGCCGTCGACCGGGTCCGGGCCGGCCACGCCGGTCAGCCCGACGCCCCAGGTGGCCCGGCAGCGGACCCGGACCCCCTCGGCGAGCGACCGTGCCGTCTCCGGCGCGACCGGGCCGTGCGCGGACAGCAGGTCCTGGGGCACGTCGGCCAACGCCGCCTTGAGATCGGTCGCGTACACCACCACCCCACCGCGCAGCGTGGCGCTGGCGCCCGGTACCGCGGCGAGAGCCGCGCAGAACAGCCCCGCGGTCAGCGACTCGGCAGCGGCCACCGTCTCGCCGCGCGCCAGCAGGGCGCGGTGCAGCCGGACGACCGGCTCGGAGGCGGCGGGAACGGCGGTCACGACATCGGGACAGCGCTCAGGCGGCGGTGTCGGTGCGGGTGCCGGCAGCACCCGTCGCCCCGGTGGCCCGGCGGTCCGCCGCGGCCTGGACGGCGCGGGCGCTCGTCCGGCGCAGGCGCAGCGCCCGGTAGACGTAGTCCAGACCCGTCACGACCGTCAGCAGGACGGCCGCGGCCATCACCCACCAGCGGGCCGAGGCGAGCGCTCCGGTGAGCGGCAGGATGTAGAGGGCGATGGCGACCGACTGCGCCACGGTCTTCGCCTTGCCTCCACGGCTCGCGGCGATCACGCCGTGGCGGATGACCCAGAAGCGCAGCAGGGTCACCCCGACCTCGCGGGCGAGGATCACCACGGTCACCCACCAGGGCAGCGACCCGAGGATGGAGAGGGCGACGAGCGCGGTTCCGGTGAGCGCCTTGTCGGCGATCGGGTCGGCGAGCTTGCCGAACTCCGTGACCTGCCCGGTACGCCGCGCGATCTGGCCGTCGTACCAGTCGGTGATGATCGCCAGCACGAAGGCCACCGTCGCCCAGTACCGCCCGGCGTCGTCCGCCCCGGAGTCCTGCAGCAGCAGCACCGCGAAGACGGGGACCGCGAGCAGCCGCAGCACGGTCAGGGCGTTGGGGAGGTTGACCAGCTTCGCCGACTGCGGCGGTGTCGCGGCCGGCTCCGGGGCGACGTCGGTCACCGGCCTCACCCTCCGGCCGGTGTCACGGCGGGCACGAGCACGCGCGCCACCAGGTCGATGCCCTCGGTCCCGACGACCTCGGCCGCGACCAGCTGCCCGGCGACCGCACCGTCCGGGACGCCGCTGACCGTGGTGGTGCCGTCCGCGTCGGGGTCCTGGTGGGCGGCGTGCCCGCCCCACGTACCCGGCCCCTCGTCGGCGGAGAGGTCCTCGGTGAGCAGGACCTCGACCCGCTCGCCGATCCGGTCCTCGGCACGCTGCGCCGTGAGCTCCTCGACGAGGTCGGTGATCCGCCGGACGCGCGCGTCGATGACGCCCTGGGGGAGCTTGCCGGGCAGCCGCATCGCCTCGGTGCCCTCCTCGTCGGAGTAGCCGAACACACCGACCGCGTCCAGGCGGCCCTCGGTGAGGAAGCGCTCGAGCTCTGCGACGTCCTCCTCCGTCTCCCCCGGGAACCCGAGGATGACGTTCGTGCGGAACCCTGCGCCCGGTGCAAGGCTACGGGCGCGCTCGATGGTCCGCAGGAAGTCGTCGGTGCCGCCGAACCGGCGCATGCGGCGCAGGAGCGTCGGCGACGAGTGCTGGAAGGACAGGTCGAAGTACGGCGCGACGACCCCGTCGTGCCCGCCCGCGCCGGCGATGAGCTCCAGCAGGCCCGGGCGCAGCTCCGCCGGCTGCAGGTAGGCCACCCGCACCCGGACGATGCCCTCGATCGCGGCCAGATCCAGGAGCAGCTTCTCCAGCGACCGCAGGTCGCCGAGGTCCTTGCCGTAGGAGGTCGAGTTCTCGCTGACCAGCACCAGCTCGGTCACACCCTGCGAGGCCAGCCACTGCGCCTCGGAGACCACCTCGGCCGGCGGCCGGGAGACGAAGGCGCCCCGGAACGTCGGGATGGCGCAGAACGCGCAGCGCCGGTCGCACCCCGAGGCCAGCTTCAGCGCCGCCGAGGGGCCGGAGGTCAGGCGCTTGCGGCGCAGCCAGCCGTGGCCGGGGATCGCGGGGGATTCCGACGCCGACACCGCGGCGGTCCGCTGGACCGGGCTGATCGGCAGGAGCGTGCGGCGGTCACGCGGGGTGTGCGGCACCAGCGGGCGGCCGGTCAGGACGTCGTCCAGGCGGTCGCCGATGTCGGCGTAGTCGTCGAAGCCGAGGACGGTGGCCTCGGGCAGCGCCCCGGCCAGCTCCGAGCCGTAGCGCTCGGCCATGCACCCGACGGCGACGACGGAGGCGCCCGAGTCGGTCGCGGCCAGGATCGCGTCGACCGAGTCCTTCTTCGCCGTCTCGATGAAGCCGCAGGTGTTGACCAGGACGGCGTCGGCGCCCTCGGCGTCGTCGACCAGGCGGTAGCCCTCGGCGGCCAGCCGGCCGGCCAGCTCCTCCGAGTCGACCTCGTTGCGGGCGCAACCGAGCGTCACCAGCGCCACGGTCCGGGCAGGGCTGGGCGCAGGTGTCACGGCGTCATGGTAGTCGCCGATCCGACCCTCCCGGGATGATCAGCGTGAGCGCTGCCTCACGAGGCCGCGCCGCCACGAAGGGTGAACAGCGTCGCCTCCAGCTCGTCGGGCTTGATCAGCACGTCGCGGGCCTTCGAGCCCTCCGACGGGCCGACGATGCCGCGGCTCTCCATGAGGTCCATGAGCCGGCCCGCCTTGGCGAAGCCGACCCGCAGCTTGCGCTGCAGCATCGACGTCGAGCCGAACTGGCTGGTGACGATCAGCTCGACCGCCTGCACGAGCAGGTCGAGATCGCCGCCGATGTCCTCGTCGATCTCCTTCTGCTCACCGGCACCGGACCCGGCGGAGAAGACCTCCTCGCGGTACTCCGGCTCGGCCTGGCGCTTGGTGAACTCGACGACCGCCTCGATCTCGGCGTCGGTGACGAAGGCCCCCTGCACACGCATCGGCTTGCCGGCGCCGATGGGCATGAACAGCGCGTCACCCATGCCGATGAGCTTCTCCGCGCCCGGCTGGTCCAGGATGACCCGGCTGTCGGTGAGGCTGGACGTCGAGAACGCCAGCCGCGACGGCACGTTCGCCTTGATCAGACCGGTGACGACGTCGACCGACGGCCGCTGCGTGGCCAGGATCAGGTGGATGCCGGCGGCGCGGGCCTTCTGGGTGATCCGGACGATGTGCTCCTCGACGTCGCGCGGAGCCACCATCATCAGGTCGGCGAGCTCGTCGACGATCGCCAGGATGTACGGGTAGGGCCGGTAGACCCGCTCGCTGCCGGGGGGCGGGGTGATCTCGCCCTTCTCCACCTTGCGGTTGAAGTCGTCGATGTGCCGCACACCCGTGGACTTCATGTCCTGGTAGCGCTGCTCCATCTCCTCGACCAGCCAGGCCAGCGCGGTGGCGGCCTTCTTGGGGTCGGTGATGATCGGCGTGATGAGGTGCGGGATGCCGTCGTAGGGCGTCAGCTCGACCATCTTCGGGTCGACCAGGATCATCCGCAGCTGGTCGGGCGTCGCGCGCAGCAGCAGCGAGGTCAGGATCGAGTTGACGCAGCTCGACTTACCGGCACCGGTGGCACCGGCGACCAGCAGGTGGGGCATCTTCGCCAGGTTGGCGCAGACGAAGCCGCCCTCGATGTCCTTGCCGAGGCCGACCAGCATCGGGTGCGGGTCCTGCTTGGCCGCCTGCGAGCGCAGGACGTCGCCGAGGCTGACCTTCTCGCGATCGGTGTTGGGCACCTCGATGCCGACGGCGGACTTGCCGGGGATCGGCGCCAGGATGCGGATGTTGTCGTTGGCCACCGCGTACGCCATGTTCTTGGTCAGCGCGGTGATCTTCTCCACCTTCACGCCCTGGCCGAGCTCGAGCTCGTACCGGGTGACCGTCGGGCCGCGGGTGAACCCGGTGACGGCGGCGTCGATGTTGAACTGCTCCAGCACCCCGCTGATGGCCTCGATGGCCACGTCGTTGGCCTTGGATCGGGCCCGCGGTGGGTCGCCCGGACGCAACGTCGACAGCGCGGGCAGGACGTAGTCGCCCTCGACCGGCTGGATGGACAGCTGCTCCGGCTCGGTGATCGGCGGTAGCTCCTCCGGCGTGGAGGTGCGGTCCTCGACCGGCCTGCGCACGGCCGGCACCGGCGGCGGAGCGGCCAGGACGGTGTGCTCCGGCTCGGTGGTGCGCGTGGCCTCGGGCGCCTCGGCGTAGGCGCCGTGGTCGATCGGGCCGGTGGTGAGCAGGTCCTCCGACAGCGAGCGGCGACGGCGGCTCCTGGGTGCGGGGTCCTCGTCCTCCTCGACGTCGTCGTGGTCGTCGTGGTCCTCGTCAGGGTCATCGCGGCCCAGCAGCCGGTCGGTGAGCTCCTGCAGCCGCTCCGGGATCTGGTGCACCGGCGTCGCCGTGATGACCAGGAAGCCGAAGAACGCCAGCAGCGCCAGCAGCGCCACGGTGACGACCGCGCCCATGCCGGCGGCCAGCGGCGTGCCGACGGCCCAGCCGACCAGCCCGCCCGAACCGGGGCGGCCCTCCTGGGGGTTCGCCGGCGTGCCGAGCACGTGGGCGATGCCCAGGATCGAGGCAACGGTGCACACCCAGCCGATGACCAGCCGGCCACGGGCCTCCGGCCTCGGACCGCGGCGCAGCAGCCGCAGCGCCGCGAAGAACAGGACGACGGGCAGCACCATCACCAGCGAACCGACGATCCAGCGCACCGCGTCGGTGAGGGCGACCCCGACCGGGCCGATGCCCCCGCTCCAGGCGGCGGCACCGAGGACGATGGCCAGTCCCAGGACGGCCAGGCCCACCCCGTCGCGACGGTGCTCGGGCGCGAGCGGCTCGGCTTCCTCCGGACGGGCGACCGAGCGGGCGAGCCCACCGACCCCCCGGGCGAGCAGGTTCCACCCGCCGCTGGCGATCCGCCAGAGGCCGGGACCGGACGACTGCTTCTTCTTGGCGGCCGGGCGCCGGTTGGCGGCGCGCGTGGCCGGCGGTCGCTTCTTGCTCGCCGCCGTCGAACCGGACCGGCTGCGGGGGGCGGCCGGCCGGCGGGTCGACGTGGTGCGGGCAGGCATGCGTCAGACGGTAAGCCCGGCGGCGTCCCGGATCGGGCAGGCCGGGCACCGTGTCCCGCTCCCGCGGATGCTCCCCTACCGTTCTGCGCATGAGCAGCCCCGCATGAGCAGCCCCGCATGAGCAGCATGGCCCCGTACGGCAGCTGGCCCACCCCGATCACCTCCGAGCTGGTCGTGCGCGCCGCGGCGCGCCTGGAGGAGGTGGCCGTCGACGACGGCTCCGTGTGGTGGACCGAGGCTCGTCCGGCGGAGGGCGGCCGCTCGGTGCTGGTGTGCCGCCGGCCGGACGGCACGGTCGTCGACGCCCTGCCCGCACCCTGGAACGCCCGCACCCGGGCGCACGAGTACGGCGGCGCGGCCTGGACGGTCGCCGGCGGCACGATCTGGTTCACGCACTACCCGGACCAACGGCTGTACCGGGTGGACGCCGGCGGAGGGCCGCCCGTCGCGGTCACGCCGGAGCCGGTGATCCCCTCGGGTGTGCGGCACGCCGACCTGCGCGTCACCCCCGAGGGCATGCTGGCGGTGCGGGAGACGCACGCCGCCTCGGGAGCCGCAGCCGACGTCGTCAACGAGATCGTGCTCGTCCGAGCCGAGGGCGCCACCGACGTGCTCGTGAGCGGACCGGACTTCGTCTCCGACCCGGCGCGCTCACCCGACGGATCGGCGCTGGCCTGGCTGCAGTGGGACCACCCCGCCATGCCGTGGGACGCGGCCCGGCTGGTCGTCCGTTCCGGTGACGGGGACGAGACGGTCGTGGCGGGCGGACCCGGTGAATCGGCGGTCCAGCCCACGTGGGCGGACGACGGAACCCTGTGGTTCCTCTGCGACCGCACCGACGTGTGGTCCTTGTACCGCTGGCGCCCGGGCGGGCCGGCCGAGCTCGTGCTGGACGTCGGCAGCGACATCGGCGGTCCGCAGTGGCGCTTCGGGCTGAGCCGGTTCGCGCTGCTCCCCGGCGGCCGCATCGCCCTGGCCTACGGGCGGGAGGGTTCAGACCGGCTGGCGGTCCTCTCCCCCGGCGGCGACCTGCGCGAGTTCGACCTCCCCTACGCGTCGTTCTCCTACCTCCGCGCATCCGGCGCGCACATCGTCTGCGTGGCCGGCGGTCCGGCCGCGGAGCGGGTGGTGCTGTCGGTCGACGCCGACACCGGCACCGCAGAGGTGCTGCGCGCAGCGAGGGACCTGGGGCTGGCGCCGGAGTGGTTCGCCCGGCCCGACTTCGTCTCCTTCCCCACGCCGGAGGACGGCACGGGCATCGAGGTCGCGCACGCGGCGGTCTACCCGCCGACCAATCCGGACGCGACCGCCCCCGAGGGGCACCTGCCGCCGCTGATCGTGATGGTGCACGGCGGGCCGACCAGCAGCCACGACCGCGTGCTGAACCTGGAGATCCAGTACTTCACCTCCCGGGGGTTCTGCGTCGCCCACGTGGACTACCGGGGGTCCACCGGCTACGGCCGCCGGTACCGGAACGCGCTGCAGGGGCGCTGGGGCATCGTCGACCTCGACGACGTCGTCGCCTGCGCCTCCCACCTCGCCTCGGAGGGGGGCCCGAGCGACCGCCGGGTGGACCCCGCCCGCATGGCGATCCGCGGGGGCTCCGCCGGCGGCTACACGGTCCTGGCGGCGCTCAGCATGCGCCCGGGGGTCTTCACCGCGGGAGCGAGCTCCTACGGCGTGGCCGATCTCGGGGCGCTGGCCGCCGAGACGCACAAGTTCGAGTCCCGCTACCTCGACGGGCTCGTGGCGCCCTGGCCCGAGGGCGCCGACGTCTACGCGGAGCGCTCCCCGATCAACCACGTCGACACCCTCGACACCCCCCTGGCGGTGTTCCAGGGGGAGGAGGACGAGGTCGTCCCGCCGTCGCAGGCCGAGGCGATCGTCGCCGCGCTGCGGGCGAAGGGGGTGCCGCACGCCTACCTGCTGTTCCCCGGCGAGCAGCACGGGTTCCGCAAGGCGGAGAACATCCGCGCCGCCCTGGACGGCGAGCTGTCCTTCTACGCCCAGGTGTGGGGCTTCGAGCTGCCGGAGGACGAGGGCATCACGCCGATCGAGCTGACCGGCGGCAGTGTGCGGTGAGGGCGCGTTCCGGTGACCGGAACGCGCCCTCACCGCACACTGCTCAGCGGTCCGGCTAGACCTCCAGGACCGTGGGGATGATCATCGGACGGCGGCGGTGCTTGTCCGACACCCACTTGCCCACGGTGCGCCGGATGATCTGCGAGAGCCGGTGCGCGTCGACGCCGTCGTCGGCCAGTGCCCGCTTGAGGTTGTCCTCGACCAGGCGGAGCACCTCGTCGAAGGCGGAGGGGTCGTCGGAGAAACCCTTGGTCGACAGGTGCACCGGCCGCACGATGGTGCCGGTCGAGGGCTCGATGACCACGGTGAGGGCCACGAAGCCCTCGTCGCCCAGGATCCGCCGCGCCTGCAGCGCCTCTTCGCCGACGTCGCCGACGTTGAGCCCGTCGACGTACACGTTGCCGATCGGCACCGATCCCACGATCGTGGCCTTGCCGTCGACGAGGTCCACGACGACGCCGTCCTCGGCCAGGAGGACGCGGTCGGCGGCCATGCCGGTCTCCTCCGCGAGCTTGGCGTGCGCCCGCAGGTGCCGCCACTCCCCGTGGACCGGCATCAGGTACCGCGGCTTCGCGACGTTGAGCAGGGTGCGCAGCTCACCGGCCGGGGCGTGCCCGGACACGTGCACGCGGGCGGTCTCCTTGTGCACCACGGTGGCACCCAGGCGGGCCAGCCCGTTGATGACCTTGAAGACCGCGGTCTCGTTCCCCGGAACCAGCGACGAGGCGAGGACGACGGTGTCGCCGGCCTCGATGGTGACCTGGTGGTGGTCGCCGCGGGCCATGCGCCCCAGGGCCGACAGCGGCTCCCCCTGCGAGCCCGTGCTCACCAGGACGACGTGCTCGGGCGGCATCTTCGCCGCGTCGTCCAGCGAGACCATGAGGCCGGGGGCGACCCGCAGCAGGCCCAGGTCGCGGGCCACGCCCATGTTGCGCACCATCGAGCGGCCGACGAGGGCGACCTTCCGGCCGTGCTTGTCCGCGCAGTCGAGCACCTGCTGGATCCGGTGCACGTGGCTGGCGAAGCTGGAGACGATCAGCCGCTGCGAGGCACGGGCGAAGACGTCGTCGAGCACGGGGCCGATCGACCGCTCGGGGGTGACGAAGCCGGGCACCTCGGCGTTGGTGGAGTCGGCCAGCAGGAGGTCGATGCCCTCGACGCCGAGCCGGGCGAAGGCCCCGAGGTCGGTCAGCACACCGTCGAGCGGGAGCTGGTCCATCTTGAAGTCGCCGGTGTGCACCAGCACGCCCGCCGGGGTGTGGACGGCGACGGCGAGAGCATCGGGGATGGAGTGGTTCACCGAGATGAACTCGCAGTGGAACGGGCCGGCCAGGTGGTCGTCGCCGGCGGCGACCTCCACCAGCGTGGCGTCCAGCCGGTGCTCGCGCAGCTTGGCGGCCACGAGCGCGAGGGTGAACCGCGAGCCGACCAGCGGGATGTCCTCGCGCAGGCGCAGCAGGTACGGGATGGCCCCGATGTGGTCCTCGTGGCCGTGGGTGAGGACGACGGCGACGACGTCGTCCAGCCGGTGCTCGATGACCCCGAAGTCGGGCAGGATCAGGTCGACGCCGGGCTGCTCGGCCTCGGGGAACAGCACGCCGCAGTCGATGATCAGCAGCTTGCCGTCGAACTCGAGCACGGCCATGTTGCGGCCGATCTCGCCGAGACCGCCGAGCGCCATCACCCGCAGGCCGCCCTGGGGCAGCGGCGGGGGCGCCTTCAGGTGCAGGTGCGGTTGGGTGACCTGACCACTCACAGTGCTCTCCGTTCGCTACCGCGGGTCGCTGCGCTCGTCGCTCGCCCGTCGCTGCGATGCGCGCGCCCCTGTCCGCTCACAGGGTCACGCCTCCAGCGGCGAGGTCGTCGCGCAGCTGCGCGATCTGTTCGGGGGTGGCGTCGATCAGCGGTGGCCGGACCGGCCCGGCCGGAAGACCGAGCGCATTCAGCGCCGCCTTCACCGTGATGACGCCCTGGGTGCGGAAGATGCCGGTGTAGACCGGCAGCAGGCTCTGGTTGACCGAGCGGGCGGTGGCGAGGTCGCCCGCCTCCACGGCCGCGATCATCTCGGCCAGCCGGGTGCCCACGAGGTGGCTGACGACGCTGACCACGCCGACGCCGCCCAGTGCCAGGATCGGCAGGTTCAGCATGTCCTCGCCGCTGTAGTAGGCGAGGTCGGTGCGCGCCAGCGTCCACGCGAGGGCGCCCAGGTCACCCTTGGCGTCCTTGACCGCCACGACCCGCGGGTGCTCGGCGACCCGCGCGAGGGTCTCCACCTCGATCGGCGTCCCGGTGCGCGCGGGGATGTCGTACAGCATCACCGGCAGATCGGTGCTGTCGGCGATCGAGGTGAAGTGCCGGAGCAGTCCCGCCTGCGGCGGCTTGTTGTAGTAGGGGGTGACGACGAGCAGACCGTCGACGCCCAGCCGCTCGGCCGACCGGGCCCGGTCGATGGAGTGCGCGGTGTCGTTGGTGCCGACGCCGGCGAGGACCGTCGCCCGGTCGCCGACCGCGTCCAGCACGGCCTCCAGCACGGCGTGCTGCTCGCCCTCGCTGACGGTCGGCGACTCCCCCGTCGTCCCGAGGACGACCAGGCCGTCGTTGCCGCCGCGGTCCACCAGGTGCGCGGCGAGCTGCTGCGCCCCCGCCAGGTCGATCGAGCCGTCCTCGGCGAAGGGCGTGACCATCGCCGTGAGGACGCGCCCGAACGGGCGGGCGAGGTCGGTCGTCATGGGGAGAATCTACCCAGCGGCAGGGACGGGCCCCCGCACGTACTCCGACACCGCGAAACGCAGGCCCCGCGACGCCGACTCCGACCAGCCCTCGGCCGGGTTCCGGGAGGTGCGCACCCAGCTCTCGTCCAGGCGCGGCGCCCAGGTGTCCCCCTCGACGACGACGTCGACGTCGGTGACCACCAGCCGGTCGGCGTGCGGCAGGAACGCCGCGTAGACCGTTCCGCCCCCGATCACCCAGACGTCCGCGTGCGCGGCGAGGACCTGCTCGGCCGACGCGGCACGCAGCGCCCCCTCGGCGGTCCAGCCCGGATCCGAGGTGAGGACGACGTTGACCCGCCCGGGCAGCGGGCGGAACCGCTCGGGCAGCGACTCCCAGGTCCGCCGGCCCATCGCGACGGTCGAGCCGGTGGTCCTCGTCCGGAACAGCCTCAGGTCCTCGGGCAGGTGCCACGGCAGTCCGCCGTCGGCGCCGATGACCCCGCCCCGGGCCTGCGCCCAGATCATCGACACCGTGCCCTGCTCCCGGGACCTCCCGGGCTCGGTGTCCCTCCCCCGCGAGCTCGCGAACCCGGTCACACCGCCACGGCTGCCCGGATCGCCGGGTGGTGCCGGTAGTCGCGCACGGTGAAGTGCTCGTAGGTGTAGTCGAACAGCGACGGCGCCGGGGCCAGCTCCAGGGCCGGGAACGGCAGCACCTCCCGGGAGAGCTGCTCGGTCACCTGGGCGACGTGGTTGCTGTAGATGTGGCAGTCACCGCCCACCCAGACGAAGTCGCCGGGCTGCAGACCCACCTGGGCGGCCACCATCCGGGTCAGCAGCGCGTAGCTGGCGATGTTGAACGGCACGCCCAGGAACATGTCGGCGCTGCGCTGGTAGAGCTGGCACGAGAGCCTGCCGTCGGCGACGTAGAACTGGAAGAACGCGTGGCAGGGGGCCAGCGCCATGTCGGGCAGCGCGGCCACGTTCCACGCCGAGACGATCATCCGGCGCGAGTCGGGGTCGGAGCGCAGCGTCTCCAGCACGCCGGCGATCTGGTCGATCTCCCCGCCGCCGGGCGTGGGCCAGGAGCGCCACTGCACGCCGTAGACGGGGCCGAGCTCGCCCTCGGGAGAGGCCCACTCGTCCCAGATGGTGACGCCGTTCTCCCGCAGCCAGCCGACGTTGCTGTCCCCGCGCAGGAACCACAGCAGCTCGACGGCGACCGACTTGAAGTGCACCTTCTTGGTGGTCACCAGGGGAAAGGTCTCGGACAGGTCGTAGCGCAGCCGCTCGCCGAAGAGGCTGACCGTGCCGGTTCCCGTGCGGTCCTGCTTGGCCGTTCCCTGGTCGAGGATGCGCCGCAGGAGGTCCTCGTACTGGGTGTCGATCGGTGCTGCCACGGAACCGAGGGTACGGGCGCTCCCCGACGGGTCCGGACGCCCCGCGACCCGCGTGCACGGAGGATCGGCCGGAGTGTTCAGCCCTCGGTGACGAACGGGCTCGCGGCGACCTCGGTGCCGTCGGCCAGCGCGCTGATCCGGAAGTCACCGAAGACGTTGCCGGCCACGCGCTGGAGCTCGCGCAGGCACGCGAGAGCCAGCTCGCGGATCTCGACGTCGGCGTGCTCGCTGGCCCGCATGGCGACGAAGTGCCGCCAGGCGCGGTAGTTGCCGGTGACGACGATGCGGGCCTCGGTCGCGTTCGGCAGGACCGCGCGCGCCGCCTGCCGGGCCTGCTTGCGGCGCAGCGTGGCGTTCGGCACGTCGGCGAAGCGCTTCTCCAACCCCTCGAGCAGTTCCTCGTAGGCGGCCAGGGCGGCGTCGGTGGCGGCGAGGAAGCGCTGGTGCAGCTCGGGGTCCTCGGCGATGTCCGCGGGCTCGACGACGACCGAGCCGCCCTCGGGGACGTAGCGCTGGGACAGCTGGCTGAAGGAGAACGCCCGGTGGCGGACCAGCTCGGACGTGACGGACCGCGAGACGCCGGTGAGGTAGAGGCTCACCGTGCCGTGCTCGAGGACCGCGAGGTGACCCACCTCCAGGATGTGCCGCAGGTAGCCCGCGTTGGTGGCGGTGGCCGGCACCGCCTTGTCCCACGACTGGTAGCACGCCCGGCCCGCGAACTCGGCCAGCGCCTGACCGCCCTCGGCGTCGGTCTCCCAGGGCACGTCCGCCGGCGGGGTGAACTGCGTCTGCGCGATGACCTGGACGCGGAGCGGCGCGATCTCTGGCACCGCCCGAGCCTACGGCGGGCGCCGGCCGGATCGGCCGAGCGACGGGGAGACTGGGCACGTGGACTGGGTGCGGATGCTGCTCGCCGTCGCCGGCGGACTCCTGGTGTGCTGGGTGCTGCTCCTGGCCGTCCTGTGGCGCACCCGCCCCGACGGGCTGACGGTCCGCGACGGCCTGCGCCTGCTGCCCGACGTCGTGCGGCTCGTGCGCCGGCTGGCCGCCGACCGGGCGCTTCCCCTGCGACTGCGCGTGACCTTGTGGCTGCTGCTGGCGTACCTGCTCTGCCCGATCGACCTCGTGCCCGACGTCGTCCCCGTCCTGGGCTACGCCGACGACGTGGTGGTCGTCGCGTGGGCGCTGCGCTCGGTCGTGCGCGGCGCCGGGGAGGAGGCGCTGGTGCGGCACTGGCCGGGGAAGCCGGCAGCACTCGACGTCGTCCGCCGGCTGGCCGGGCTCAGGTCGGGGATGGCCGGACCCGGAGCGCGCGGCTGAGCTCGGGCCACAGGTCGCCCCGCTCGACGACGGTGACGTCGTCCAGGTCCATCCAGCCGGCCATCAGCCGCAGCTCCTCGGCGAGCGCGGCGGAGACCTGCGAGCGCTCGATGCCCTGCTCGGCGTGCGCGGCCTGGACCCGCAGCAGACCGGCCTGCCGGTCCGCCTTGAGGTCGACACGGGCCACCAGCTGGTCGCCGAGGAGGAACGGCAGCACGTAGTAGCCGTGGACGCGCTTGTCGGCCGGGGTGTAGATCTCCAGCCGGTAGCGGAAGCCGAAGATGCGCTCTATCCGCGGGCGCTCCCACACCAGGGAGTCGAAGGGGCTCAGCAGCGCCCGCGCCCGGATCCAGCGGGGACGGCGGGCGTCCGGGTGCAGCCAGGCGGGGCGTCCCCATCCGGCCACCTCCACGGGCAGCAGCTCCCCGGCCTCGGCCAGCTCGGTGACGGCGGCGCGGGTGTCCGCAGGCGCGAGCCGGAAGTAGTCGCGCAGGTCGGTCTCGGTGGCCACTCCCAACGCGCGGGCAGCGGTGCGGACGAGTTCGCGCACGGCGTCAGGACGACCCGGCGTGGGAGCGGCCAGGACCTCGGCGGGGAGCACACGCTCCGGCAGGTCGTAGACCCGTTCGAAACCGGCCGTGCGCGCGGTGGCGGTGAGCGCGCCGGTGAAGAACAGGTACTCCAGGGCCGCCTTGCCGGCATGCCAGTTCCACATGCTGCCGGGCCGGTTGGGACGCTCCTCCTGCAGCTGGCCGGCCCGCAGCGGGCCGTCGGCGCGCACCCGCTCGAGCAGCGAGGCCACGTAGTCGGGGCGTTCCCGCTGGACGCGGGTCATGCTCCCCCACGCCTCCCTGTCCGCGGCGGCCATCCGCCAGCGCAGGTGGGGGTGCAGCCGCACCGGGAGGAACGACGCCTCGTGCGCCCAGTACTCGAACAGCTCGTGCCGCCGGTTGGAGAGCGCGTCCAGTGCCGCCCGCGGATAGGGCCCCAGCCGGCTGAAGGCCGGAAGGTAGTGCGAGCGGGACAGGACGTTGACCGAGTCGATCTGCACCACGGACAGCCGGTCGGTCAGCCGGCGCAGCTGCCGCGCGCCCACGGCCCCGACGGGCCGCGGTTCGGCGAACCCCTGCGCGGCCAGGGCGATGCGCCGGGCCAGCGCGGCGGAGAGCCGTTCTGCAGCGGTCACGGCGAACGATCCTGCCTGCCGGGTACGACGTCCGCGGCCGGGAGCCGGCTGCCTACGCTGCCCGGGTGACATCCTTGCCGCCCTTTCCCCGGCTCACGGGGTCCGCGGAGGTCTCGGTCCGCCCCGCCCGACCCGGTGACGCCCCCGCGATCGCCCGGGTCCAGGCGACGACGTGGCGGACGGCCTACCGCGACGTCCTGCCCGCCGACGTGCTCGACAGCTGGGACGACGACGCGGTCGCCGCATCCTGGCACTCCGCCATCACCGCACCTCCCACCCCGGCGCACCTCGTGCTCGTCGCCGTCGAGGGCGCCGACGTGGTCGGGTTCGCCGCTGTGGCACCGGCCGCGGGGGCGGCCGAGGCGGAGATGGGTCCCCTGCTCGTGGAGCCCCGGTGGGGCCGACGGGGGCACGGCAGCCGGTTGCTGGCGGCGGTGACCGACCTCGTGGCCACGGACGGCCGGACGACGCTGCACGCGTGGCTGCTCGAGTCCGACCGCGCCTCGGCCGCCTTCCTGGAGTCGGCCGGCTGGGCGGAGGACGGCTGGGCCCGGACGCTGGAGACGGGAGCCGAGCCCCTGCGGGAGCTGCGCTGGTCCACGCGCCTGGACGACGAGGCCACCGACCGATGAGCTTCTCCGGCTTCCCCGACGAGGGACTGGTCTTCTACGAGGGCCTCGAGGCCGACAACAGCAAGACGTACTGGACGGCACACCGCAGCGACTTCGAGGCGCACGTGCGCGAGCCGATGTCGGCCCTGCTCGCGGAACTCGCACCGGAGTTCGGTACGGCCAAGCTGTTCCGCCCGTACCGCGACGTCCGGTTCAGCAACGACAAGACGCCGTACAAGACCCACCAGGGGGCGGTCGTCACCCCCGAGCGGCGCGGCGCGGGTTCCTGGTACGTCCAGATCTCCGCCGACGGACTGCTGGTGTCGGGAGGCTGCTGGCGGCTGGAGTCCGACCAGGTCGCCCGCTACCGGCGGGCGGTGGCCGACGACGTCCAGGGTCCGCGACTGGAGGCGGAGGTGGCCCGGCTGCGGGCGGCAGGCTGGGAGATCCAGGGGGAACGCCTGGTGCGCGCACCGGCCGGCTTCTCGTCCGACTCCCCCCGTCTCGGGCTGCTGAAGCACCGGTCGCTGCACGCCACGCTGCACTGGACGCCCGAGGACTGGCTGCACACGGCCGCCGCTCTCGATCGGATCCGGCAGGCATGGCGGGATCTGCACCCGCTCAACGCCTGGTTCGCCGACAACGTGGGCGCGTCGACGACGGAACCACGTCGCTGACCCGCCGATCACGGTGAAGGCCTTCGCGGCGGGCGCGGATCGGCCGCAGGACCGGCAACGGTCGTGGAAATGGTTCAGGGCCCCAGCACGGATGCTGGGGCCCTGAACGGAAGGTATGTCCGGCGGTGTCCTACTCTCCCACCCCGTCTCCAGGGCAGTACCATCGGCGCTGAGAGGCTTAGCTTCCGGGTTCGGAATGTGACCGGGCGTTTCCCTCTCGCCATGACCGCCGTA
>Ga0196960_10000136_pt1 | contig 28869 bp, 27 predicted proteins | sample S3v_5metaG_FD_183187 | JGI IMG/M metagenome (GOLD analysis project Ga0196960, IMG submission 183187) | Soil microbial communities from Anza Borrego desert, Southern California, United States - S3+v_5 | ecosystem: Environmental > Terrestrial > Soil > Desert | place: USA: California | collected...
GCCCTCGCGCTCGGCGCCCACACGTACGCCGTGACCGCCGTCTCCCGGCACGAGGCGCAGGGCGGCTCGACCACCGCACCGCTGGTGGCACTGGCCGGTGCGGCCGGACTCGGGGCCGCCGTCCTGCGCGGCCGGCCGATGCCGGGGGAGCCGCCCCGCACCACCGCCGGACGGCTGCTGATCCCCGCCTTCACCGGCGCCTACCTCCGCACCTGTGCGACCCCGTTGCTCCACGCCGCCCTCAACCCCTCCCCGCCCCTGACCCAACGCGCCGTCGGAGGCGGTATCCGCGCCATGATCCCTCTACAGGCCGCACTCGCCGCCAGAGCCGGCGCACCCCTGGCCGGGCTCGCGGTCATGGGGCTCGTCCCCGTGGCCCGCGCGCTCGCGCGGAAGGTGAGCCCGACATGAGCCTCCGCCTCGGTTACGGCACCAACGGGCTGACCGACCTCCGGCTCGACGACGCCCTCGGCCTCCTCGCCGACCTCGGCTACGACGGGGTCGGCCTGACCCTCGACCACATGCACCTCGACCCGCTCGCCCCCGACCTCGCCGCCCGCACCCGCCAGGTCGCCCGCAGACTCACCGGCCTGGGCCTCGGCGTCACCGTCGAGACCGGCGCGCGCTACGTCCTCGACCCCCGGCGCAAGCACGGGCCCTCCCTCCTCGACCCCGACCCCGAGGCCCGCGCGGCCCGCACCGCACTCCTCGTCCGGGCGGTCGAGGTGGCCGCCGGCCTCGGAGCCCACGCCGTGCACTGCTTCAGCGGCCTCACGCCGCCGGACACCACCACGGACACCGCGTGGCAGCGGCTGACCGACGCCCTCGCCCCCGTCCTGGACGCCTCCGACCGTGCGGGCATCCCCCTCGCCGTGGAGCCGGAACCCGGCCACCTCCTCGCCACACTCGCCGACTTCCACCACCTGCGCACCCTGCTCGGCGACCCGGGCCCGCTCGGACTCACCCTCGACATCGGCCACTGCCAGTGCCTGGAACCCGAATCACCCGTCGACTGCGTGAAGGAAGCCGCCCCCTGGCTGCGCCATGTCCAGATCGAGGACATGCGACGCGGCGTCCACGAACACCTGCCGTTCGGTGACGGCGAGATCGACTTCCCGCCGGTGCTCGAAGCGCTCGCCTCCAGCGGATACGCCGGCCTCACCGTCGTCGAACTGCCCCGCCACTCCCACGCGGGCCCCGAACTCGCCCGCAGCTCCATCGACTTCCTGCGCCGGGCCGCCGCGCCGACGAACGGAGCCGCACCGTGCTGAGCAGCCGCAAGGAACTCGACGACCGGCTCCGGGGGGCCGCCAGGGCCTGGCTCGACGAAGCGCTCGCCGAAGCCGCGCACGCCGCGGCCCACCCCGGCGCGGACAGCGGCAGCCCGCCGTGGGAGCTGCGGTTCGCCTCGGCGGGAAGGCACTGCGGACTCGAACACGCCGATTCCGTCCGTGCCCTGCTGCTCGTCGAAGCCCGCGCCGGGCTGCCCGCCGTGACCAGGCTCTACGAGCAGGGGACCGCCGCCGAACGCCGCGCCGTCCTCCTCACCCTGCACCGGCTCGACCTCGGCGCCACCGCACTGCCGCTCGTCGAGGACGCCCTGCGCACCAACGACACCCGGCTGGTCGCAGCGGCCGTCGGCCCGTACGGCGCGGCCCACCTCGACGCACACGGCTGGCGGCACGCCGTCCTCAAGTGCCTCTTCACCGGGGTCCCGGCCGAGGCCCTGGACCGGCTCGGCGAGCGAGCCCGCGGGGACGCCGAACTCGCCCGCATGCTCAGTGACTTCGCAGCCGAACGCACCGCGGCGGGGCGTCCCGTACCCGCCGGTCTTCGGACCGTCCTCGATCTCACGGCCCCGGCGCCCACCCCCACGCCCACGGAGGAACCCCGATGAGGATCTTCGACCCCCACATCCACATGACCTCCCGCACCACGGACGACTACCGGGCGATGTACGACGCCGGGGTGCGCGCCCTCGTCGAACCCTCCTTCTGGCTCGGCCAGCCCCGCACCTCGCCCGCCAGCTTCTTCGACTACTTCGACGCCCTCCTCGGCTGGGAACCCTTCCGTGCCTCCCAGTACGGCATCGCGCACCACTGCACACTCGCCCTCAATCCCAAGGAGGCGAACGACCCCCGCTGCACCCCCGTCCTGGACGCCCTGCCGCGCTACCTCGTCAAGGACTCCGTCGTCGCCGTCGGTGAGATCGGCTACGACTCGATGACCCCCGCCGAGGACACCGCCCTCGCCGCCCAGCTGCAACTCGCCGCCGACCACGCTCTTCCCGCGCTCGTGCACACACCGCACCGCGACAAGCTCGCCGGCCTGCACCGCACCATCGACGTCATCCGCGAATCGGACCTCTCCCCGGAGCTCGTCCTGCTCGACCACCTCAACGAGACGACCGTGACGGACGCCCTCGACAGCGGCTGCTGGGCAGGCTTCTCCATCTATCCGGACACCAAGATGGACGAGGACCGCATGATCACGGTCCTGCGGAACCACGGCACCGACAGGATCCTCGTCAACTCGGCCGCCGACTGGGGGAAGAGCGACCCGCTGAAGACCCGCAAGGTGGCCGACACCATGCTGAAGGCCGGATTCGACGAGGACGACGTCGACAAGGTGCTCTGGCGCAACCCCGTCGCCTTCTACGGGCAGAGCGGCCGGCTCCAGCTCGACACCGCCGCCCCCGGCCCGCTCCACGAGGGAAACTCCATCCTCCGCGGCGGGGAGTGAAGCATGCGCTTCCGCCACCCCGACGGCTCCGTCGTCCACCTCGCGTACTGCACGAACGTGCATCCCGCCGAGACCCTCCAAGGAGTCCGCGCGCAACTGCGCGACCACTGCGAGCCCGTACGCAGACGGCTCGGCCGGGACCGCCTCGGCATCGGCCTCTGGCTCGCCAAGGACGCCGCCCGCGCCCTGATCAACGACCCCGCCGCCCTGCGCTCGCTGCGCGCCGAGCTCGACCACCGAGGCCTGGAGGTCGTCACCCTCAACGGCTTCCCCTACGAGGGCTTCGGCGCCCAGGAGGTCAAGTACCGCGTCTACACACCGGACTGGACCGATCCCGAGCGGCTCGCCCACACCACCGACCTGGCCCGGCTGCTCGCCGCCCTGCTCCCCGACGACGTCACCGACGGCACCGTCTCCACCCTGCCGATCGCCTGGCGCACCCCGTTCACCGGCGACCCCACGGCCGCCGCCACGGCGCGCAGACACCTCACCGCGCTCGCGCAGCGCCTCGACGCCCTCGCCGAACTGACCGGCAAATCCATCAGGATCGGTCTCGAACCCGAACCGGGCTGCACCGTGGAGACCACCGCCGACGCCATCGGCCCCCTCACCGCGGTGGGCCATGACCGCATCGGCATCTGCGTCGACACCTGTCACCTGGCCACCTCCTTCGAGGACCCGGACACCGCGCTGGACGCCCTGCACACGGCCGGGGTCCCCGTCGTCAAGGCCCAGCTCTCCGCGGCACTGCACGCCGAACACCCGCACCTGCCCGAGGTGCGCGCCGCCCTGGGCGCCTTCGCCGAACCCCGCTTCCTGCACCAGACGCGCACGCTCACCGCGTCGGGCCTGCACGGGACCGACGACCTCGACGAGGCGGTGTCCGGCGGCGCCCTCCCCGACAGCACACCCTGGCGCTCCCACTTCCACGTCCCCCTGCACGCACCGCCGGCGCCTCCGCTCACCTCCACCCTCCCCGTCCTGCGGTCCGCGCTGAACCGGCTCGTCGGCGGGCCCGCACCCCTCACCCGCCACCTCGAAGTCGAGACGTACACCTGGCAGGCGCTCCCCGCCGAGCTGCGGCCGCGCACCCGCACCCAGCTCGCCGACGGCATCGCCGCCGAACTCACCCTCGCCCGCGACCTCCTCGTCGACCTCGGACTGAAGGAGCTCCCTTGACCGCCCCCGAAGCAGGTACGCGCCCCACCCCGCTCCTCGTCCTCGACGTGGTGGGCCTCACCCCCCAGCTCCTGGCGCACATGCCGAACCTGAGGGCCATGGCCGGAGCCGGTGCGCAGGCACCCCTGACCACCGTCCTGCCCGCCGTCACCTGCGCCGCCCAGTCCACCTTCCTCACCGGCACCACCCCCGCCGAACACGGCATCGTCGCCAACGGCTGGTACTTCCGCGAGCTCGGCGACGTCCTCCTGTGGCGCCAGCACAACGGGCTCGTCGAAGGCGACAAGCTCTGGGACGCCGCCCGGCGCGCCCACCCCGGCTACACCGTCGCCAACATCTGCTGGTGGTACGCGATGGGCGCCGACACCGACTGGACCGTCACCCCCCGCCCCGTGTACTACGCCGACGGCCGCAAGGAACCCGACTGCTACACCAGGCCCCCGGCGCTGCACGACGAGCTCACGGAGAAGCTCGGCACCTTCCCCCTCTTCCACTTCTGGGGACCCGGCGCCGACCTCGTCTCCTCGCAGTGGATCATCGACGCCACGCGGCACATCCTCACCACCCGCACCCCCGACCTGGCCCTCTGCTACCTCCCGCACCTCGACTACGACCTCCAGCGCCACGGCCCCGACGACCCCCGCTCCCACCGGGCCGCAGCCGACCTCGACCGCGCCGTGGCACCCCTGCTGGACGACGCCAGAGCCGAGGGCCGCACCGTCGTCGCCCTCTCCGAGTACGGCATCACGCGCGTCGAGCGGCCCGTGGACGTCAACCGCGCGCTGCGCCGCGCGGGCCTGCTGGAGGTCCACACCCAGGACGGCATGGAGTACCTCGACCCGATGGCCTCCCGTGCCTTCGCCGTCGCCGATCACCAGCTCGCCCACATCTACGTACGCCGGCCCGAGGACCTCGAAGCGACCCGGGAAGCCCTCGCGGACCTGCCCGGCATCGCGGAACTCCTCGGTGACGAGGGCAAGAAGGCCCACCATCTGGACCACCCCCGCTCCGGCGAACTCGTCGCCGTGGCGGAGAAGGACGCCTGGTTCACCTACTACTACTGGCTCGACGACGACCGTGCACCCGACTTCGCGCAGCTCGTCGAGATCCACCGCAAACCGGGCTACGACCCCGTGGAGCTCTTCATGGACCCCCAGGACCCCTACGTCCGGGTCAAGGCAGCCGCAGCGGTCGCCCGCAAGAAACTCGGGATGCGCTACCGCATGGCGGTCGTCCCCCTGGACCCCTCACCTGTCCGCGGCAGCCACGGCCGCCTTCCCGCGAGCGACGACGAGGGCCCGCTCATCCTCTGCTCCACCCCCCACGCGTTCTCCGGCCGTGTCCAGGCCACCGAAGTGAAGTCCTTGCTGCTCCAGCTTGCCGGACTGCACCGGCCGTCCACCCCGTCCGCACGTTCACAGGGAGATTTGTGATCATGAGCCGCACCCCGAAGGACCCCGAGCTCGCGCGCAGACTCAGCCGCCGCAACGTCCTGGGCGTCGCCGCCGGAGCCACGGCCGCGACCCTCCTCAGCGGCGCCGCCGCCCAGGCGGCGGGCCCGCACGGGGGCCACGGACACGACCAGGGCCACGGACACGGGAACAGCCACGGCAAGGGCCGGGCCGTTCTGCCCCCCGGCCGCCTCGGCATCCAGCTCTACAGCCTCCGCGACAAGATCTCCACTCTCGGCTTCGCCCCGGTCTTCGCCGAGCTGGAGAAGTACGGCTACGACGAGATCGAGTTCGCCGGGTACACCCAGGGCTCGGCCGGCGCCCTCACGCTCGCCCAGCTCGAACGGCTGGCCAAGGACCACGGCCTCAACCCCATAGGCAGCCACGTCAACTACTACGACGACAACAACCCCGGTGCCTACTCCTTCGCGCAGAACCTCACCAAGGTCCTCGACGAGGCGGAAGCCCTCGGCCTCAAGCACATCGGCACCGCCTCCGGGCCCTTCCGCTACGGCTCCACGGTCGACGGCTGGAAGCGGGCGGCCGAGGACTTCAACACCTACGGTGCCGCCGCCCGCAAGCGCGGCATGAAGTTCTACCAGCACAACCACGCGGAGGAGTTCTCCTTCGCCACCGACAAGCCGAAGGTGCGCCTCTACGACGTCCTGCTCGCCGAGACCGACCCCGACCTGGTCTACCTGGAGATGGACATCTACTGGGCGTTCTGCGCCCAGTTCCGCTTCGGCAAGCGGGCGGACGGCACCCCGGCCCCCTTCGACCCCATCGACTACGTGCTCAAGCAGCCCGACCGCTATCCCCTCTTCCACGTCAAGGACGGCACGCGGGACGACTCCGTCCGCGACGGCTACAGGATGACCGACGTCGGCGACGGCGACATCGACTACAAGAACTTCCTGAGCCGGGTCACCACCCGCACGCACCGTGGCCGCACCTACCACCACTGGCAGACCGAGCACGACAACCCGGTCGACTCCCTCGCCTTCGCGCGGAAGTCCAGCGAGCACCTGCACTCGCTCCGCCAGGGCCGCTGCGGCGACTGACGGCTGAGCGCGCGTATGCGCGTGGGGCCCGGTTCCGCCTCCTGGCGCGGCGCGTTCGCAGAGGGAGAACTCCTCGTCCGGACCGTGACCGGCGGCCCGGGGGAGGAGAGGCTGCCGGGCGACTTCCCGGACTACCCCCTCATGCCGTGACCGGGCTCCCGCTCGACCTGTCGTGACCTGCGGCCGGCTCTGCCGTCGGCTGTGACGGCAGAGCCCCGGTGGCGGAGCCGGGGCCCGGGCCGGTCACCGGCGCTGGTTGAGGTGGGCGCTCAGGAGGTGGGAGTCGAGCAGGGAGGTGTCTGCCGTCCGGTCGGCTCGCGCGAAGCCGGCCAGCATGCGCTTGGTGAGGACGAGGGCTTCGGGGGCGCGCCGGATGAGGGGCCTCGTCCAGGCGCCGACGGCCTCGTCCAGCCGGTCGAGCGGGGCGGTCCGGTGGAGGAGGCCGATCCGGTGAGCGGCGTCGGCGTCGAACACGTCGCAGGTCAGCATGAGTTCGCGGATCCTGGCGGCACCGGCCTCGGAGACCAGGCGGCCCATCGCCCCTCCCCAGGCCGGGGGGAGTCCGATCCCGACCTCCGGCATGCGGAACCGGCAGGTGTCCGCGCCCACACGCAGGTCGCAGAACGAGGCGAGCGCGAGCCCGGCACCGATCACCCGGCCGTGGAGCCTGGCGATGGTGACGGCGTGGGTGTTCTCCAGGGCCTGGCACAGCCGCTGGGCCTTGTCCACGATGCGCCGCAGCGCGGAACCGCCGGGATCCGCGGTCAGCGCAGCCTGGTACTCGTTGCGGTCGGCTCCCAGACAGAAGTCCGTACCCATGGACGAGAGGACCAGGACACGGATGTCCGGGCGGTCGTGCAGGTCGTCGAGCAGGCGGAGGAGATCGTCCAGGACGGCGGCGTCCAGGGTGTCTTCCTGGCCCCAGGGGTTGAGCCGGACATGGAGCACGGGGCCGTCCTCATCGACGCGTATCGCCTTTCGGGAGGAACTGGTGAGCGTACCGGCGGTTTCGTTCATGCGAGGGCGACATCCAGGTTCAGCGGGCGCCGGAACGCGACCCTGGGGGCCATCGTCGGGCGGCGTACGAGAGTGAGACGGGGCAGACGGCGGATGAGCTGACGGAGAAGGGTCTGGGCCTCCAGCCGGGCCAGCGGGGCGCCGAGACAGTAGTGGATTCCGCCGCTGAAGGCGAGGTGGGCGGGCGGGCGCAAGGGGTCGAACCTGCCGGGCTCCCTGTGTTTCGCCGGATCCCGGTGGGCGGCTCCCACCATGAGATGCACCATCTCGTCCTTGCGTATCTCCATCCCGCCCAGGACGCAGTCCGCGGCGGCGACCCTGCTGATGACGTGGGTGGGCGGGTCGTAGCGCAGTGTCTCCTCCACGAACGCGGGGACCAGACCGGGGCGGTCCGCGACCAGGTCCCAGCGCGCCGGGCTCTCGACGAGCAGGAGCGTCATGGTCGTCAGGAGGGTCGCGGTGGTCTCCAGGGCGGCCAGGAGGACGAACAGCACCAGGAAGTAGACCGCTTCGTCGGCCTTGTCGCGGTCGGGTTCCAAGGAGTCCCAGGACTCTATCCAGCGGGACACGGGGTCCTCGCCGGGGCGGGTGCGCCGGCTTTTCACGAGGTCGAGGAAGTAGGCGCGCAGTTCGGCCGTGGCCGCGTCCGACGCGGCCAGCTGGCTCGCCGACGGAAGCAGTTCCTGGGTGAAGACCTGGTCATGCGTCAGTTTCCGCAGGCGGGGCCAGTCGGCAGCGGGCAGCCCGAGCCACTCGCCGATGGTGGCGACCGGCAGTTCCTCACCCACGAGCGCCGAGAAGTCCGCCTCCCCGTCCCGCAACCGCTCCGCCAGGGTGTTCAGGAGCTGATCGGTCGTCCGGCTCACCGACCGGCCGATCCGTTCCACCGTGGCCCGGTCGAACGTTCCGGCCGCCCGGCGGGCCCGTGTGTGGTCGGGAGGATTGAGCGCGGCCAGCGTGCTGCTCATCTCCTGCGAGGAGGAGGCGTTCCAGCGCGTGCCCGAACCCTGCCGTTCACGCCAGTGTTTGTCGGGTTCCAGCCAGTCGCGGCTGCGTAGTACCTGATCGCAGACGGCGAAGCCGGTGACGAGGGAGCCACCCCATGGGGCCGGGCTGACCTCGCCCCTCGTCAGCAGTTCCTCGTATAGGGGGAAGGGGTCGGCCTGTCCCTTTGCCGTCCGCAGACGCGAGAAGAGGGAGACGGACGCCCTGCGGTCGGATGACGGGGTTGTGGTGACGCTCATGATGACGGCTCCTTTCTAGAACCAGCCGCCATGCATACCCACAAGATCGTTGAAGCATCCAATAACACAGGGGCATCAGGAGGTAACAAAAATCACTCCCCCCTCGTCCAAGCAAGGAAACGGCTGAAGAGGCCGCCCTTGGGCTGTGAAGCAGCGGAGTTCTGCGGCTGGGAGCCGCGGGTCCCGGAGGGCTGCCCGGCGGATGAGCCCTGCTGGGACGTGGCGGCCGGCTGCGCCGCCTGGCCGGGGCGGGCGGCGGCCACCGGCTGGGTCTGCGGAGTGAACCGGACGGGGAGGGTCACCAGCGAGCGGCTCCACGGACTCGGCACCCAGGCGAGGGTCTTGAACGGAACACGCATCTCGATGTCCGGCAGCCGGTTGAGCAGGGTCTCGACCGCGGTGACCGCGATCATGAACGCCGGGTCCTTGGCGGGGCACGCGTGCGGGCCCGCACCGAAGGCGAGATGGGCCTTGGCGCTGAGCTGCCGGCGGTGCTCGGTCAGTTTGGGGTCGGTGTTGGCCGCGGCGAAGGAGATCAGTACGGGGTCGTCGGCCCGCAGGGTCCTGCCGCCCAGTTCGACGTCATGGACCGGATAGTGAGCCGCGTAGTTGGCGATCGGCGCGTAGTTCCACAGGCTCTGGGCGACCGCGTCCTCGACCGGCAGCCCGGTCTGCCATTCCTCGCCCAGGTACAGCGCGCTGCTGCTCCCGATCGTGGCGGACAGGGGGGCGGTGCCACCGGAGAGCAGGGTCACGAGCTGGTGCAGCACCTCCTCGTCGCTCAGCCGGGCCGGGTGCTCCATCAGGCGCGTCGTCAGGTCGGCCGCCGGGCGGCGGTGCTTGAGGGCGATCAGCTCGGTGAGCGCCCCGCCCAGGACCTCGTCGGAGCCCGGGGCCCCCTCGAAGATGCCGCTGATCCCGGCGATCACCCGGTCACCGATCTCCGGGGGACAGCCGAACAGCTCGCTGAAGACCAGCAACGGCAGCGGCTGGGCGTACTCCGCCATCAGTTCCGCCTGGCCGCGGGGTTCGCCACTGAAGCGGCTGATCAGGTAGTCGGCGGACTGCTGCGTCTGCCTCACGAGCTGGAGCTCGTTGACCGTGGAGAGGCTGTCGGTGACCGCCTGGCGCAGCCGGGCATGGGCCGCACCGTCGCTGAACAGCGCATTGGGGCGGTAGCTCATCATCGGCAGGGCGGGGCTGTCCGCCGGGACGCGGCCTTCGTTCAGCGCGTTCCAGCGGCGGGAGTCCCGGACGAAGGACGCGGGGTTCTGCAGGACGTAGAGGGCGGCGTCATAGCTGGTGACCAGCTCGACCTCCACATCCGGGGCGATGTCGACGGGTGCGCTCAGGCCGAACGAGCGCAGATGCGCGTAGTGGCCGTCGGGGTCGGCTCCGAACGAGGGGCCGTACAGCCGGACGTTCTCGTGCGCGGGGCACCCGGGAGGTATCTCCTGCGGGTCAAGCGGCTGCTGCATGGTGCGGGGCTCCTAGCCGAGTTGGGACATGAGATGTTCGACGAGGGTGATGAGGGCCTGCGCCGAGGTTCCTTCATCGCGGACGTCGCACTTGGCGACGGGCGTGTCGGCGGTCAGGTTCAACGCCTCGCGGACTTCGTCGAGCGGGTAGTCCGTGGTCCCCTCGAAATGGTTGACGCCGATGGCGTACGTCAGGCCGAAACTCTCGACCAGGTCGAGGACGGGGAAGGACTCGTGCAGGCGCTCGGGGTCCACGAGGACCAGCGCGCCCAGAGCACCCCGCGACAGCTCCTCCCACATCTCCTTGAAACGCTCCTGCCCGGGCGTTCCGAAGAGGTAGAGGACCAGCGAGTCGCTGAGGGTGAGGCGGCCGAAGTCCATGGCCACGGTGGTGGTCTTCTTGTGCGGTGTGCCCGACAGGTCGTCGAATCCCTCGCTGGCCTCGGTGATCTCCTCCTCGGTCCGCAGCGGTTCGATCTCGGAGAGACTTGCGATGCAGGTGGTCTTCCCGACCCCGAAGTGCCCGACCACGAGGATCTTCACCGCGTGGGAGACGTCTGGATCCAGGTACACGCGTTACGCTCCGAATCGATTCTTCAGGCCTTCGAGCACGGCGCTGACCAGTTCTCTGTCGACATGCTCGGCGCGAGGTATCGGCCTCCTCACGAGGATGAGGCTGTCCTCCTCCAACTGCGCCAGCAGGATGCGCACGATGCCCAGCGGCAGGTGCGTGTGGCCGGCCACCTCGGCGACGGACAGGAAGCCCTCGGCGATCAGGGCCATGACCTGGCCGGCTTCGGGAGAGAGCGTGCGTGCCGTGGCCGCCGCGTCCTGCGACGCCATGACGAGTGTGGTGTGCTCGTACTCGTGGTCCGGGGGCAGGGCGCGTCCGTTGGTGATGACGAAGAGGGGGACTAACGAGGAGGTCAGCTCCAGCTCGGGCTCGTCAGGCATGGGACCCCCCCTCTCCCCCCGCAGCCGACGGGGCCAGCTTCGGGATCACCTCGTGCAGGCGGGTGGTGAACTCCTCGATGTCGCAGTCGTGCTCGGCGGCGGCGGCCAGGAAGGCCCCTGTACCCGCCGATATCAGGAAGATCCAGCCGTGCTGGAACTCGATGACCGTCTGCCGCCACGCGGCGTCCTCCTGGACACCCGCGAACTGTGAAGTGACCCTGCTGTAGGCGTGGATGCCCGTCATCGCCGCGGATATCGTGTCCGCCATGTCCCTGTCCAGCCCGCTGGTCGCCCCGCGGGGCAGCCCGTCGGAGCCCAGCAGCACCGCGTGACGGGCACCTTGCACATCGGTGATCACCCGGTCGAGATCGGCGAGCACGAAACCCGAATCGCCCGGGCCCTTGCGCCGGTCCGCCCCGGTGCTCCGCGTACCGGCGTCATCCCCGGCACTCACCCTGGGGGGCGAGGTGAGGTTGTTCCCCAGGCGGGCGACAAGGCGGTGCATACGGAAGGAGATCTGCTGCATGTCCACATCGGGTGCCGCGGCCGCGGCCAGATAGGCACCCTGGCCGGCCCCGATCAGAAAGCTCCATCCGTGGGAGAACTCGATGATCGTCTGGCTCCACTGCCGGTCCTTCTCCGGTCCGGCGAAGTGAGCCGTGGCCCGGCTGAGCGACTGCATGCCGGCCATGGCGGCGGAGATGGTGCGCACCTCCTTCTCGGCCAGGCCCTCGGTGGACCCGCGGGGGAGGCCGTCCGCGGACAACAGGACGGCGTGCCGTGCCCGGGGCACGTTCTGCACGATGTCCTCGAGCATCCACGACAGGTCTGCGGTCATGCGTCTTCGGACCCTTCGGGCGACGTGGAATCGAGATTGCGGCCTGACAGGGTGCCGCGCTGGAAAGCCCCCAGGCTGCGTCCGGAGGAACGGCCGGTCCTCTCGGGCGCCGGCGGCACCGGCTGCACGGCCACCGGGTCCGGCACGCTCGCGATGGGAGCCTGGCGCGCTCCGCGCTTCGGCAGTCCGTGAGTCGTGCGCGCGGTCCCGTTCTGCGGCCGGCCTTCCGTACGCGGGATGCTGCTGACGGGCGCCTCGGGGGCGGGCGGCGTCTCCTCCATGGTCCACAGCTCCTCGGGCAGCAGGACGACGGCCCGGACGCCGCCGTACCGGGAGACTCCGGTGACATCCACCTTGAAGCCGTACTGTCGAGCGATCAGGCCGATCACGGGGAATCCGAACTTGGGCTGGTTCCCGAGCTGCGAAAGGCGGGGGACGACATCGCCGGACAGGAGATCGGTCGCCCGCTGGCGGTCCTCGTCATTCATGCCGACACCGGCGTCGTCGATGACGATGCACAGATTGTTCTGGGCCCGCTGGAACGTCACCTCGATCGGTGCGTCGTGCTGGGAGAAGCTGGCAGCGTTGTCAAGGAGCTCGGCGACCGCGAGCGCCACCGGGGCCACCGCGGACGCCTTCAGCGCGAGGGCGGTCTGCTGCATGACGGAGACCCGGTGGAAGTTACGGATCTGCCCCTGGGCGCTGCGCACCACGTCGTAGACGCTGGCGGGCCTGTTGCGGCGGCCGAGCGGCGCACCGCACATGACCGCGATGCCCTGCGCCTTGCGGGCCATCTGCGCATTGGCGTGGTTCACCTCGAGCAGATCGCTGAGCACGGCGTGGCCGCCGTACTTGCGCTGGATGCTGTCCAGGAGAGTCGTCTGCTCCGCCGCGAGACTCTGCAGGAAGCTGGCCGCGCCCTTGAGGACCGCCTTGGTGTTCTCCTCCGCCGCTTCCTTGGCCTCCCGGAGCGTTCCGTCCTGTTCGCTCCTGAAGCGCTGGAGTTCGGCGTGGGAGAGGTGGAGCCGACTGTCGGATGTGTGCAGCTGGTGCCTCAGCTCGGCCTCGGACTGCTGCTTCTTCGCCCCTAGGGCTCTGTTACGGGCGGCGAGTGCCACAACGGCGGCAACGGCTATCACCGTCACCGCAACCATGCACCACACGAGTGCGTCTTGATTCATGGAAACCTTTCCCGGCGCAGGCGGACGGCGACGGACATGCCTCCCTGGGGCCCGCGACACAGCCACTCGGTGCTGCCAGGCCGCTGTTGTGTGGAGAGCAGGCCGTCGATCGCAAATCAGCATCTGAATCCAGTGGATCAAGATCGCAGATGCCGGGATGCTATCACCGGATCGCGCTCTCACCGGAAGCGGGGACTCCGGCCGTGCGCGCGACAACACGTCCTGTAACAAGCCTTGTTGAGAAGCGTGTTCGCCCGGCCGCAGTCCGTTTCCGTCGCCTTCCGCTGCTGGACCTCAATCGTTCACGGAAGATCGCGTAGAGGAGTGACCACCTGTCACTTGTGGCGAGGGTATCGGCAACAGGAGGCCTGTCGTCCGCACCGGAGGCTGTGGTTCCGCCCGAGTCCCGGTGATGCCGGGATTTCCACGCTTTCCGGGGGCGGACGGCCCGGCCGGCAGCCGTCGTACCGCCGGTGGCCTTCGCGGCCACGCGCCACCGGATCTCCTCGAACGCGAGATCCGTGAGCTCGATCCACCCCGGCGCCTCCCGGCTGAGCCGTATGCGACCCCGTCGGTCCCGCAGCGCTGCCGCCTGCTCCTGGTACACGGCCCACCACGGTCCGTACACGCGGCGCCGTCAGACGCTACTGGGAGCACCCGCACCGCACTGACCACCGAAAACGCAGGTGAAGGGCACCCCAAACCCCTGGTATTGTTTTCTTTGTCGCCACGGGGAACACCCCGGGACGACAGACACCTTGTCCGGGTGGCGGAATGGCAGACGCGCTAGCTTGAGGTGCTAGTGCCCTTTATCGGGCGTGGGGGTTCAAGTCCCCCCTCGGACACCAGCAGGAACCCCACTTCATGTGGGGTTTTTCTGTTTCCCGGGCTGCGGCGTGACCGGCCAGGTGGCCAACGGCCGAACGAATCCCCAGGCCGGATCAGGGACGGCGGGCCGGGTGGGCCCGCTCCGGCATCCTTCAGGCGGACGGCATCCGGCCGGAACTCCTGCCCGGCATGCCAAGGGAGAGAGCGTGAGCGCCCTCGCCACGGCGCCGGGGGTCTCCCGCTGCCCCTTTGTACCGGCATCGGCGAGAGTGTCTGAGACAGGCGGACAGTGGTTCTTACGAGCCCCTGGGGTACGTGTCGGGGGCGTCGTCATGTCCGGGCACGGAAAAGCCCCTGCCGGCCACGGGGTGACCGACAGGGGCCGTGTCCCTCACCGTGCGCCGGGTGGTTGCACGGCACCCCGCACACGAGGGCGGACCGGGGCGAGGGCCTGAGCACGTCAGCTCAGACGGAGACACGTCCTGCCTCCTGCCCAAGGCTTGTCCGGTCGGGGGACAACCGGCCTGCCCCTGCCGCGTCGCGCCGCCGTGATCACGGGGGAGGGACAGGAGCCTGTGACTACTCATCGCGGATCACCATCGCGAACACAGATGATGATCCATCGACCACGTGGCCGGTCGGCCAGTTGTGCGCGTTACGGGATAAAGATCATGAACGGAAGAGGGTCGCCCATTCGGTGAGCACGCGCCTCGCATCTTCACCGAAGAGAGCATGTCGTTCGTACAGTTCGAACACCCTCAGATGCTCAGCGATGTCATGCAGGGCCGCTCTCTGTCGACGACGACGCTAGAGCGGTGCGACAAGCCGCGTCTACCAGGGAACGCGGGTATTCGCGTTGTCGGGTAGACCGGTCGCGCCTCACCGCCAACACCACGCGCGCGCCGACACTGCCCGGCGCACCACTGGACAGATGGTCGCGGCCGCCTGCCGCGAGTGTCAGCCGGTCGTCCGTCACGATGCCGAGGACAGTCGGTCACGTGACCAACGCATGACCAACAACCGCCTGAGCGCGGCTGGAACAGCAGGGAAGAACCGGAGGGACACCCGCCCAAGCCCAGCCTGTAGGCGGGTGTTTCCCCAGGTCGGGGTGGGTGAAGGCTGATGTCCGAGTGGAGAGTCCAAGTCCCCCTCGGACATCAGCCGGACACCGACGGCGTAAGGCCCCGGCCGCGCGCCTGAAGACGCGCGGCCGGGGCCTCCACGGCGTCAGCCGTGGGTGGCTTTCGCCATGACCGGTTCGGTCAGCTGCACGGGTTCCGTGCCGGGGGAACTGTGCCGCGCCGCCCAGTTCTCCAGCGCCGCGCGGCAGGCGTGGTCCAGGTGGTGCAGGCCGGAGAGATCCAGCTCGACGGGCCGGTCCTGGGGCAGGTTCTCCAGGCTGTCGAGTATCTTCGGCAGCCTCAGGAAGGTCGCGTTCCCCGACAGGTGGACCTGGATGGGGCCGGCTCCCTTGTCGATGACGTCCAGACCGACGTGCGAGGCGTCCCAGGCCGTCTTGGCGACGGAGAGCGCCAGGCCGATCAGGACACCCTCGAACATGTTCACCGTGACGATGGACACGGCCGTCGCCACCAGGATGAGGGCTTCGCCCCGGTGACCGCGCCACAGCGTCGCGACGGTGCGCAGCGGGATCAGTTTCCAGCCCGCGTGGACGAGGATCCCGGCCAGGGCCGGCAGCGGTATGAGCGCGAGGGCCGACGGCAGCAGTGCCGCGAAGAGCAGCAGCCACACGCCGTGCAGGACCCGGGACGCCTTGGTCTTCGCGCCCGCCTGGACATTGGCGGAGCTGCGCACGATGACCGCGGTCATCGGCAGGGCGCCCAGGACCCCGCACACGGTGTTTCCGGCCCCCTGCGCCATCAGCTCCTTGTCGTACTGCGTGCGCGGCCCGTCATGGAGGCGGTCCACCGCAGCCGCGCTGAACAGGCTCTCGGCGGAGGCGATCAGGGTGAAGGCCAGCACTGTCCCGAGCATGCCCACGCTCGCCAGCTCGCCGAACGCGTCCAGCCCGGGCGGCTGGACGGCGTCGAGCAGACCCTGCACCTCGACCTCGGCGACCGGCAGACCGAACACGAACGAGACGAGCGTGGCCAGTGCGACTGCGGCGAGGGCACCGGGAACCGCCCTCACCCGCTCGGGCATGTGCTTCCACAGCACCATCACCGCGACGGTGCCGGCGCCGACCGCGAGCGATGTGAGCGCCTCGGTGCTCGCCACGGCCTCGGCCAGGGCCCCGGGGAGCCCGGCCAGCTTGTCCAGGCCGGACGCCGGGGCCTCCAGACCGGCCGCCGCGTAGAGCTGGCCCGCGATGAGCACGAGCCCGATGCCGGCGAGCATGCCCTCGACGACCGAGAGCGAGATGGCCCGGAACCAGCGCCCGAGCTTCAGCGCGCCCATGGCGAGCTGGAGCAGCCCGGCGGCCAGCACGATCACTCCCAGCGCGGCGAGCCCGAAGGTCTGGACGGCTTCGAAGACCAGCACGGTCAGACCGGCGGCCGGCCCCGACACCTGGAGGCTGCTGCCACGCATGAAGCCCGTGACGATACCGCCGACGATGCCGGTGATCAGTCCCAGCTCCGCCGGCACGCCGGAGGCCACGGCGACGCCCACACACAGCGGCAGGGCGACGAGGAAGACGACGATCGAGGCGGTGAAGTCCTGCCGCAGATGAGGAAAAGACGTTCGGCGGTCCATACCGGCCCTCACAGCGTCTGGAAGGTGTCGGAGGTCGCGTCGTGCGTCAGCACGGCTCCCGTGTGGACCTCGTAGAACCAGCCGTGCAGCCGCAGTTCTCCCTCCGCCAGGCGCTTGTCGACGCAGGGGTAGGAGCGCAGCCTGAGCAACTGGGTGAGCACGTGGTTCTTCACGGCTTCGGCCACGGCCGGGTCGTCCGCCACCCCCTCGGGGCGGGGAGCCGAGTGCGCGAGCCAGTCGCGCACGGCGGGCACCGCGGTCAGGTCGTCACCGCGGACCAGAGCGCCGACGGCGCCGCAGTGGGAGTGGCCGCAGACGACGATGTCCGTGACCCCGAGCACCTCCACCGCGTACTCCACGGTGGCCGCCTCGCTCGTGGGCTGCCCGGAGGCGTACGGGGGGACGATGTTGCCCGCGGTCCGCAGCTCGAAGAGTTCACCGGGGCGGGCACCGGTGATGAGGGAGGGGACGACCCGGGAGTCCGAGCAGGTGATGAACAGGACCTGCGGGGACTGGCCTTGGGCCAGCCGGGCGAACTCCTCGGGACGCTCCGTGCACTGCTCGCGGAAGGACCGGGCGTGATCGATGAGGGGTTGCATGACAGTTGTTCCTCCTGGCGCGCGGCTGAGGGCGCGTCGGCGTACGTACGAGAACGGGAGCGCGAGCGGGCAGGGCGACATGACCACGCGGCACCGCTCCTGGCGGTGCGGAGCGTGCGGGCGAGGTCTGTGCGCGCTGCGGATCAGCTCAGCAGCGGAACACCTGGAGTGCGGCAGGAGAACGGGAGACCGAGGATCTCGACGTGCGGTGCGAGCCGGCCGGTGCGGCGGGTGCCGTGGCCGGGGGGCGGCCTGCGGTGTCACCCGTCACCAGGCAGCGCGAGAGGGGCTCGGGGGTGGCCTGGACCACGGTGCGGTGCCGGTCACGAGTGCGCAACAGGCCGTTCGGGTCCCCTTCGTGAACCGGGGTACCGCAGGAGGCGTACTCCCGCCCGGTCTGTGTGCCGACCTGGCCTTCGAGACCGGCCGCATGCGCTTGAGGCGAGCCGGGGAAGGAGCTGTGGGCGATGGCGAGGCCGTGGGCGGATGCGTAAGGCGCGGACGGGGCCGGAAATTGTACGGCGAACAGGATTGCGGTCAGGACCGAGAGCACGATCCGAGCCGTCGCATCGCGCACCTCACGCCTCCTTCCGCACTCCGCCTGTCTCGTTGACGAAGAAGCTAACAGGGGTAAATTCCCGTCAGGTTAACCGTATGTGAAGAGTGTGGAAGTAGGGCGATGAAAGGGTGTAATCGCCTGCGCCGAAAACCCATTCGCCGGGAAAGGCGGCCGCCGGTTCGTTTTCCCCGCCGTGGCGTCAGCGGGCCGGGGCCGTTCCGGTGCGAGGCCCGGAGGACCAGGTCGCGACGGGTGTCGGCCTGCCCTCCGGCCCGCTCCCGCTCGTGCGGCAGACCTGTCCGAATAGGTGTGTCCGAAATTCGTATGTGCATGCGATCCGGTGAAGAGGGGCGCTCCGCGGAAGGGGTGCTCCGATTATCGGGCAAGGACTCGTGCGGCCGCCTGACCGGGGGCGGGAACTGGCGGCCATCGAATCCTCATGGGCGAACGGCTATTTCCGGATAACCGGAGGGCTATTTCCGGACACGGGCGCCCCTTCCTCCGAGCAGCCCTTTCCGGTCGGCAGGAATGGACGGGGAGGCCGGCCGGCCCCTCGGGACCCTGGCCGGTCGGCCCGCCCCTCGGGACTCCGGTCGGTCGGTCCACCCCTCGGGGCCCTGGCCGGTCCCGGCGCCGTGGGTGCGTGCGGCCTTCGGCAGGCCGCACGGGCGCTCGGGTCACGATCGGGTCTCGGACAGGGGGCGGGGGGTTGCTTTCAGCCGTGTAATCGATTCCAATCTCCCGTGTAATCGATTCCACGGCTCGTTCCGCTGGTTTCGAGGCGCACGGAAACCACAAGGAGGTGGTCCGGAAATGGCGAGCATCAAGGATGTCGCGGCCCAGGCAGGAGTGTCTGTCGCCACGGTCTCCCGCGTCCTCAACAGCCATCCCTCCGTCAGCCCGGACGCACGCAGGCGCGTCCTCGCCGCCGTCGACGCCCTCGGCTACCGGCCCAACGCGGTGGCCCGCTCGCTGCGTACCGACCAGACACGCACGCTCGGCCTCGTCATCAGCGACGTACTCAATCCGTACTTCACCGCACTGGCCCGCTCCGTGGAGGAGGAGGCCCGCGCGCTCGGCTACAGCGTGATCATCGGCAACGCCGACGAGCGGCTCGAACAGCAGGACCACCATGTCCGTACGCTCCTGGACCGCAGGATCGACGGACTCCTGGTCTCACCCGCCGACGGCGGGTCCCCGTTGCTGCTGGACGTCGCACGCACCGGCACCCCGATGGTCTTCGTCGACCGCTGGATCCCGGGGGTGGACATCCCCGTCGTCCGCTCCGACGGCCACCGCGCCATTCAGGACCTGGTCGCCCATCTGCACGCGCTCGGCCACCGCAGGCTCGCCATCATCGCGGGCCCCGCGGCCACCACGACCGGCAACGAACGTGTCGAGGCCTTCCGGGAAGCGATGCTGGCCCACGGGCTCGCCCTGCCCGACGCGTACATCGGGCAGGGCGACTTCCAGGCCGACAGCGGGCGGCGCGCCACCGAGCGCTTCCTGGCGCTCCCCGACCCGCCCGAGATCGTGTTCGCCGCCGACAACCTCATGGCGCTCGGCGCCCTGGACGCCATCCGTGCGCACGGTCTGCGCGTCCCGCAGGACATCGGCATCGCGGCCTTCGACGACATCCCGTGGTTCGTCCACACCGGTCCGCCGATCACCGCGATCGCCCAGCCCACGGGGGACCTCGGCCGTGCCGCCGTACGCGCCCTGGTCGACATCGTCGAAGGCCGCCCCCCGCAGTCCGTCACCCTGCCCGCCCGGCTCGTCGTACGCAGCTCCTGCGGCGAGCGCACCTTCACCCCCGGGAGCAACGAGTGAGCCAATCAGTGGAGTTGCTGCGCATCGAGGGCGTGCGCAAGACCTTCCCCGGGGTCGTCGCCCTGGACGGGGTCGACTTCGACCTGCGCAGCGGTGAGGTGCACGTCCTGCTCGGTGAGAACGGCGCGGGCAAGAGCACCCTCATCAAGATGCTCTCCGGCGCCCACCGCCCGGACGGCGGAAAGATCTTCGTCGGCGGCCAGGAGGTGCGCATCCACGGCGCGCAGGACGCCGAGAAGCTCAAAATCGCCACCATCTACCAGGAGTTCAACCTGGTACCCGATCTGACGGTCGCCGAGAACATCTTCCTCGGCCGCCAGCCGCGCCGCTTCGGCATGATCGACCGGCGCCGCATGGAGGCCGACGCCGAGGTGCTCCTGCGCCGGGTCGGCCTGCGCGTCCCGCCCAGGACCAGGGTCCGTGAACTGGGCATCGCCCGGCTGCAGATGGTCGAGATCGCCAAGGCCCTCAGCCTGGACGCACGTGTCCTGATCATGGACGAGCCGACCGCGGTCCTCACCTCCGAGGAGGTCGACAAACTCTTCGGGATCGTGCGGCAGCTGCGTGCGGACGGCGTCGGCGTCGTCTTCATCACCCATCACCTCGACGAGATCGCGGCGCTCGGTGACCGCGTCACCGTCCTGCGCGACGGCCGCAGCATCGGTCAGGTGCCCGCCTCGACGCCCGAGGCGGAACTCGTCCAGCTCATGGTCGGACGCAGCATCGACCAGCAGTACCCGCGCGAACGCCAGGAAACGGGACGGCCGTTGCTCTCCGTCCGTGGACTCACCCGCACCGGGGTGTTCCACGACATCAGCTTCGACGTGAAGGCCGGCGAGGTCGTCGGCATCGCCGGACTCGTCGGAGCGGGCCGCACCGAGGTCGCCCGCGCCGTCTTCGGCGCCGACCCCTACGACGCCGGGACCGTCGAGGTGTGCGGCGAGCGGCTGGGCAAGCACGATGTGACCGCCGCCATGGGCGCCGGGATCGGGCTCGTCCCCGAGGACCGCAAGGGCCAGGGCCTCGTGCTCGACGCATCCGTGCAGGAGAACCTCGGGCTGGTCACCCTCCGCTCGGCGACCCGCTCCGGACTCGTCGACGTCAAGGGACAGCGCTCCGCCGCCGCCCGCATCGCCGAGCAGCTCGGCGTACGGATGGCGGGCCTCGGCCAGCACGTCCGCACGCTGTCCGGCGGCAACCAGCAGAAGGTCGTCATCGGGAAGTGGCTCCTGGCCGACACCCGGGTGCTGATCCTCGACGAACCGACGCGCGGGATCGACGTCGGGGCCAAGGTCGAGATCTACCAGCTCGTCAACGAACTGACCGCCTCCGGGCACGCCGTCCTGATGATCTCCAGCGACCTGCCCGAGGTCCTCGGGATGAGCGACAGGGTCCTCGTCATGGCCCAGGGCCGCATCGCCGGAGAACTCCCCGCCCACGAGGCCACCCAGGACGCCGTGATGGCACTCGCCGTCAGCGCCGCCCCCGTGACAGCACCCACCGAACACGCAGAGAACGCAGAGGAGAGCCCCCGTGGCCACTGACACGCATCCGAGCAGGACGGGCGCGGGCGGCGCCGGACACACCCTCCGCCGCCTCCTGCTCGACAACGGCGCACTCAGCGCGCTGGTCGTCCTCCTGGTGGCGATGTCGCTGCTCTCCGGCGACTTCCTCACCACCCAGAACCTGCTGAACGTCGGTGTCCAGGCCGCGGTGACCGCGATCCTCGCGTTCGGTGTCACCTTCGTCATCGTCTCGGCCGGCATCGACCTCTCCGTCGGCTCGGTCGCCGCGCTCTCCGCGACCGTCCTCGCCTGGTCGGCGACGTCCGCCGGCGTGCCCGTCTGGCTGGCGGTCGTCATGGCCGTCGCCACCGGTATCGCCTGCGGTTTCGTCAGCGGCGCCCTCGTCGCGTACGGCAAGCTGCCCTCGTTCATCGCGACGCTGGCCATGCTCTCGGTGGCCCGGGGCCTGTCCCTGGTCATCTCCCAGGGCAGGCCGATCCCCTTCCCCGACTCCGTCTCCGTGCTCGGGGACACCCTCGGCGGCTGGCTGCCCGTCCCGGTCCTCGTGATGATCGCCATGGGCCTGGTGGCGGCACTCGTCCTGGCCCGCACCTACATCGGCCGCTCCATGTACGCCATCGGGGGCAACGAGGAAGCGGCCCGGCTCTCCGGACTGCGCGTCAAGAAGCAGAAGCTGGCCATCTACGCCCTGTCCGGCCTCTTCGCCGCCGTCGCGGGCATCGTCCTCGCCTCCCGGCTGGTCTCCGCGCAGCCGCAGGCCGCGCAGGGATACGAGCTCGACGCGATCGCCGCGGTCGTCATCGGCGGCGCCAGCCTCGCCGGAGGCGTCGGCAAGGCGTCCGGCACCCTGATCGGCGCGCTGATCCTCGCCGTGCTGCGCAACGGCCTCAACCTCCTGTCCGTTTCCGCCTTCTGGCAGCAGGTCGTCATCGGCGTCGTCATCGCCCTCGCGGTGCTGCTGGACACACTGCGCCGCAAGGCCGGATCGGGAACCGCGGCCGCCGCAGGCCCGTCCGCAGCGCCCGGAACACCCGGCAAGGGACGCAAGGCAGCGGTGCAGCTCGGTGTCGCGGTGGTCTGTGTGGCCGCCGTCATGGCCGCCGTGACCTTCTTCAAGTCCGGGTCCTCCGGTGACACCACCAAGGTGGGCATGTCCCTCTCCACCCTGAACAACCCCTTCTTCGTCCAGATGAAGGAGGGCGCGCAGGAGCAGGCAAAGGCGGCCGGGGTCGACCTCACCGTCACCGACGCCCAGAACGACGCCTCGCAACAGGCCAACCAACTGGAGAACTTCACCAGTTCCGGGGTGGACTCCGTCATCGTCAACCCGGTGGACTCCGACGCGGCCGGCCCCGGTGTCCGCGGCGCCAACAAGGCCGGCATCCCGGTGGTCGCCGCCGACCGCGGCGTCAACAAGGCCGAGACCGCGACGCTCGTCGCCTCCGACAACGTGGCGGGCGGCAAGCTCGCCGCGAAGACGCTCGCCGACAGGCTCGGCGGCAAGGGCAGCATCATCGTCCTGCAGGGAACCGCCGGCACCTCCGCCAGCCGTGAGCGCGGCGCGGGCTTCGCCGCGGGCATCAAGGCCTACCCGGGCATCAGGATCGTGGCGGCCCAGCCGGCCGACTTCGACCGCACCAAGGGCCTGGACGTCATGACCAACCTGCTCCAGTCCCACCCCGGCATCACCGGAGTCTTCGCCGAGAACGACGAGATGGCGCTCGGCGCGGTCAAGGCGCTGGGCAGCAAGGCCGGGAAGTCCGTCTCCGTCGTCGGCTTCGACGGGACCCCCGACGGCCTGACGGCGGTCGAGGCGGGCACCCTGTACGCGTCCGTGGCCCAGCAGCCCAAGGAACTGGGGAAGATCGCCGTGCAGAACGCGGTCCGTGCGGCCGACGGCAAGAAGGTCGACGGCATGGTGAAGGTGCCGGTCAAGGTCGTCACCCGGCAGAACGTCGCCGACTTCTCCTGAACACGGAAGGCACGATCACGATGTACGCACTCGAGGACTCCTCCCGGTACGACCTCCTGGTCGTCGGCTCGGCCAACGCCGACCTGGTCATCGGTGTCGACCGCCGCCCCGGGCCGGGGGAGACGGTGCTCGGCTCCGACCTCGTCGTCCACCCCGGTGGCAAGGGTGCCAACCAGGCGGTCGCCGCAGCCCGCCTCGGTGCCCGCACGGCGCTGCTGGCCCGGGTCGGCGACGACGCCCACGGGCGCCTGCTGCGTGCCTCGCAGCAGGAGGCGGGCGTCGACACCGGCGGAGTCCTCGTCGGAGGGGCGCCCACCGGCGTCGCCCTCATCACCGTCGACCCCTCGGGCGACAACAGCATCGTCGTCTCCCCGGGTGCCAACGCCCGGCTGACCCCCGAGGACATCCGGGCAGCGGGACCACTGTTCGCATCGGCCCGTGTCGTCTCCGTACAGCTGGAGATCCCGCCGGCCACCGTCGCGGAGACGGCACGCGCCCTCGGCCCGGGAACACGCCTGGTCCTCAACCCCTCACCGCCCGCGCCGCTCCCGGACGCGGTGCTGGCTGCCTGCGACCCGCTGGTGGTCAACGAGCACGAGGCGCGCTTCATCCTCGGGGGGAGCGCGGGCAGTTCCCCGGAGTCCTGGGCGCGGGGGCTCACGGCCCTCGGCCCGCGTTCGGTGGTCATCACCCTCGGCGCGGACGGGGCTCTGGTCGCCGACACCCGTGCCGGCGACCCCGTACGGGTGCCGAGCCCCCAGGTCGAGGCGGTGGACACCACGGGTGCGGGCGACGCGTTCACCGCCGCCCTGGCCTGGCGCCTCGGCCTGGGCGAGGAGCTCATCGAGGCCGCCGCGTTCGCCGTACGGGTCGGTGCGGCGGCCGTCACGAAGAAGGGCGCGCAGGCGTCCTTCCCGACCGCGGAAGAGGTTTCGGCACTGTGAAGAAGTCAGGCATCCTGAACAGCCGGCTCGCGGGAGCGCTGGCCGGACTGGGCCACGGCGACGGCGTCCTGGTCTGCGACGTGGGCATGCCCCTCCCGCCGGGGCCCCACGTGGTCGACCTGGCCTTCCGCGCGGGCGTCCCGTCCTTCGCCGAGGTGCTCGACGGGCTGCTGGAAGAGCTGGTCGTGGAGGGTGCGACGGCCGCCGAGGAGATACGGGAGGCCAACCCGGAAGCTGCCCGGCTCCTGGCCGCACGCCTCCCGGACCTGGCACATGTGCCGCACGAACAGCTGAAGGCGCTCACCGCGTCCGTCCGCCTCGTGGTACGGACGGGGGAGGCGCGGCCGTACGCGAACGTGCTGCTGAGATGCGGCGTCTTCTTCTGACGTCCCCGTGGCCAGGAGCTTGTTAGGGTGGCACCCGTGACTGCCGGGTCGGCCATGGGCCATGCGCGAGAGAGGCTCCCGGCTCCTGCGTGAGCGCGAGGCGGGTGCGAGCCCCGCCGCCCTGTCGTGTTCCCCCGCCCCGCGCCCGTACGAGGCGCCCCCGCCCAGCGGAATCCACGACACGGAGAGTGCCTGTACATGTCCCACACCCAGCAGCAGGACCCGCACGCATCTCGACAAGGCGTCGACGTCGTCCAGTTGAACCACCACGCCGTACACGCCAGGGACCGCGCCCTGTCGGCGGAGTTCATCGCCGCGGTCCTGGGCCTGGAGGTCGGCTCCCCCTTCGGGCCGTTCCTGCCCGTCGCCCTGGGGAACGGTGTGACGCTCGACTACTACGAACTGCGGGACGAGCCGGTGCAGTCGCAGCACTACGCCTTCCTCGTCCCCGACGCGCAGTTCGACACCATGATCGCCCGGCTCCAGGCGCTCGACGTCACCTACTACGCCGATCCCCGGCACACCGAACCCGGGCAGATCAACCGCCTCTTCGGTGGGCGCGGGGCCTATTTCAAGGACCCGGACGGCCACAACATGGAGATCATGACCCGGCCTTACGCCCGGCCCGCCCACGGAACCTGAGAGGAACCGCCGGGGCGCGCGAGGCCCCCCGCAGCGCGCGCCCGGGACCGGGGCCCGGGGCGGTCTCGACGGGAAGGCCCGGGGGAGCGCGGTGGAGCATTCCCGGCCACCGGATACCGAGCGGAGAGAACGGCAAGAGGCCCAGGTCCCAGGATGCCCCTGGTCGTCGTGGCCGACCCGTCCGATCACACGCGGACGCCCGCACCCTTCCTCAGGAGAATGCACATGCGTCTTCGTCGTCTCGTCGCCGGTGCCGTGCTCGCGGCCGCCGTGGCCGGCTCCACCACGGCGGCCGCGTCGGCCGCTCCCAAGCCCGATCCGTACGAGAACTACCTCACCGACACCAAGTACGACTCCGTCGCCTTCGGTATGAGCAGACAGCAGGTCGGGGCAGTCATGGGCACACGGCCGCACTGCTCCGGGACCGAGGCCGGCGGCGCCCTGGTGTGCTGGGGGCCGAACCAGTTCGTCGATCACACGGCGTCGTTCACCTTCAACGCCGCCGACCAGTTGGTCAGGAAGGAGAAGGACTACGCCTTCGCCTACGCCTGGTACACCTACGATCTGCCCCGGACCATGACCAAGGCCCAGTACGAGCAGCAGTTCGCGGTGGGCGACACACTGGCGGAGGTCAACGCCGCCGTCGCCGGTACGGCTTGCACGGACATATGGACCGAGCGGCCCGGTTACCCGTCGTCCAGCGGATGGAAGACGATGATCCATTGCACCGGCACCGTCGACGAGTCCTACCCGGAGATCGAGTTCTTCTTCACCGACGGCGTGCTGACGGGCAAGACCTACTCGTCCCGCGACGACGTCCGCTGACCCGGCCGGACCCCTCGGACGGCGAGGACCGGGACCGGCGCACCGGCCACTCGCGCCGGCTCAGTTGGCCCAGACCTCGGCGTCGGCTGCCGGAACGGTGGTGGCGAGCTTCAGCTCCTTGCGGGCCGCGACCGTCTTCTTCGGGTCGATGCCGGTGAAGGCCAGGTCGTAGGCGACGTAGAAGTCGTCCGTGTTGCCGGCTGAGGCGGCGTCCTTCCACGACCCGGCGGTCTCCTCCAGCTGCGTGCGGAGCTTGACGGTCTCCGGCTGCTCCATGCCCTCCAGGGCTGCGAGGTGGGCGTTCAGCGCAGAGGAAACGGCCTTGGCCTGCTTCTTGTAGCCCGCCAGGTCTTTCTCGATCTGGTCCGCCTCGGGCTGGTTGCTCCACAGCGCCTCGTAGACGGCGTTCGCGCCCTTCAGATACGCGAGCTGGTCGGCGGTCAGGGACTTGTCCTTGAGCGAGCCGGTGAACGTGCCCGATTCCTTGGCATACGTGCAGCTCACGGCCCGGTCGCCGGTCTTCCAGCTCTCGCTGGTGGGGTAGTAGTAGAAGAGGTCGACGCCCACGGGCACCGCCCAGGTGTCGGAGACGAACTTCTGCGACTCCGCCGGGCACCGCTCGTCGGCGATCTTCGTGGCACCGGCGTCGCCGGGGTACGCCGACTCCCCCTCGATGGCGAACTCGGCTACGACCTGGCCCTTGTGCGCTTCCTCGCACGGCACGATCTCGACGCTGAATTCCTCGCTCTCGGTCGCCCCGCTGTTCGGGTTGTAGCAGTCGCCCGGAGTGAGTGAGAAGACCGACCGCTGGCGCACCACCTTCTTGGCGCCGTCCTTGGCGCTGTCGAGGGCATCGGCGCAGCCCACCGCACCGATCGCGAGGAGGGCTACGGCAGCGGACATGCCGCGCGCTGAACGGGACGTGACACCGAAGAACATGACGTGGGCATCCTCAAACGGAAGAGCTGTGAACAGGTGTGCGCATCGTATGGCATAAATGTGACCACGCCGTGCGCGGATCTTTCTCGTCAACGCTTCCTCCGGTGCCTCTCCCTCTTCACGTCCACCCTCACGACTCGTCCAGTTCGTCGGACGGGCCCCAGTGCCGGATTCGGAGCACGCATGAGAACACTGCAGACCGCGACTCTCCTCGCCTCGACTGCCGGAGCCGCCCTGATGGCCGGGCTCTTCTGCGCCTTCGCGTACGCCGTCATGCCGGGCCTGTCCCGCACCGGCGACCGGGAGTTCGTCCGGAGCATGCGGCACATCAACCGGGCCGTCATCAACGGCTGGTTCCTCGTCCCCTTCCTGCTGCCCCTGCCGTCGCTGGTGCTGGCGACGGTCCTCGCCGCGAAGGGGCACAGCCCGGGGGCCCTGCCGTGGATCATCGCGGCGCTGGTGCTGTACGGGGCGGCGTTCCTCGTCACCGGGACACTGAACGTCCCGCTCAACGACGCGCTCGACAAGGTGCCGCCGGACGCGGCCTCCGACCGGCTGAAGGAGGCGCGTGCCGCTTTCGAGGGCCGCTGGGTCAGGTGGAACACCGTCCGCGCGGTCCTTCACACCGCGTCCTTCGGCGCACTGCTCTGGGCGTTCCACCTCCATGGCACCGCTGCACAGGGGTGAGCACGGGAGTGAGCTCGCGGGTTCGCTCCCACAGCCCCGCGGTTCAGGCCGCGACGACGGTCGCCGGCCTGGCCGGGGCAGGGGTGTGCGACGGACTCCGGGGCGAGGTGAAGACCACGGCCCGCAGCAACGCGAAACGTCCGGCCCCGGCCATCGCGGACGCCGACAGGTACACGGTCTGTTCGACCGGCGCGGAGGGAGCGGGCTGCACGGCGTGCAGCACGAGCAGGGCGCCCGTGGTGAACGCGTAGCTCACCACCACCGTGAGTCCGGACTGCAGATGGATCCGCCGGCCCCCGCGTCCGCTCCGGAAGGAGATCCGGCTGTGGAGCTCCGTCGCGATCACCGTGGAGACGACGGTGATCACGGCATTGGCGAGAGCCAGCGGTATCCGCTCGGCGAGCAGCACCAGCGCACCACCGGCCGCAAGGCCGACACCGCCCCCGCAGACGGCGAAGCGCACGAAGGCCGCCACGAGCGGACGGGCCGTGTGCTTCGTCGGTATGTGCGCTCGGGCGGTCACGGGAGCCTCCGGAAGGCGTGCGGAAACGATGCTCCGATTCCACCCCACAGCCCGGGAGGGCGCCTCCCCCCAGCGACGCAGCCCGGCCCCTACTTATCTGGGGGACATCCCCCAGGCCCCCCTGGGGGACGCCCGGTTCCCGACGGGTCACGGCGGCCTGCCCCCGCGTGACTCCCGGCGTTCCTCCCTCGTTGACCAGGACCGTGCCCCGCTGCCCGTGGCCCCGGTGAGGAGAGGAGCGGACGTGTACGAGTGCCCGGCACCACGCCCGACGCGGAACGCCCCGGCCCCCCGGCCGAGTCGGCGGCCTTCCGGACCGCTGCCGTACCTGGTGGCGGTCGCCGTGGTCTTCGCCACCGTCCAACTCGCCTTCGTCGTACCGGGTTCAGGACTCGCGTGGGACGAGACGGTCTATGTGAGCCAGGTCGGCGGCAACGCTCCTGCGGCCTTCTTCAGCGCCCCCCGCGCCCGGGGGATCTCCTACCTGGTCGCACCTGCCGCCGCGCTCACCACCTCCACCACCGCCCTGCGGATCTACCTCGCCCTGCTGTCCGCCACCGCGCTGGTCCTCGCCCTGTGGATCTGGCGGAAGGTGCTGCCCACGCCCGTCCTCGTGGGCGCGGGCGCACTGTTCGCCGGGTTGTGGCCGACCCTGTTCTACGGCCCCGCGGCGATGCCCAACCTGTGGTGCGCCCTGGGTGCCCTGGCCGCGGCCGGCTGGGTCGTGAGGGCCGTGCGCGGTGCCGCGG